>JAAGKN010000477.1_pt1 | contig 103798 bp, 81 predicted proteins | sample 6206371 | NCBI WGS metagenome assembly JAAGKN01 (sample SAMN11533720, study PRJNA540317) | gut metagenome | isolation source: fecal pellets from male and female animal of same cohort | host: Peromyscus leucopus | place: USA:CA | collected 2017
TAAAAAATTATAATGATTGTAAATACACCGCCGAAGTGTTAAAATTTATTATTAAACACCCTCTAAATTTAGAGCCCGGCACGCTTGTGAGGCAGCAGGCGGTTGCTGAGCCATCGGCGCACCGGCATGTCGTAGAGGCGCTCGCAGGCGTAGGCTATGCCTATCGACATAATCATCAGGGCGATGCCGTTGAAAATGTTGACCGACAAGGGGAAGCCGGGATGGTCAGCGGTCCATTTAAACAGAATGTAGATGAGGGGATAGTGGGTGATATACAGCGGGTAGGATATGCGCCCAAGCCATCGGCACACAGCCGTCTCCCGGCGTCCCATCGAGTTCGCTCCCGACCCTATCATCAGCACAATCGGGAAGAGCACCAGAATACAGCCGGCTTCATACAGGCCGTTGCTCCAATGGTAGTCGCTTAGCCCTACGCGGGGCATCATGAACGCTGCGGCGATAATCAGCGAGCATATCGCAAACGCCCCGCGTGTCTTTATGCGCTTGCCGAGGCGGTACACAAGCAGGCCGGCAAAGAATGGATAGAGCAGACGGGCAAAACCCACATAAAGCTGAGTGGGGTCGAGCGACCATCCACCTATCACGGTGTACATCTCTTTCTCACGCCCTTGCAGTAGCGAGAATGTATCAATGTTGAGCGAGACATCGAGTGAAAGCAAGGCTGCCACAATCACAAAGAGCGCGAGCAACCACTTTGGAAACCGGCGCAGGATGGTGGCGTAAAGCAAATTGGCCACAAACTCAAACGCCAGAGTCCATTGCGGGCCGTCGAGCGCATAGCCCTCGCCCCAACCCCTGACGTCAAGACCACGGGTAGTGGGGATGAGCAGGCAGCTCAGCAGCCACACCGTCAGCAGCGTTGTCACCGAGGTGTTTTCAATATCGGCAAGTCCGAAATAATAGGTGAGCATCCCCAGGGTGGCGCCCGCGAGCACCATCGGCTGCAGCCTGATCAGGCGGCGGGTGATGAAGCCGGTTATGGTGAGACCGCCCCTCTTCCATCGGTCATCGTAGGCATAACCGAGCACAAAGCCCGACAGCGCGAAAAAGAAATCGACAGCGAGGTAACCATGGTTGATTATCTGCATAGCCGGCCCCTTGGAGTGTATCTCAAAGATGTGGAACGCCACCACAATGATGGCGGCAACTCCGCGCAGCCCGTCAAGTATCTCAAATCGTGGTTTTGCGCCCTCAGTGGCAATAGTCTTAATCATTGTCATTTATTTTCATGCAAATATAGTGCATTTTAACGGGAATGACAATTCTTTCTACGCCCCGAGCTATCCCCCTCCCAAGAAAAAGACCGCGCCCGTAATCATTGACAGGCGCGGCACTTGTGTGTGTGATAGGGAGAGGGGAGGGGATGTCAGCGGAGGCGGGTGTAGCTGTAGCCGAGGCGCTCGGCGGCGGCGCGGTCAAGCTCTTCGCGGAACTGGGGAGCGGCGATGCTGATGAGCAGGCGGGCACGCTCGGCCAGGTTCTTGCCACGGAGGTTGACAGCTCCCCACTCGGTGACCACAAAGTTGGTCTGGAAGCGGGTGGTGACCACTCCGGCTCCGGGGGTGAGGATGGGCTTGATTTTGTTTTCGCCACGGCGTGTGGTCGATAGCATGGCGAGGAAAGAGATGCCCCCCTCGCTGAGCGATGAGCCGTAGACAAAGTCGTGTTGTCCGCCTATGCTTGAGAAGATGCGGGTGCCGATGGAGTCGGCACACACCTGTCCGGTCAAGTCAATCTCGAGGCATGAGTTGATTGACATCACGCGTGGGTTCTGGGCTATGATGCGGGGGTCGTTGGTCCATGCCACGTCACGGAATATCATGTCGGGGTTGTGGTCCATGTAGTCATACAGGCGTCGTGACCCGAGTGCCAGAGATGCAACCGACTTTCCGGGATAGATTTTCTTGAGCGAGTTGTCGATGATGCCTTTTTCAAGGAGGGGGAGCACACCATCGGTCATGGCCTCGGTGTGGAGGCCGAGATGCTTGTGCCCCTCGAGGGCGCGGATGACGGCGTTGGGGATACCGCCCACACCTATCTGGAGGGTGGCTCCGTCGGGGATGTGCTCGGCGATATACGACCCTATCTTTATCTCCTCGGGGGTGGGGGTGGCGGTGGGCACCTCTACCAGTGGCTCATTGTCGACGAGCACGGCGGCGTCAATCTTAGAGAGGTTGATTACCGGGTCGCCATAGGAGAATGGCATGGCGGGATTTATCTGGGCGATGATGATGCGGGCACACTCTACTGCCGAGGTGGCGAGGTCGGCCGATACGCCAAAGCTCACGTTGCCCTCCTCGTCGGGCATCGAGCAGTTGATGAGGGCTACATCCACGGGGCAGGTGCCGTCGCGGAACAGGGCCGGCACCTCGCCAAGGAAGCGGGGTGTCATGGTGCCGTAACCCTCGTTAATCCACTTGCGCACCGAGTTGCTCACAAAGAAGCTGTCGACCAGGAATGTATCGCGATACTCGGGACGGCAATAGGGGGCCTCGCCACGAGTGATGGCAAATGCCTGGTAGAGGGTGACGTCGTGCAGCTCGGGGCCGCGTCGGGTCATGGCCTCGACGAGCACCTCGGGCACCGAGGTGGAACCTTGGATGAAGACGTGGTCGCCTGAATGGATGAGCTTTACGGCTTCATCAGCAGTTACATAATGTGGGTTGCAAGCGGTGTTGGAATTCATTGTTAAATTGTGCCAGTCGGCGGTTAAGGGTTTCAAACTGTTGGTCGGTGATAATCATTGACACGCAGGCGCGCATGCCGTGATGAGTTGAGCCGGTGGTGGGGAGCGAGATGGCGGCGATGCCGTGGCGCAACAGCTCGAGCTGGAGCTCGGTGCTGTCCATGTCGCCATAGCCCACGGTGAAGAAAAAGCCGTCGCTCACGGGCTCGTCGCCATCGTGGGAATAGACGATGTGGAAACCATTGTCGGTGAATATCTTCTTGGCGATGGCTGCGCGGCGGGCATACTCGCGGCATTCGCCCACAAAGTCGATAGTGCCAGAGGCTGCTGCATCAAGCATAGCTGCCATGGCATACTGGGCCGAGTGGCTTGTGCCCGAAGAGGCGGCGTAAAGCACGCCAAATATATAGGCGTCGCCATAGCGGGGCATCTCATAAAATTTCTCAAGGAATGGATAGGCACGGTCATAGACTGTGGGGCTCATAGCCACCATTGCTATGCGCTCGCCGGCATAGGAGAAGATTTTAGAGGCTGAGGCAAGGAGAATGTAATTGTCGGTGTAGCTGGCCACGGTGGGGATGTAGGGGGCCTCACCGGGGTGGCTGAGGTCGCGGCGGAAATCCATGCCCATGTAGGCGAGGTCTTCCATCACGATTACATCATACTGGGTTGCGAGGCGTCCTATCACCTCGAGCTCCTCGGGAGTGAGGCAGGTCCAAGCCGGGTTGTTGGGGTTGGAGTAGATGATGGCGGTGACGTTGCCTTTTTCAAAGAACGAGCGCAGCTTGGCCTCGAGCTTGTCGCCACGGAAATCGAGGAGGTCAAATGACTCTTCCTTGAGCCCGAGTATCTTGCACTGGTGATGCTGGGCGGGGAAGCCGGGATTGACAAAGACAATGGTGTCGCGGCCGGGGATGCGTTGCCCAAGCAGGAGCATGGTGGTGAAGCAGCCTTGCATCGAGCCCACAGTGGGGACTATGCAGCGGCCGGGGATGTCAACATCGAGAAATGCCTTGAGAAAGCGGCTTGCACCATCCTTGAAGGCAGGGATGCCGGCGATGTTGGGATAGGTGTTGGGGATGCCGGCGCGCAGGGCTTCACACTGGGCGTCGATGCCGAGTTTTTCGGCGGGGAGGCCCGGGTTTCCCATCTCAAGGTGGAGGATGGGCTCGGCGGCTACATTCTCGATGGCCGACGCAAGGGCACCAACCTGGCGGATGGTGGCGCTGGTGATGTCGAGGATGTTGAGATTGGTTATCTCGCGGTTGAGGGTGTCGGTTGTGATGGGGAACATGATTTATTGTCGATTTATAGAGTTTTAGAGATATTGATTCAGGCACTTTACCCCCCTCTCTCTGGGGGTGTCCTCCCTCCGGGGCTTATATAGCCCCAGGGGAGGCACCGGTTGTTTATAGATAAGTGTATAAGATGTCGACGGGGGCGGGGGAGAGGTTAGGAATCGACAAGGCTTGGTTGCCGATGTCGCGTGGCCGAGGAGCTGTCAGGCTTTGATTTTCTCAGCGTATTCACGGCCGGCCAGGTAGGCCCGGCGGTTGGCATCGACAATCTTTTCGCCTTTACGGGAGAATATTGCCTCGATGGCGTTGAGTATCTTGTGGGATGGGATGTCGATGAATGGAGAGGCTGCGCCCAGAAGCACCATGTTGCTCGAGCGGGCGGTGGCTACCTCGGCTGCGAGCTTGTCCATGTCAAAGGCGACACAGTTGGGCGAAGCCTGAAGCTCGGCGATCACTTCCTCAAGCTCGGGATAATTGGGAATGTTGACAAATGGAGATGTGTTGGTTACAATCCACCCTGTAGGCGAGAGGTAGCTGATGTAGCGCAGGGCTTCCATGGGCTCGAGCGAGACGATGAGGTCGGCACGCCCCATGGGGATGAGGTCGCTGGCGATGGGGTCGGAACTGATGCGGAGGTTGGACTGCACGTCGCCGCCACGCTGGCTCATGCCGTGGACTTCGGCTTGCTTGATATGGAGATTATCGACGAGAGCGGCGGCTCCGAGGATGGTGGCGATGGAGAGGATGCCTTGTCCACCCACGCCGGCAAGTACTATATCTGATTTCATGATTGTTCTGTTCAGTTTTTAAGGTTTTTAGGTGGGGGCTATTTCTTGCGGTTTTTCTCGACGGCGTGGCGGCGTGCTGTCTGGATGCACTCGCGGCGCGAGATGATGACGCTTGTGCCCTTGTAGTCGATTTCCTCTTTAAACATTGCCATCATCTCGTCATGATTCTTGGGCAGAGAGTCGATGGTGCGCACGTGGGCCGGGTCGGCGCCGAGCCCGGGCATATCTCCTCGAGCTTGCCGGTGCCCTGCGAGTCCTGCCCGCCGGTCATGCCGGTGGTGAGATTGTCGCAGATGATAACGGTCATGGGGGTGTTCTCGTTGATGGCGTCGAGCAGGCCGGTCATGCCCGAGTGGGTGAAGGTGGAGTCGCCGATGATTGCCACCGCGGGATGCTGGCCGGCGTCGGCGGCACCCTTGGCCATGGTGATTGACGCGCCCATGTCGAGCACGGTGTCGATAGCGTTGAAGGGCGCGAGCCAGCCCAGGGTGTAGCAGCCGATGTCGCCAAATACTTTGGGCGACTCATAGGTGGCGAGCACATCGTTGAGAGCGTGGTAGACGTCGCGGTGGCCGCACCCGTTACACAGGGCCGGCGGGCGTGCCACTACATTTTTGGATGCCTCGGCTGAGGGGTGGGCTTCAAGGCCCAGGGCGAGGCGCACCGAGTCGGGGGTGAGCTCGCCTGTGCGGGGCAGGGTGCCGTCGAGCTTGCCCTTGATTACACGGTTGCTGCTGAGGATGCCGCGGAGCATGGGCTCGATGACGGGCTGGCCCTCTTCGATGATGAGGATTGAGTCACACTCGTCGGCAAGGCGGTTGAGCATCTTGACGGGGAGGGGATATTGTGAAATCTTCACCACCGGGTGGGGTGCACCCTCGGGATAATTTTCCATCAGGTAGTTGTAGGCGATACCCGAGGCGATGATGCCCACGCTCTTGTCGGAGGCATCGATATAGCGGTTGAAGGGTGATGTCTCGGCTACCTCGGCCAGGGTGGCATAGTCGGCGATGAGTCGCGGATAGCGGCGCTTGGAGTTGCCGGGCATGAGCACCCACTGGGCGGTGTCTACGGGGTAGGAGAGGGTGTTTTCGGCGGCAGCCTCGGTGGCGGTGGCTACAACACCGCGTGAGTGGGCAAGGCGGGTCACCATGCGCAGCATCACGGGGATGCGGTATTTTTCTGAGAGCTCAAAGCCATAGGCGGTCATGTCATAGGCCTCTTGCTGGCTGGAGGGCTCGAGCAGGGGCACCAGGGCAAACTGGGCATAGAAGCGGGAGTCCTGCTCATTCTGTGACGAGTGCATCGAGGGGTCATCGGCAGCTACAACAATCATGCCGCCATTGGTGCCGGTCATGGCCGAGTTGACAAATGCATCGGCTGCGACATTCATTCCCACATGCTTCATGCACACCATCGAGCGCTTGCCGCAAAATGACATGCCGAGTGCCTCCTCGGTAGCTGTCTTCTCATTGGTCGACCAATGGGAATGGATGCGGCGCTCGCGAGCCACGGCATTGTTTTGGACATACTCAGTGATTTCAGTGGACGGTGTTCCGGGATAGGCATAAATGCCTGATAATCCGGCATTAATGGCACCCAAGGCTATTGCCTCGTCGCCGAGTAGAAGTTGGTTGTTGTTCATGGGTAAAAATCAGGTTTTTTGCTTTTCCACAAATTTACGAATAAATGCTATATCTGCAAAATATTCGGTGGATTTATTTTTATCAACATGTGGCGCTGCAATGAACCAAGTTCCCTGCAGGGGCGTTGTAATGGCGTGGATATAATACAGTGCACAACCTCCTATAACCAAAAAATACAAGATATGGATACAATGACCAAGTCACCTCTCAGTCGCGATTATGAGCAGAAGCTCTCGCAGATGAGCCCCTTTGAAATCAAAAACGAGCTTATACGCCTTGCTCAGGAAGATGCCCGCACATCCTCGGCTACTTATCTTAATGCCGGCCGTGGCAACCCCAACTGGATTGCTGTGGATGCACGTGAGGCTTTTTACTTGCTTGGACAGTTTGCCAACAGTGAGGCCCGCCGCGTGATGGACGATACCCCCGGCATCGCCGGCAGCCCGGTCAAAGCCGGCGTGGCCAAGCGGTTTGAGGCCTATCTCGAGACTTTGCCTGAGAGTGACGGTGCCAAGCTGCTTGCCGACTCTTATAAATATGTGATGGAAGAGTTGAATGGCGTGGCCGACGATGTGGTGTTTGAATGGGTCGACGGCATCACTGGCGACCATTATCCCACCCCTCCGCGCATTCTTGACTACACTGAGCGTATCACCCGCGCCTACATGGCCCAGGAGATGGGCGACCGTGCTGCCGGCAAGGGTGAGGACTATGACCTCTTTGCCGTCGAGGGTGGCACCTCCGGCATGTGCTATGTCTTTGACTCGCTTCAAGCCAATCATCTTGTCAACAAAGGTGACAGGATTGCGCTGATGGCCCCACTCTTCACCCCCTATATCGAGATACCCGGGCTCGACCGGTTTGGCTTTGATGTGATAAATGTGAGCGCCAATAAGGTCGAGGCCGATGGCTATCACTACTGGCAGTATCCCGACTCTGAGCTCGACAAGCTCCGTGACCCCAAGGTCAAGCTCGTGTGCCTGATCAATCCCTCCAATCCCCCGAGCTACCGTCTCTCTGACCATGACCTCGAGAGATTTGTAGATATTGTGAAAAAGGATAACCCCAACCTCATCGTTGTGACTGATGATGTCTACGGCACCTTTGCCACCAACTTCAAGTCGCTGATGTACACCCTCCCCTACAACACCCTGTGTGTCTACTCATTCTCCAAGTATTTCGGTGCCACCGGTTGGCGTCTCGCTGTCATTGCCGCCAATAAAAACAATATCTTTGACGGCATGATTGCAGCTCTGTCCGAGGCCGGGAAGCAGGACCTCGAGAAGCGTTACAGCTCGTTGACACTCGATGTGCCCGGTCTGAAATTTATCGACCGCATGGTTGCCGACAGCCGTGACGTGGCTCTCAACCACACAGCCGGCCTCTCGACACCCCAGCAGGTGATGATGAGTTTATTTGCGCTCAAGTGCCTGATTGATGCCGACGATGTCTACAAGCGCAAGATGCAAGCCATGATCCATGACCGCCTGCGCGCTCTGTGGGAGAACACCGGCTTCAAGGTGCTCCCCGACCCCCTGAGAGTGGGTTACTACAGCGAGATTGACATGATGGTGTGGGCACGCAAGTTTTATGGCGAGGAGTTTGCCCAATGGCTTCCCGCAGCCCATAATCCCCTTGATGTTACAATGCGTCTTGCCGTCGAGAAAGGAATCGTGGTGCTCAATGGCTCAGGCTTTGACGGGCCCGACTGGTCGATACGCACCTCCGAGGCCAATCTTGACCGCGACGCCTATGTCACCATCGGCAAGAAGATACGTGAAATCCTTGAGGAATACCATCAGGAATATCTCAACAGCAAGAAATAATCACTTTAAAGCTCATAATAACATTGAAAAACCGGGAGCTGCGCCGATGATGGCGCGGCTCCCGGCATTTTTTAAGGGCCTGTGAAACCGGTTTTTTTGGGGGGGGAGGGAGGTTATTTCATGAGGTTGTAGATAGCGGTGGTTTCAGTGGCGGTGAGGCGGTAGTATCCGCCGATGACGTCACCCTTGTTTTCGTGGAGCTTCTTGACGAGCAGTGGGATGTCGGGGTTTTCGACGCCGAGCTCGCTGAAGGTGACGGGGAGCCCGAGCGAGCCGAAAAATGCTTTGAGGCATGTGATACCCTCGAGGGCGGCGGCGTGGTCGTCGCTCTCCTTGACGTCAAAGACGCGGCGGGCCATCTGGGCTACGCGTGTTACATTGTGCTCGGCCATGAAGGTCATCCATGCGGGGAACACTACTGCGAGGCCGGCACCGTGGGTGACGCCGTAGACCGAGCTGATCTCATGCTCCATGAAGTGGCTCACCCAGTCCTCGACACGGCCGCAGCCACACACACCGTTGTGGGCCAGTGTCGCGCTCCACATGATGTTGGCGCGGGCTTGGTAGTCGTCGGGGTTGGCCATTACCTTGGGAGCCTCCTCGATTATGGCTTTGAGCACACCCTCGGCCACGCGGTCGGTGATCTCCACATCGGTGGTGGGAGTGAAATAGCGCTCGAAGATATGGGCCATCATGTCGGCTATGCCGCTGGCTGTCTGGTAAGGGGGCAGGGTGAAGGTGAGCTCGGGGTTCATGATGGCAAATTTGGGGCGGAGCCAGTAGTCGGTGCGCAGTGATATTTTGTGCATGCCGTCGGTCTTGGTGATTACCGAGTTGCCCGATCCCTCTGAGCCGGCGGCGGGGATTGTGAGCACGACTCCCACGGGGAGGGCGGTCTCGACAGTGGCCTTTCCGGCCCAAAAGTCCCAGAAGTCACCGTTATAGGGGGTACCGGCAGCGATGGCCTTGGCGGTGTCGATGGCACTGCCGCCACCCACGGCGAGGATGCTGTCAAGATGGTTGCGACGGCACAGCTCGATGCCCTCATATACACGGCGGTCGATGGGATTGGGCTCGATGCCGGGGAGGTCGATATGCTCGATGCGCAGGGCATCGAGCGTATCTTTGACGCGGGCGAGGAGGCCGCTGCGCACGACCGAGCCTTTGCCGTAGACAATGAGTACGCGCTTAAAGCCCATTTCGGCGGCTAACTCGCCGGTGCGGGACTCGACACCACGGCCAAACACATATTTTGTGGGGGCCCAATAGTTGAAATTATCCATGACGTAGAGTTGAGTTATATTTTACAAAGATACATTCTCTATCTTTATAAACAAAATAAACGGCTAATTGTTATAAGGATAAACGTCAACTATTAACCCAAAATTCAACGTAATTATGAAAAAATTATTAGCTCTCATGCTCATGCTCCCGATGCTCATGCTGGTGTCGTGTAGCGATGACGACCTGCCCGATGTGAAAATGAAGGTGACCTATTCAGGCGCCACAAGTGTGGATGGCACTCTATATGTAGTGCAGGACTCGACATTCTCCATCGATGGCCTCTATGTCGAGGCTGTCAACAGCAAGCACAATGCGGCCCTCAGCGGTGCATCTTATTATTGGGATTTCATCCCTGCAGGGTCGACAATCGTAGTGCCTTTTGGAGCTCAGTTTGACACCTCGATTTACAGTGTGGGCCCTCACCAGCTGCAGATTGTAACCAATGTGCTTGAAGAGGATTGCACCCCCGCCGTGGCCAATGTGGTGCTCAATATACGCATTGTGGAGTCGGCTGACGATATACCGCAGGGCGTGGTAGATCCCGGTGGCTCGGTTGAGCCCGCCGTCACAATCAACGGCAACTAAGAAACTGTTTCTAAGTCTCACAAGAAAAAAGGAATAAAAGGCAAGCGGGCAAGATGACAGCCCACTTGCCTTTTGCCTGTTCACTGTTTTTACCTATCTTTGCATCATGACTATTGACCAGACAAGACGCAGTATCGTCACCCGGCTTGCCCCTCTTTACTCTCAGCGCGAGGCGGCATGGATGGCCCGCATTATCCTGGAGCATCTCACCGGCAAGAGTGAGGTCGACCTTCTTATAGGTGCCGACAAGGAGGTGAGCGATTTTATAGCCCGAAAAGTTGACGGCATCATCGGGCGGCTGCTCAGGCATGAGCCGTTGCAATATATCCTTGGCGAGACCTATTTCTATGGCCACATTTTCAAGGTGACCCCTGCCACATTGATACCACGGCCTGAGACTGCCGAGCTTATCGACATGATTGTCGATGACAGCGGTGGAAGACCCGACCTCAGGGTGATTGACATGGGCACCGGCTCGGGGTGTATCGCCGTGTCTCTTGCGCTGGCGCTGAAATTTGCCACGGTCAAGGCAATCGATATCTCGGCCGATGCTGTTGCCGTGGCGAGTGACAATGCGAGCCGGTTGCGGGCCAAGGTGACATGTGAGGTTGCCGACATGCTTAAGCTTGTCCCTGTCCCCGGGAGTTATGATATTATTGTGAGCAACCCGCCCTACATCGCGTCTCAAGAGCGGGCCTCGATGGATGCCAACGTGCTTGATTATGAGCCGGCGACGGCACTGTTTGTCCCTGACGATGACCCTCTGAAATTTTATCGTGCCATTTCACGATATGGCGCGGTGGCTCTCGGCCGGGGTGGACGGCTCTATTTTGAGATCAATCCGCTATATGCCGATGAGATGGTGTCGATGGTTAAGACTGAGATGCCCGGTGCCGATGTCGAGTTGTCGCTCGATGCCCAGGGGCGCACACGTTTCCTTAAAGCCCGTAAGTGATGAAGCGTCGTCAGTTGACCCCCGAGCAGGCACTCGACCGCCTCGAGACCCTGTGTGTCCGCGCCGAGCAGTGCACCGGCGACCTGCGCCGCAAGCTCGTGGGGTGGGGGATACAGCCGGGCGATGCCGATGCCATCATCGCGCAGCTCAAGAAGGGGAGATGGGTCGATGATGAGCGATTTGCCCGCGCCTATTGCCGCGACAAGTATCGCTTCAATCGCTGGGGTCGCGCCAAGGTCAAGATGGGGCTGATAGCCAAGCGTGTAGCCATGGATGCCATTGCCGTGGCGATGGAGGAGATTGACGATGAGGTCTACCGCGCCAATCTTGTGTCGCTGCTGAAATCCAAAATCAGGGTGATGGGCCATGATGTGGCTGCTACCTATGAGGGGCGTACAAAATTGTTCCGTTACGGCGCATCGCGTGGATATGAACCGTCGCTTGTGGCGCAGGTGTTGCGAACTGATGATATATGGAGTGGCGACGAGTTTTAGGCCTGTGGTGGAGTGACCTGGTGGGGATGTTTTACCCCAACGTGTGCCAGGTGTGTGGCACCACACTCGTGCGCGGCGAGAGGGTGATGTGCCTTGATTGTCGCGTGAAGCTGCCACGCACCATGACCCACCGTGCTTCCGGGCCCGACCCCATCCAGTCGCGTCTTGCCTCCACAGCGGTGAAAATCGAGCGCATTGCAGCCTATTTCCATTATTATAGCGGTGACACCTATGCCGGGCTCATCCATCTTGCCAAATACAATCACCGTCCCCGCCTTGCCCGCTGGCTTGGCGAGGATTTTGCCCGGGAGCTGATGCCCGACAATTTTTTTGATGGCATAGATCTCATAGTGCCTGTGCCTCTCCACCGCAGCAAGCTGCGCCGCCGTGGCTACAATCAGGCACTGGAGATAGCCCGCGGCGTGTCGGCAGTGACCGGGGTGCCGGTTGCCGAGCCACTTGTGTCGACCCGCTCCCACGGGTCGCAGACTCGCCTCGGGGCCTTTGGCCGCTGGGTCAATGCCCGCGACACCTATGATGCCCCCGGCGCCGCGTCGCTCACCGCCACCCACATCCTCATCGTCGACGATGTGCTCACCACCGGGGCCACCACCCTTGCCTGTGCCGAGGCCCTTCACCGCCATTGCCCCGCTGCACACATCTCGGTGCTCACTCTGGCCGCCACCCACCTGCGGTAGCAAAAATCCTGTAAGTCTTTATTATTGCCATTGCTAAAATGTTAATAAAGTTGTGGATTAGAGGAAAATGTCGTAAATTTGCGCTCTAAAATTTGTTTATTTACCCATCCATGCGCCGCGCATGGATAACGTTATTTATCAACAGAAAGAAAAAGCAGTAAAATTATGTGTGGAATTGTAGGATATGTAGGTCAATCCCAGGCCTATCCCATTCTTATCAAAGGACTTCACCGACTTGAGTACCGGGGCTATGACAGTGCCGGCGTGGCGATGATTTCCGATTCAGGCGAGCTGAATATGTACAAAGAGCGCGGCAAAGTGGCTGATCTCGAGCATTCGGTCGAGAGCAAAGACCTCTCGGGTTGCATCGGTATCGCCCATACTCGTTGGGCCACTCACGGCGAGCCCAGCACAGTCAATGCCCACCCTCATGCATCGACTTCAGGTGAAATAGCTCTTATACACAATGGTACTATAGAAAACTATGCAGTGCTCAAGGAAGCCCTGCAGCAGGATGGCGTGAAATTTGTATCGGAAACCGACACCGAGGTGCTTGTGAAGCTCATCGAGTATATCAAGACCACTACCGGTTGCTCGCTTATTGATGCCGTGCGCGCAGCCCTCAAAGAGGTCGTGGGTGCATTTGCCATCGCAGTGCTCGACCGCAGCAATCCTGATACACTTATCGCAGCCCGCAAGAGCTCTCCTCTCGTGATAGGACTGAGCCAGGAGGGCAAGTTCCTTGCCTCTGACGCCTCACCCATCATCGATTATACCGACCAGGTGGTATATCTCAAGGACGACGAGATGGCTGTGCTCCATCGCGACAAGCCCATCGAGATACTCAACTATGACAAGGAGCCGGTGGCCGTGGATATCCAGACACTCAAGCTCAGCGTGTCGCAGCTTGAGAAGGGAGGCTATCCCCACTTCATGCTCAAGGAGATTTTTGAACAGCCCCGCACCCTGCGTGACTGTATCCGTGGCCGCGTGGTCAACCGCAATACCCAGATGAAAATTTCGGGTATCATGGACAATGCCGAGCGATTCCGCAAGGCCGGGCGCATCATCATCGTGGGGTGTGGCACCTCATGGCATGCAGCCCTCATCGGCAAGTCGCTGATACAGGCTATGGGCCGTATCCCGGTCGAGGTGGAATATGCCTCGGAGTTCCGTTACTCCAACCCCGTGATTAAGACCAGCGATATCGTGATGGCAATATCTCAGAGCGGCGAGACTGCCGACACGCTTGCCGCCATCGAGCTTGCCAAGAGCAAGGGTGCCATGGCCTATGGAGTGTGTAACGTTGTGGGCAGCTCTATCGCCCGCGCCACCGATGCCGGTACCTATATCCACGTAGGCCCCGAAATCGGAGTGGCCTCTACCAAGGCTTTCACCGGCCAGGTTACAGTGCTCGCCATGATTGCTCTTGCCATCGGCCAGCTGCGTGGCACTATCAGTGACGAGCGCGTGGCCGAGGTCGCTGCTTCGCTCAACAAGATACCCGAGCTCATCGAGGAGACTCTCAAGCTCAATGACCAGATCAAGGAGATGTCGGCCACTTACACTTATGTGCACAACTTCCTCTATCTGGGCCGTGGCTACAACTATCCGTCAGCACTCGAGGGCGCTCTCAAGCTCAAGGAGATTTCCTATATACACGCCGAGGGCTACCCGGCGGCCGAGATGAAACATGGTCCTATTGCGTTGATTGACAATGAGCTCCCCACAGTGGTAATCGCTCCCAACGACAACCTCCATGAGAAAGTTATCTCCAATATCCAGCAGGTGAAGGCACGCGGTGGCTCGGTGATTGCCATCGTCACCCGTGGTGACGACACAATTGCCAAAATTGCCGACCACATCATTGAGATACCCCCTGTGCCCGAGTGCTTGTCTCCCATCATCACTGCAATACCCCTGCAGTTGCTCGCCTATCACATCGCCGTGATGAAAGGTCGCGATGTCGACATGCCCCGCAACCTTGCCAAGAGCGTTACCGTCGAGTAATCCACTCGCCGCTGAGGATACACAATCGAGCCCGCTTCCTGATGACAAGGAAGCGGGCTCGATTGTGTATTGATTATGTCTTATATTGACTTAGTAGACTTTGCGGGCACCGGCGAGGAGGGTGTTCTTCATCAAGGTGACGATAGTCATGGGGCCTACGCCTCCGGGCACCGGGGTGATGAATGAGCACTTGGGGGCTACGTTGTCAAAGTCGACATCGCCACGCAGGCGGAAACCGCTCTTGCGCGAGGAGTCGGGCACGCGGGTGGTGCCTACATCGACGATTACTGCGCCATCCTTGACCATATCCTCGGTGACAAAGCCGGGCACGCCGAGAGCGGCAATGATGATGTCGGCCTCGCGGCATATTTCCTTGAGGTTGGCGGTGGAGCTGTGACACACGGTGACGGTGGCGTCGCCGGGCTTGGATTTCTGCATCATGAGCATTGCCACGGGCTTGCCCACGATGTTGCTGCGGCCGAGCACCACGCAACGCTTGCCCTTGGTGTCGATGTCATATCGCTTGAGGAGCTCCATGATGCCCGAGGGGGTGGCGGAGAGGAAGCAGGGGAGACCTATGGACATGCGGCCGACGTTGACGGGGTGGAAACCGTCGACATCCTTGCGGTAGTCGATGGCCTCGATGATGCGCTGCTCGAGATGTGGCGGGGGAGGGGGAGCTGCACGATGAAGCCGTCGACCTCGTCATCGTTGTTGAGCTGCTCGATGGTGGCGAGGAGCTCGGCCTCGGTGACATCATCCTCAAAGCGGATGAGGGTGGAGCGGAATCCACACTCTTCACATGCCTTTACCTTGGCGGCGACATAGGTCTCGCTGCCACCGTCGTGGCCCACGAGGATGGCGGCAAGGTGGGGGGCACGCTTGCCCTCGGCTACCATGTTTTTTACTTCGGTGGCTATCTCGCCTTTGATTATTCCGGAAATCTTTTTACCGTCAATGAGTTCCATAAGTGTGATAATGATGGTGAATGGTGGTGGGAGTGGCGGTGGTTATCAGCGGTGAGAGCGCATGTTTTTCATCAGGCTCATGGGGTTTTTGATGCCTGAGACGGCGCGCATCATCTTGGATGTCTGCTCAAACTGTTTCAGCAATCTGTTGACCTCCTGGATTGTTGTGCCTGAGCCGCGTGCTATGCGCTGGCGGCGTGAAGCGTTGATAATCTTGGGGTTGGCACGCTCCTGCTTGGTCATTGACGAGATGATGGCCTCGATGCCCTTGAAGGCGTTGTCGTCGATGTCGATATCCTTGATGGCCTTGCCCACACCCGGTATCATCGAGGCGAGATCCTTGAGGTTGCCCATCTTCTTGATCTGCTGTATCTGCTTGAGGAAGTCGTCGAAGTTAAACTGGTTTTTGGCGATCTTGCGCTGAAGCTCGCGGGCCTCTTTCTCGTCAAATGCCTGCTGGGCGCGCTCCACGAGTGACACGATGTCGCCCATGCCGAGGATACGGTCGGCCATACGCGAGGGGTGGAAGAGGTCGAGCGCGTCGATCTTCTCGCCTGTACCGACAAACTTGATGGGCTTGGTGACGACGGTGCGGATCGACAGGGCCGCACCGCCGCGGGTGTCACCGTCGAGCTTGGTGAGCACCACGCCGTCAAAGTCGAGACGGTCGTTGAACTCCTTGGCTGTGTTGACGGCATCCTGACCGGTCATCGAGTCGACCACAAAGAGGGTCTCCTGAGGCTTGACGGCCTTCTTGATGCTGGCAATCTCCTGCATCATCTGCTCATCGACGGCAAGACGGCCGGCGGTGTCGATGATGACGAGGTCGAGATGGTTGGCCTTGGCATGCTTGATGCCGTTTCGGCAATCTCCACGGGATTCTTGTTGCCATCCTCGGTATAGACGGGCACCCCTATCTGCTCGGCCAGCACCTTGAGCTGGTCGATAGCGGCGGGACGGTACACGTCACATGCCACCAGCAGTGGACGCTTGGCTTTTTCGCTCTTAAGTTTCTTGGCGAGCTTGCCCGACATGGTGGTCTTGCCCGAGCCCTGGAGGCCCGACATGAGGATGACTGTGGGGTTGCCCGAGATGTTGATGGGGGCTGCGTCGCCACCCATGAGCTCGGTGAGCTCGTCGTGGACAATCTTGACCATCATCTCCTGGGGCTTGACGGCTGTGAGCACGTCCTGTCCGAGGGCTTTTTTCTTGACTGTGTCGGTAAAGGTTTTGGCTACTTTGTAGTTGACGTCGGCGTCGAGGAGTGCACGGCGCACGTCCTTGAGCGTCTCGGCCACGTTGATCTCAGTGATGCGGCCTTGGCCTTTGAGCATCTTGAAACTGCGTTCAAGTTTCTCGCTAAGATTATCAAACATATATTAACAGGGGTATCGGTAGATTTTTTTGTTATGCTTTATTTTTTTCAGTTTATTTCTTGACAAGGCGATTGGTGGCGGTGTCGGGAAATATTATCGAGGGCTTGAAGGTCTTGGCTTCATCATAGGGCATCGTGGCATAGGCGATGATGATGATGATGTCACCTTTCTGCACTTTGCGGGCTGCGGCTCCATTGAGGCATATCACGCCCGAGCCTCTCTCGCCGGGGATGACGTAGGTGTCAAATCGCTCGCCGTTGTTGTTGTCGACGATGTAGACTCTCTCGCCGGGGAGGATGTTGGCGGCGTCGATGAGGTCTTGGTCGATGGTGATGCTCCCTATATAGTCGAGGCATGCCTCAGTGACTGTGACACGGTGAATTTTGGATTTCACCATTTCTACTTGCATCATTTTTTATGAGGATATTTAATGTTGTCAATTAATCTTACATCGCCACAGAAGCAGGTGACACAGCCCACGGGCATCTCGCTCTCGCTCCAGTCGGCAATGGGCTGCATTGTCTTGTAGTCGACAATCTCGTAATATTCCACCTTGAGGTGGGGAAATGAGTTGAGGGCCTCAACCACATATCGCTTGGTGTCGTCGACCGAGTGGCCCGCGGCCCACTCCACGCTCTCTACTAGGGCCTTGTGGATCAGGGGGGCCATCATGCGCTGCTCCTCGCTGAGTCTCACATTGCGACTGCTCATTGCCAGGCCGTCGGGCTCGCGCACGATGGGGCAGGGCACAATCTCAAGGTCAAAGCCCTCGAGCTCGACCATGCGGCGTATCACGGCTATCTGCTGGAAGTCTTTCTCGCCGAAATAGGCGCGATGGGGGGTGACCATCGCAAAGAGCTTGCTCACAATCTGGGCCACGCCGTTGAAATGGCCGGGACGCATGGCTCCCTCCATCACCTCGGCTACGGGACCGAGGTCAAAGACGCGTGTGTCGGGCTCGGGGTAAACTTCCTCGACCGCGGGCACAAAGGCATAGTCGACGCCTGCTCCCTCGAGCTTGGCACAATCGGCCTCCTCAGTGCGGGGATAGGTGCTCAGGTCGGCCGGGTTGTTAAACTGGGTGGGGTTGACAAATACACTCACCACCACGATGTCATTCTCACTCCGGGCACGCTCTACGAGAGAGATGTGACCGGCGTGGAGAGCGCCCATTGTGGGCACAAGACCTATTGACATGCCCTCGTCCCGATGGGATGTCATCAGGCTCTGCAGCTCATCAATTTTACGAATTACTTTCATCTTTGTGAGTAATGATATTCGACCCGCAAAATTACGCAATAATATTATCATCGCCAAAATCCGCGCCTAAAATCCCTTGTGACATGCCTATTTTTTATTAAAAATGACTTTTATGCATGTAAAAAGCGGGAGCCTGCCCCGTTAATTGCGGGGCAGGCTCCTTATGGTTGTTACGGGTGCCTTATTATTTCTGGGTCATCTTGATGCCGGGGACAGTGATGTTGATGCGGCCCGGTTGAGTTGCAGCTTTTGCAGGCATGAGGCGTGACATCATGCTTGTGTTGCTGACGGTGGCTGCGGGTGCTGATGCGGGAGTCATCGGGGTGGTGAACTCCTGGATGGTGGGCACGCCCCATTTCCCATCGGCGTTTTTGGCTACTGCCACGGCGACATAGGCGGTGTTGGGGTCAACCTGGTATTCATTGGTGAAGTTGTCATACTGGAACCATCCTACCATGGGCATCGGGGGCTCGCTGGGGAGAGAGGCGAGGATGTCATCGCGCTGGGCGTCAAAGACGGTCTTGGAGTAGAGGTTGCAGCGGTAGGCCCAGGTCTCGGAGTTGGGGGTGAAGGTGACAGGCTGGGTGCCCTTCATCTCGCCGTCCCAATCAGAGAGGTAGTAGTTGCCTACGAGGATTTCGACAGATGCGGCGCCGCTGCCACCCTTGGTTTTGGTCTTGAAGTCGAATATCTGCACGGGAGGCATGTTGCCCTTGACGTCGGTAGCCTGGACATAGAGCTCATACTCGGTGTTGGGTGCCAGGTCGGTGTATTTGTAGGTGCTGTTGCCTACAGTCTCGATACCCCATGACTGTACCATCTGGCCGATGTTGGTATAGCCAAACATGCCGGCAAACTGCTCATACTGCTGGGCCAGTGAGCCCTTTTCGCCGATTACAAACCAGTAGCTCTGGACATCGTCGTTGGGCTCAAATTTCAGGTCGAGCTCGGTGTAGTCACTGCCTGTGAGGGTGACATTTACCTTGGGGTCGCCCACGATGGGGGCTGCCTCGGTGGTGAAGTAGGCTGCGCGCACATCGCAGTCAACGCCATAGGAGTCGATGCCCACTGTCACGACGGCATATTCGGTGGCATATTCGAGGCTCATGCCTGTTACCTCACCGTTGGTGAAATCTTCAGTATAGGTGGGAGACTCGAGATAGCGCATGTAGGAGCCGGCCTGGGAGGGGTTGCTCTCAAGCTGGTGGGCGATGACGCCGGGGACGATGTTGAACAGGAAGCTTTTGCACTCGGGGGTGCGGGTGACGGTACATGTCACTAATGTGAGGGAGTGGTCTTTGACTGTGACATCGGCAGCGACCTCGCCCTCGATAGTGGCAAATTCCAGGTGGTCGACATTGGCGATGTTGAAGGCGTTGAACTGGTTGTTGGCGTCAACCACGAGCATGCGGTTGGGGGTGCCGTCGGCGGCCATGGTTGTGAGATTCATGCTGAGGGCCGCGGCTGCAAGGAGTATATATTTTTTCATTTTTTGTAGAATTTGATTGATTGGTTGTTGTAGTTAAGGATGTAAAATCCTCGGGCGAGAGAGCCGGCGTCGATATCCTCGCCGTTCCAGCCGGCTACCGAGAGGGCCAGGCTGCCGCCAAGTGAGAAGACATTGAGCGTGCATGGTGCCGAGGGGGTGCCGTTGAAGCGCAGTGTCTCGCCCACGGGGTTCTCGAGGAGGCGCAGCATCTCGCTGTCGGTGATGATCGACTCCACGGCGTCGCTCTCGCCGTTGTTAAACTTAATCATGGTAATGTCGCTGACTTTGAACGATTTTGAAGCTGCCGGTGTGGTGCCAACGCTCAGCTCTGACTTGTCGTCCGAGAAGCTCAGCTTAAGGTCGCCGGTGAGGTCAAAGACCTGCTCGGCTTGTTGGGAGCCATCTTTATACTTCACCGTGACCGAGTGGCCGTCGGCCATGAGGGCCGGCACCGTGGAGGCGGCGAGTATCAAAGCTGCTGTAAATACTGATTTATTCATACATAGTTGTTTATAGGTTTCATGCCACAAATTTAACAATTAATTGTAAAAAACAATAATGCGGCCACTTTTTTATGTGATTTTATTTGGTTTTCAATTTTTTTTACTAATTTAGCCGATGGAAAATGAATGAAATGAAATAGTAGAGAAGTGATAAGCTCTCTCTCGACGCGCTAAAGGTGTCAATCCTATAAAGTGACGTGGCCGGCTATTCCGCGTGTATGTGTGCAGGTGTAGCCTATCTGTGTGCCCGGTTCCCGATGTGTGGAGACACTCCCCCCCCTTGATTTACCATTATTATCTCTGACAACCAATTTAAAAATATTACCCAAAAAGATATGAGAAAAAAATTACTCTTATTGTTTACTCTTGCTGTCACATCGATGATGGCAAAAGCAGGGCCGACGTTTACCTATGGCATCTCAAGCGATGAAATAAACGGTGTAGGCTCAAGTGACCACTATGCCGGCACCAACTACAGTGCGGCAATCGAGGTTCCCGCCGAGATGGCCCAGGCGCTGAAAGGTGACAAGGTGACTGCCGTGAGCATCGGCTTCTCGTCGGGTCTCAACAAGTATATCAACGTTTACCTCACTTATGACCTGGAGGGTACCCCGTTCTACACCCAGGAGGCAAAGGTATCGGTCAACAAGTGGGTGGATGTCGACCTCACCACCCCCTATGAAATCGAGGGTAAGCCCTTCTATATTGGCTACACCTACCGCAAGAGCAGCTCTACCGGTAACCCTATCGGCTTTGACGGACAAGACCATTGCGGCATGGGTGCTTTCAGCCACCTTGGCATATGGGCCGACGGCGGCAAGGCCGAGTGGGGAGTGTATCCCCAGTTTGGCTCGCTCAACATCAAGGCTACCATTGAGGGCGACAAAAAGCCTGAAAACTCTCTTGTACCATTCTCGATGAACCTCCCCATGTCGGCGGCGCCGGGATGGCCCTTTGACTACACGGTGGGGGTTTATAATTTCAGTGAGACCCCGGCCACCTCGATGACCGTCAGCAGCCGCTTTGGCAACTCAGCTCCCGAGGTCAAGGATGTTGACTTTGACTCACCCCTCGGTCCCGGAAAGGTGAGCGTGGTAAATCTCAAGGGTGTTACCGCTGAAGATAATGGCGAGCTCCCGGTTGCCGTTTCAGTGACCAAGGTCAATGGTAATGATAACATCTGGGCTCAGGAGTCGTTGAGGGCCAATCTTGTGTCTTCGGAGTATATCTCGCCCCGCGTCATTGTCATCGAGGAGGCCACCGGCACCGGATGCGGATGGTGTCCCGCCGGATTTGTCGCTCTTGAGCAGATGCGCGAGAAGTATCCCGGAAACTATATCGGCATCGCCGTTCACAATTATACCGGTGACCCGCTGAGGTGTTCAGGCTATGAAGATTGGTTAAAGAGGTATATCAGCGGTTACCCCAATGCCACCATCAACCGCGATTCCAAAATTGGCATTTTCAAACCCAGTCCGGCCGCATGCGAGAGCAACTATCAGGCGCTCAATGCGATGGTTAATATCAAGCTCAATGTTGAGGCCTCGTATACATCCGACAGCAAGGACGAGCTCACTGTGACTACCCGCGTGGGATTTGGCAACGATATCGACAGTCATCAGTATGGCTTTGCCCTGGTGCAGACCGAGGACAATGTGGGCCCCTACCGCCAGAGCAACAACTATGCCGGTGGCGCGCTGGGCGAGATGGGTGGATTTGAAAACCTGCCCAACCCCGCTACAGTATATTATAATGATGTGGCACGTGAAATCATTGACTGGAACGGTACCGGTGGCAACCTTCCCGAGAAGCTCGAGGGGCGCAAGACCTATACCTACACAGCCAAGATGCCCATCAAGGCAGCCTCAGAACAGAAACATGACGATACCTATGTGATCGCTCTGCTGATTGACCGCTCAACCAATGAGATTGTCACCGCAGCCAAGTGCAAGATTACAGGCACAGCCGGTGTTGACAATATCGCAGGCGAGACAACCTGTAACGTGAAAGCTGTCGCCGGTGGACTCACAGTCGAGGGTGACTTTACTGTCGCCGAGGTCTACAACCTCTACGGACACAAGATGGCCAATCTCTACCGAGGCAACACCGTGCAGCTCCCTGCCGGTATCTACATCGTCAAGGTTAACAGTGCCGACGGTTTCACCACAACCAAGGTTATCGTGAAATAAACAATATTAAGCCGATGGTGATGTCACAAAACCGTCTCGCGTCGGTGTGGCGCGAAGGTTTTGTGACACCGTCAATGCCAACGTCTTTTTATTACGTGACAGGCACATGATTTATGCCCCAAATCACTATTACCAATTATATTACAACATTTATTTAAGATGAAGAAGTATTCTACATTTTTTGCAACACTCCTGATTGCCTTGATTGTGATGCCGGCAACCGCGCTGGCCGCCGAGGCCGAGACCTGGACTTCGCTGGGTGTCGGTAAATTCAGAGAGTCATTCCTTCACGCTTTCTATCAGATTGCAGCCTACCCTGAGGTTGATGTCGAGATACAGGAGTGTGACCAGGTCCCCGGTCGCTACCGCATCGTAGACCCCTATAAAGATTTTCCCAACTTTATCGGTACACCCGGCTGCCGCCCCGATAAGACCGGTTATATCTATGTCAATGCCTCAGATCCCAATCATGTCTATATCGAAACCTCCCAGACCGGATACATCGCCGGTGAAGGGCAGGAGCTGATTGTAGGGTCAATCGCCGACGACTATTATAATGTGCGCTACGGTGACTGGGTGCTGGCCGACAAGGAAGGCATATGCGGCTCCTTGAAATATGGCGAAGTGACTTTCCCCGCCAAGGCCTGCCTGCTGGCAGCGGTGTGGGAATATGCCAATCCTTGGAGCGATGATATCCTGTGGGCACAGTGCAACAAGGAAGGTATGTTCAGGATGAAACTCCCCGGAGCTCCCAATCTTGATATCACCCACAGCTTCTTTGGTATCAACGACGAGCACACCCTGCTTAACTTTGAAATCACTCTCGGCAGCTCGATTGAGAAGGCTCTGGTGGCCCTTGTGCCCGGCACAGCCACCGATAAGGAAATCAGCGAGGTCGCCGACGGCACCATCAGCTCTACCGAGATTACTAAGTCGGGCGAGATTAAATTTCCCTACACTGCTGATGGATTGTTTACATTAGTTGTCGTGCCTTTCTATGAAGGGAAAGCTGCAACCGACAAGGCCTACACTGCCGGTCATGAGTTTGTCTATGACGAGAGCGTGTGGCGCAAAGCCGGCCAAGCCCATTATTATGAAGCCATCATCTCATCCAACGAGATGCGCCAGAATGGGTTTGTATTCTCCCCCTATGACTACATGGTAGATGTAGAGGAGAATGTCGAGAAGCCCGGTTACATACGCCTTGTCAATGCCTACAGCGCCAACTATCCTCTTGCCTCGGTCTATCATGCCGATACCTCCAAAAATTATTACATCTACATCGATGCTACCGATCCCGCGCGTGTCTTTATCGAGTATACTCCCTCGCTTGGCATCGACTTTGGCTATGGCACCATGTCGATATGGAGCAAGGTGAGCCGTTATCGTGGCCAGGGACGTGACGAGGCTGATATTGCCAAGCTCGGTTACTATGGCAACTTCAATAACAATGAGATTACATTCCCAAAAGAAGCTCTTGACCTGAGATTTACCGATGTCAAGGAAGACTGGTACTGGGCCAACCTGAACGGCAACTTTGCCCTGAAATTCAATGAAGGTCAGATCCGTGGCGGCCAGACCGGTATTGAGGGAGTGGCAATTGACGACGACAGCAATGCCCCTGAGCAGTATTATACCATCGATGGCAAGGCTGTAAACGCCGACAACCTGCGCCCCGGCCTCTATATCGTGCGCAAGGGAGCCAGGAGCTACAAGGTCATTAAATAAAAAACAGAACAAAGTAAATAATAATATCAATTTATGAACCACAAATTATTCACATTAGGAGCCGGGTTGCTCTTTACGGCGACAGCCTCGGCAACCCCTCTCAACACACACACGTTACCGGCGCTCTTCCCCGAGCCGGTAACCACTCATGTGCAGCAGCATCCCGGCATGCAGCGTGCCCCGCTTAATCCCAACAAGGACAAGGGTACCAACATCTTTGGTTATACCATCGGAGATTATGACGCAGTTGACCATTTTGCATCGCTCTTTGGACAGCAGCCGATGTATATCAACAAATTGTCTACAGTTATTGACCCCAACGACCCGTTTGACTCAGAATATTACCGACTCCTCGGTGCCTACGGTGGTGGATGGTCAGGTGAAAAATATTATGCCTACCGCTTGCGTTATTACAGCCTTGGCATGACCTATGTCGATGACTGGGTGGAGGTTGACCCTGCCACCGGCGAATGGAAGGAGCTTAAGGATTATTATGATAGCGGCGATCTCATTCAAGTCCATAACAATCAGCTCCACCGTGGCATCTTCACCAACCCCAATGACAAGAACCATACTATCTACTGTACTGTCGACAGGTACAGCTCGCCGGTTTCGTCTGAAATCAAGACTGTTGACCCCGCAACCGGTGCAATAAAAGACCCTGTAGCGGTGCTCCCCCGATTCTACTATGCCCTCACCTATGACTATGATAACCAGATTTATGGATTGACATGGGATTATGACTCTGACGGGAATATATTTGGCTGCAAGATTGATGTCCTTGACCCGGATGACAATTACTCGGTAGTTTCATCAACACCTCTCAAGGTTGACGGTAAAGACTTTATAGCCAACTACACCCAGAGTCTTGCCTTTGACTATTCCACCGGTGACCTGTGGTGGTCGGCCTGCAACGATGACGGCGATTACTCCATGATCAAGATTGACCCCTTGACATTTGAGACCGTGCGCTACGGCTCTATCGGTGTCAGAGAGGGCTTCGGCGGCATGTATATCGCCTATGATATTGCCGACAAGCGCACCGCTCCCGCCCGCGTGAGCAACCTCAACTTTACCATCGATGCCACCGGCGCCAACAAGGTTACACTCTCCTGGACCAATCCTTCGACCCAGTGGAACCGCCGCACACTCTCGTCGCTGAGCCAAGTGCTCATCTACCGCGATGATGCCACCACTCCTGTGGCTACCCTCGACGCTACCGGCAAGGTGGGTCAGGGAATGACATGGACCGATGAAAGTGCCACCGAGGGTATTCACACCTATCACGTGTATGCTTGCCGCGAAGCCGGTGTCAAGGGTGTTCCCGCCCACATCGATGCTTATGTGGGACAAGACGTGCCCGGTCCCGTTGAAAACCTTGTAGCCGCCACAACCGATGGCAAGACTGCTACTATCAGCTGGGCTATTCCTACCCGTGGCGACAACGATGGATGGTTTGACAAATCTGACCTCACCTACACCGTCACCCGCACCCCGGGTAACAAGGTAGTTGGCACCACCAAGTCGCTCAGCATCGTCGACAGCGATATCCCCGAGGCAACACTCTACACCTATACTGTAGTGGCAAGCAACGCCAAGGGCTCGGGATCGGCTGTAAGCGCTGAGCCTCTGCTCGTGGGCTCAAGCCTGCTCGTGCCCTACAGCACCACTTTTGACAGCAAGGTCGATGCCAACCGCTTCACCTCTATCGACAAGAATGCTGACGGCTCCAAGTTTATTTATGACTTCAACACCCATCTCAAGAACAACACCTTCACCATCCTGCTCTCTGACCATTCCAACGATGACGTGCTGGTGTCACCGCCCATCCTCCTCAAGAAGGGTCAGGACTATCGTGCTGACTACAAGGTATACTATAACGGTATTGGCGAAATGACCCGTGTATCTTATCATCCATTCCGTCTTATCGGAGGCAAGGCTCCTACAGCAGCTGCCCTCACCGATGTGCTTTACGACTCACCCGAGTATAAGGTCGAAGGCCTTGATCAGGTAATTGACCAGGCACTCTACTTCACCGCTCCCGAGGATGGTGAATACTATATCGGCTATGAGCTCATGACCAAGGATGAAAGCGAAATGTGGGTCTACATCGAGTCATTCTCAATCTGCGAGGTTTCACCTGTCGACCTCGAGGCCAAGAGACTTGACACCCATCTCGCCATCAGCTCGATTGATGACAATAACTTCAGCGTTGAAGTCTACAACAATGGCAAGCAGGCCGCTGCGTCATATAAAGTGAAGGTGGCCTATCTCGATGATAACGGCAAGCCTGTGGTATTTGCCCAGACCGACGATGTGCCCGAGATTGCAGCTCATACAAGCCAGGTAGTAGAGGTAGTGGGTCGTCCCCAGACCGTCGGCAACAAGAAGCTTGTGGGCCTCGTGGAGATTGAGAATGACGGCAATGCCGACAATGATATGAGCGAGCCTGTCTCAGTAGCTATCGACGAGGCTCCCGCCTTCAATCTCACTATCAATGACAAGGCTCAGGAAACCACCAGCACCAATGTGCCTTTCAGCCACTACTATTCTCATTGCGCGACCCAGACTATCTATACTCCTGCAATGACAGGCCTGAGCCGTCTCCTCGACGGCAAGGATGCTACCATCACCCGCATGGCTTGGGAATATACCGGCCGTGCCAACTTCAACACTACCAAGATGGAAGTGTACCTTGACCAGACCGAGGAAGAAGGCTACCCTGTTGAGTGCCCGATATGGCAACAGATAGGCGGCTTCCCCATCGCGACTATCGATGTGCCTTTTGTTCAAGGTCGTGGCTTTATCATTGCCGACCTCGACTTTGATTACACCTTTGACCCCTCCAAGTCTCTGGTTGTGACCATCGTCAAGAGCGATGAGTCACAGAGTGAGTTCCTTGCTGAGTTCCGTGCGTTTGATGCCAATTGGCGCAACGAGGTTTATCACTCACTGCTCGCCCGTGTCAATGGTCCCATCGACATCGACAAGATACCCGCAGTGTCACCCTTCCCCGAGGCCCCCGTGCTTCACCTCTCGGTGAGCGGCCTCAGTGGTATAGAGGAGATTGTACTCCCCGGCAACGGTGCCGTCTACTATAACGGTGCCACCCGCAGCGTCGAGGCTATCGACCTTGAGCTTGCCGGTGTTGAGGTCTATAACCTCAGCGGTGCTCTCGTGAGCAAGATTAAAGCCAGCGGTAACTCTGCTACCATCAACTGCCCGGCCGGTATCTACCTGCTCAAGGCAGTGAGTGTCGATGGCAACTATGTCACCATCAAGGCCTGCGTGAGATAACACACTCTCATTCTTTATAGGAATTTCCGGCTTGTCGGTCGGTTACTGTCACACACCGGCCGACAAGCTTTTATTAATCTAATAAATTTCAAGTAATGAAAAAATTTTTACTAACACTCGCTGCGATAGTGGCCATGGCGACATCGGCACTCACGGCTTCGGCCGAGATGACGAGCGTCACTCTGTACAATTCGGGCAACCATGCTTATGGTAACCTGTTCCGCCAGAATTTTGACGCTGTCACCCAGATACTATATCCTGCATCGGCCCTTGACAAAGCGATAGGAGAGGCGCAGTACACTGTCGAAGAGATTGCTTTCCCCATCTGCTCAGGTTATTCCATGCCTTCATCGGGAAAGGCTGCTTTCACTGTATATCTGGCCAAGAATACTTCTACAAGCACTTTCACATCCCAGCTTCCCGCGTCAGATTTCACCTTGGTGAGCTCCATAGTGATTGACTTTGCCAATTACAGTGGCAGTGACCTGCGTTTCACCCTCGACGACAGGTATCTGATGTCGGCCGGTGAAAATCTCATCGTAGGCATCGTCTATCAGGTAATTGACGAGCTTGACCGCAACATTTACCTCAATGACAATGATGACTTCACTCCCGGTCGTATACTTGGAGCCATTGCCCCCTCTGAACTTTCTCTCTCATGCCCGATGAGTGACCAGAACGGTCAGTATGGTCCCGCTTTCACCATCGGCTATGAGGCGGGTAATCAGGTAGGCGGCAGTGGCGATGAACAGCCCGAGATTACTGAGACTGTGCTGTATCCCAATGCCGGCAGCTATGCCAATAATACTGTGTTCTCTAATATTTATGACTCGAGTGTAGCCCAGATCATGTATCCTCAGACAGTGCTCGGCGCCCGCGTCAATCTTGATGAATATACAGTAGAGCGTCTCACTTTCCCCTTGGCGACAGGAGCATCGATGCCCACCTCGGGTAAAGCTATGTTCAATATCTATCTTGCCAAGAACACCGAGAGCACATTTGCCTCAACTTTACCTTTAAGCCAGTACACTCTCGTTTATTCACATGTGATTGATTTTGCTGAATACAACCAGAGCGCGATGGTATTTGACCTCGACAAGTATTTTACTCTTGCCCGTGGTGAAAACCTTATTGTAGCCACCTCGTTTGAAAAGCTCGACGGTGCTTCCATCACTATTACACTCAACGATGACCCCAACCTCAACCCCGGTAAATGCTACACCGCCTCAGGTCTCGACTTGGATAACGCCACCTATAGCAACAGCCAGTATGGCCCTCAGCTCATGCTCGGCTATCAGGAGGGCAAGGTTGAGAAGCCCGGTGACATCGTTGACAAGGTAGATGTTTCGGCCACAGTCGTTACCGGCCCGGTTGAAAAGGTTTATGTCAACAAGGAGTATACCTATCAGGTGCAGCTGCTCAACCTCGGCACTAAGGTTGTGACCGACTATAGCGGCAAGGTATATGACAAGGCCAATCCTGAAAAAGTCTATGCTACTTTCACCGGCACCGCGCCCATCCCTGCCGATTATTCAGTACAGGTGCCCGTCAACGTCACATTCACTGAAGTAGGTGAGGTTGAGCTTGTGGCCGAGGTTACTGTCGAGGGTGACGAGGATGCCGACAACAATGTAAGCCAGGGTCTCGTTGTCAAGGTACAGGATACCCCCTATAAGGCTGTCAAGGTGGAGGGCCTCGCTGCTCCCCAGATAGGCGAAGAGGTGACCTACTCGGTTGTTGTGAAAAACCAGAGCGAGGAAGAGCTCGCCGGTTACATCGTAGAGTTTTATGCAGCTACCAAGGGCCTCGATCCCGTTCTCGTGGCTAAATCAACTTCAGGCGCTGCGATTGCAGCCGGCCAGGAGGGCAAGGTTGACTTCAATTACACCTTCCCCCTCAGTGGCGAATACCAGCTCAAGGGTGTGGTCTACACTGTCGACACTGTCGATGATCAGGTAGTGGAGAACGAGCGTAGCGAGACTCCCGTCTTTGACGTGAATATCCCCCTCGATGGTCTTCTTTCACCCGTAATCAACGGCACTTATCCCTCTCTTGACGGTGCTGCAGCAACCTATGGTGACGAGACTATCAACCGCAACTATGACCTCGGCGCTACCCAGACCATCTACAAGGCCTCATACTTTGGCCCCCATGAGAATGCCTACCAGATCCAGACCCTCGGTTTCACCGTGGCCAAGGAAGCTTATGCCCATCCCACACGCCGCATCAAGGTGGCCCTCGCTCAGGTAAAGGATTACAGTGCTTATGGCTCAGGCTCAATCGATGCTTCCAAGCTCGTGCCTGAGGATGCCTTTACCCTCGTCTATGACGGTCCCTACACTACTGTGCAGGATTCCGAAAACTTCAACCTCATGACTCTCAAGCTGCAGAACACTTTCACTCTTGAGAATGGAAATGCTCTCGTGGTCAACATCGTGGCCTACGGTGAAGACGGCACTCCCTATCTCGAGCTTGCTTCGGTGAAGGGTGAAGAAGCCTATCAGGTTTATACCCGCACCAACGCTAATGTTGAAAACTACAGCTTATACAACAATGGCGGTGCCAATATCTATGCAAGCAAGTCGCTGCCTTGCCTCACTATCGGTTACGCTCTCGAGCCGCTTCCTGCCAAGGTTGACCTCGCTGTGGGTGAACTTACTGTCACTCCCGAGGGTAAGGTCAACGCAGGTGATGAGGTGAGCTTCAAGGTTGAGCTCAAAAATGTGGGCACTGTTGAAATCGAGGAATACACTCTCGAGCTCGTGAGCCTCGCCCAGGAAGAGGGTGCTCAGGATGTCGTGCTTGAAACCTACGACGGTACACGCTACCTCGCCGTTAACCAGACTGCCAACCAGACTGTCAAGTACACCTTTGACACTGACGGTGAATACAACCTTGTTGTACGCGCAATCACTGCCGATGACGTTGACCTCGCCAACAATACCTCTGCCGCCCACCAGCTCGTAGTCGACAAGCTTGACGGTGTGGAAGGTATCCTAGCTGAGGGCACTCTCAGCTATGACGCTGCCACTGCCACTGTCAATGTCAATCTCGGTGCCGGCACTCTCTTTGTCACTGACATGGCCGGTCGCCTCGTAGCCCGACATGATCTTGACGGCGCAGCCAAGGTACAACTCCGCCTCAATGCCGGTGTCTATGTCATCAGTATCAACGGCAAGTCAATCAAGATTGCTCTTTAATACACATTAATCTGAATAAGCCGGGGAGGGATCACACGCTCCCTCCCCGCTATTTCCAACAACTATAATCCAATCATGAAATCAAGCAAATTTTATCTCTCAGCACTGGCTCTTGGCCTGGCACTCTCGGCCGGCGCCAATCCCGTGTTCAAGGTGCCGGCAGTGGCGGGTGGCCAGCCGGTGCTCCAGAGCCGTGGTGAAAAGCAGCCATCTGCTACCACGATAATAGGCGGCAACGCCAAGAAGTCGGTTAAGCAACGCACCCAGGGATGGGGCGGGGCTGCAATCACTGATGTCGAGAAATTTGGTACTCTCACCGAGGTGATGCACGAGGACTTCTCCAAGTTCTCAACCGGCACCTTTGAGGCTCCCGACACCAAGACTGTGCTCACAATCGACTCCGAGTCACCCGAATATGAGTATCCATGGTGGAACTGCCAGCCCAAGTTTACCCACCTTCCCCATTGGGGCATCGGTGCCGAGACAGGCGCTACTGTAGCATCGGCAGGCGGCATGGTGTATTTTGAGATGAACCTCGACGACCGTGGCAGATGCCCCCAGACCCACATCAACACCCCCTTGCTCAAGCTCGATGAGGGTGACGGCCTCGCTGTGATTGAGGTGACTGTGCGCACCAAAAACGCCGGCGAGAAATATGACTACTTCTATGTAGAGTCGGCCGATACCCGCAACATGGGCCCCACATGGGATAATGTCGACGAGCCTATCGTGGTAACCGGCATCCCCGCCGAGTGGACTACCTACCGTCTCCTTTTCCGTGGCGCCGGTCCCACTACCATCTTCAATATCGTGGGCATGGGCCCCGGCAACTTCTATCTCGACGACCTCAAGGTCTACACTCTCACTCCCTTTATCAGCGCTCCCAAGACGCTGAAACACTCTGAGTACAAAGGGACATCGTTTGTGGCCAACTGGAGTGCTGTCGAGGGTGCTGACAATTACCTTCTCTCGGTCTACACCGTTTCCGAGACCGACGGCTCTCGCCGTTACCTCTTTGAGGACAAGAAGGTTGATGGCACAAGCTCGTCTGTCACCGACGTTGAATCGGGCCTCACTTATTACTATGTGGTAAAGGCTGTCAAGGGCGACAAGGTGTCGGTTGAAAGCAACGCCACCCGCGTCTATGACCTCGAGGTGCCCGTGTTCAAGGAATCAGAGGTGCTCAATCCCCACACATATGCCGCATCCTGGAATGAAGTGCCCGGTGCTGATGTCTACAACTATTATGCCTATGACCTGCGCAAGGCTGAGGCTGACGGAGCCTTCCTCGTGACCGATGAGGATTTCACCGATGTGCGCGACCTCGACGGTTACAAGACCGGCCTCACCAAGGAGGAACCCGAAGAGCAGACTTATGACGACTATTACTGCCGCGAGCTCAAGCAGCAGGGATGGCACGGTACCCACTGCTGCCCCTATGATGACTATCTCGCATTAGATGCATGGTGGTATGAGGCTCAGGGCAGCCAGTCAGGCTTCATGTCACCCGAGCTCGACATGAGCAAGAATGGTGGCAAGTTTACTGTCAAGGCCGACCTCGCCGGCCAGGCAGGCGTTGCCTATCGCATCGAGAATGGTGAGTATATCCCCTATGAGGTAATTACCCAGTGCTGTGTGGCACTCTTCAATTGGAATGACGCCAAGGGTGACTATGATCAGGTTGAGCTCATCTATCCCGAAAGCAATAACCCCGTTACCACCGATTGGAAGACCTTTGAGTTTAACTTCACCAAGGGTTCATCCCGCTCGGTAATCGGCCTCTTTGCTATCGGTAGCTTTGACAATCTTTACCTCGACAATCTGCAGGTGATCCAGAATTACAAGGCCGGTGAGAGCCTGCTCGAGCCTTTCCTTTTCAGCCAGTATCACGGTTCACGCGAGGGTCAGTCCAAAACTTTCATCGAGGTTGAGGCTCCCGTGCGTGTGCGCGAGTGTGAGCTTTATCACAAGGTGAGCGCTTTCAGCCGTCAGGTTGACCAGTGGGGCCAGGCCTATGACGACCGTGAGAGCCTTTACACTCCCCTGGTGTATGTCATGAAGGCCGACCTCTCGGGTATCGACAATGTTGCCGCCGGTGCCGACAAGGGCACAGCATTTGCCGCCGATGGTATCGTTTACATCAGCAATCCCGCAGCCGAGGCTGTGGCAGTGTATGCCGTTGACGGTTCACTGCTCTACCTCAGCAAGGACACCAACTGCACATTTGTGCCCACCGCCCACGGAGTTTATCTCGTGAAAGTAGGTGGCTCGACATTCAAGTTTGTCCTCTAATCCCGTCACGGGATACCTGATTACATCGGTGATGCGCCCACGGGGGATGCATCACCGATGCTTTTTGATGCTTTCCCCAAAATAAATTCATATATTTGCAGAACTCTAATGTAGACGAGAACGTTTTCATTACAGGATTGAGACTATTTTATTTATGAACGAGAGAACAATAATAATCGACAGTGTTGACCCTGTGAGCTTCTATGGAGTCAACAACGCCAATATGCAATTGATACGCAACCTTTTTCCCAAGCTCAGGATGGCCGCCCGCGGCAGTGTCATCAAGGTGATAGGGGAGGAGGCCGAGACAGCCGAGTTTGAAAAGAAAATCAAAGAGCTCGAGGCTTATTGCAGCGAGTTTAACAAGTTGACCGACGAGGTGATACTCGACATCGTGCATGGCGTGGAGCACCGCGAGCTCAAGCGCGACGACGTGATAATCTATGGTGTCAATGGCAAGCCCATCTCGGGACGCACCCCCAATCAGCAGCTGCTGGTCGAGCAGTTTACCGGCAATGACCTGACATTTGCCCTCGGCCCCGCAGGCACCGGTAAAACATATATAGCCATCGCCCTTGCTGTGAGAGCACTTAAAAACCGCGAGGTGAGAAAAATCATACTGTCACGTCCCGCAGTAGAGGCCGGCGAGAAACTCGGTTTCCTGCCCGGCGACATGAAAGACAAAATCGACCCCTATCTGCAGCCCCTCTATGACGCCCTCGAGGATATGATACCGGCTGTGAAGCTCAAGGAGTATATGGAAACCAAGGTGATACAGATTGCCCCCTTGGCATTTATGCGCGGACGCACCCTCAACGATGCCGTCATTGTGCTCGACGAGGCCCAGAACACCACCACCCACCAGATCAAGATGTTTCTCACCCGCCTGGGCATGAACGCCAAGATGATTATCACCGGCGACGTGACCCAGATCGACCTCCCCCGCAGCGTGTCGTCGGGCCTGATCCAGGCGTTGAGGGTGCTCAACGGCGTCAAGGGGATAGGGCGCGTGGAGTTTGGCAAAAAAGATATCGTGCGCCATCCGCTTGTGCAGCGCATCGTCGAGGCCTATGAGCGAGCCGACAAGGAAAAGGAGGCTGAAGCCAAGGCTGCTGCCGATGAGAGTAACGAGGCATGAACCTAAAGCATGTATAAGATGTTTTAGAGATAGTATCAACCAAAAAAAATTAAGTATATGAAAGCTAAGATTATGTTTCCTCTCGTAGCTGTCGCCCTCATGCTGGGCTTCAGCGCATGTGGCGATGACGATGATGATATCAAGCCCTCAAAGGTGCCGGTTGAGGTCAATGCGAGCTTCAACGAAGATTTCCCTCAGGCCACCAATGTGAGCTGGGAAAAGAAGGCCAACTACTATGTGGCCGATTTTGACGAAGGTGCCCTCGACAAGGATGCATGGTACACCTACGATGGCCGGTTGCAGATGACCGTCACCGACTATGAGCTCAACGATGCCGTGCTCCCCACAGCCATCAAGGATGTGCTCCAGGGTGATGAATATTCGGTCTATATTCTCGACGACATTGAGTATTATGAGCGTCCATCCGACAGCTTCTATGTTATTGACATGGAGAATATCGACACCGACATCGACTTCATCTTCTCGCCCGACGGCACTCTGCTCAACAGCATCAACGATCGTGACGGCGACTACATTATCTACCCCAACACCGACGTCACCAGGCTCTGATGAGCCCCCCATCGTCGGCTATACCCAGCGCATCACAGGGACATCGCAACGCGATGTCCCTGTGATGCTTTTTGAGCTTTTCAGCCTCCCATTTGACCTATAGGCCTGTGTTTTTTTGATGGCTGTTATCACTGTAAATGATGTGTATCAGGTGTCTTTTTGCCGTGTTAAAGGATATGTAGTAAGTGTTAAAGTATGCTAATATGTAAATTTGGTTGGAAAGAATTGTCACAAATGTGAAAAATTTGGTTAATTTTGTTGTGGAAAGTAAAAGATTTGTAGAATTGTGCAAGCTTCGTGACAGGGGGCACCGCGCTGTTGATCAAAACTTGAGCTACGCGGTCTTGTTTTTGGCAGGACACACACACATTATTTATAGGACTTTTTTAATAACTCAATTAACACATTTTTATTACAGCTTATGAACGTCCGACATTTTGCGGGTATCATTGCCGCATTTGCGATGCTGATGACCGGGAATTATACGTCAGCTAATTCTCCCGGGGCACGCGAGTTGATGCCTCAGCAAGTAAAGGCCACACCCCACGTTAAGGTGCAACAGGCCGCCAGTGAACAAGTATTGACAACCCGCAAGAGGGTAGAGGGTGACTTTACCCGTCCCGGCATGCCGATGATCGACCCCATGGCCCGGCAGTCGTCACAGTTGCTTGCCCGCCGCGTGGCAGCATCCAAAAAGAAACTGCGCGGAGCCTTGATTTTTAATCTCGCATGGTATGACCTTCCGTCAGGCTCAGCTTTCCCTTATGGTGTCTACGAGCTTTCCACAACCGAGGGTGATGCCTCCTATACCCCCGTGGTCCTCGATGAAAAATTTTATGTGATGGATGCCGTCTACACCGGCAGCAAATACTGGATTACCCATGCCGTTGAGGATCCCGTGACCTGGCAGGTGACATCCATGACCTACTATACCTATAACCCCTCGACCTGGGAAATAGAGAAGGAGCAGGTGGGCGACAAGTCGCTCTCATTGACCACCTCGACCTGGGACCCCGTGGACGAGATGGCATATTGCACATGGTATGAAAACGGCAAGCATATTTTTGGTTTCCTCGGCATCGACGATGGCCAGAAGTATCAGCTGGGCACTGTCACCAACCGTCTTGTAGCTCTTGCGGCCGATGTCGACGGCACCCTCTATGCTATTGATGAAAAGGGTGCTCTTGTCGAGATCAACAAGATGACAGGTAAGGTGGCCCGCACCGTCGGCCAGGTGGGTGTCGTGTCTTATTCCCGCACCTCGGCCGTGATTGACCCCGCTACCAAGATTATGTATTATGTCGATTGCGGCAGCTCAAAGTCGGCTCTCTATGCTGTGGATATCAACACCGCTGAGAGCACCAAGCTTTATGATCTCAACAACAACGAGGAGTTCATAGGCCTGTATCTTGAGGCCGACGACACCCCCGGCACTGTGCCCGCAGCACCTGAGAGTGCCACCCTTGAGCATGAAGACGGCTCATTGCAGGGTGTTGTGAAATTCAAGGTGCCCATGACATTCCATGACGGCTCAGCTGCTGTGGGCGATGTGAGCTACACCGTTGCCACCGGCGAGGGGGACCCAGTTACTGCCGCTACATCATGGGGCAGCGATGAGAGTGTGCCCGTGAGCTTCACCACTCCCGGCCAGAAGTCAATCACCATCACCCTCACCAATGCCACCGGCACAAGCAAGGGGGCCAAGGTATCGGGATGGTTTGGCTCAGATGTCCCCGCCGGCGTCACCGGCGCATCGGCAACATGGGCCAATGGCGTGTTTACCATCAAGTGGACAGCGCCCGCCTCAGGTGCCAACGGAGGGTGGTTTGACACCTCGGCACTGCGTTATGACGTGGTGCGTGTCAACGACAATGTGAAGATAGCCGAGGATATCACCGACACCCAGGTCACCGACCCCGTGGCAGAACCCGAGAACAAGATTGTAGCCTACACCTACACTATCACACCCAAATGCAATGGCGTGGCCGGCGAGCCTGTCACCACTTCCAAGAAGTCAATCGGCTACCTGCTGCCCCCTTATTCCAACAGCTTTGACAACACTGAGTCGACAGCCGGCTACACCGTGCTTGACGCCAATAAAGATAGCAAGAAGTGGAGCTATAACACCTCCAATGCCTGCTTCCGCATCCAGTATAACTCATCCAAGGATATGGATGACTACCTGTTCACGCCCCAGATGCAGCTTGAGGCCGGACGCTCCTATACCTTCACCTTCAAGGCAAGAGCCCATAATACCTCCGACGCTGAAAATGTCGAGGGTGTCATTTCTACCGGCACATCGGCAGCCTCGGTGATTGCCACTATCATCCCCAATACCGAGCTCACCTCCAAAGAGTGGGTGACAATCTCGGGCACCTACACTCCCGCCACCAGCGGCCGCTACCGCTTTGGCTTCCATGGCGTGAGCCCCAAAAACCGCTACTATCTCTATGTCGACGACCTCGAGGTGAGTGCCGGTGCCGGCAACTCGGCTCCTGCAAGCGTCGAGGGCCTTAGCGTAGTTCCTGCTGCTGATGGCTCATTGTTGGCGACAATATCGTTCACTACCCCGGCGGTTGATGTCAGCGGTGCTCCCATCGACAACCTCACCAAGGTAGAGCTGTTGCGCGACGGTGACGTCATCAACACCTGGGATGCTCCCGCTGCCGGCACTCAGCTCAGCTATTCCGACACCGAGGTAACAGCCAAAAACCATGCCTACTCGGTTATCGCCTACAACGCTGCAGGCGCCGGCACAGTCGCTACCCAGAATGTGTTTGTAGGCTATGATGCCCCCGAGGCACCCACCAATGTGGAAGTGGCTGTGGGGTCCAACACCGGCACTGCCGTCATTACTTGGTCGGCTCCCACCAAAGACCTCCAGGGCAATACACTCAAGTCGAGCGGCATCACCTATAACCTCGTGCGCCGTCACGGAGGCAATACCGAGACCGTGGCCACCGGCCTGAGCGGATGTGTCTACACCGATATCGTCATCTCACCCGATGAAGACCAGGATTTCTATGATTATGGCGTAGCTGCCGTCACCACCGGTGGCGCAAGCACAATGGTAGGCTCCAACCTCATCCCGCTTGGCAAGCCCTATGAGCTGCCCTTCAAGGAGTCATTTGGCAATGCACGTATATCCTCGATATGGGGTCTCGATTCCAACAATGCCACCGCAGGCTGGTTGCTCGGTCAGGATACCTCAATCGACGGCATCGACTCAGAAGACGGTGACAACGGCCTCGCCATCATGGAAGCCATGACCAAGGGTTCGACCGCGACCCTCTTCTCAGGTTCTATCGCCATCCCCGCCGAGGGCAACCCCACTCTGGCGTTTGCCTACTACAACTACAACTCGCTCAACACCCTCGACGTGGTTGTGGCCGAGACCGGCTCAGCTACGGGACAGAAACTCGCCACCATCACTCTCGATGGCTCGGCTCCCGAGGGATGGGTGAATGTGCCTCTGAGCCTTGATCAGTTCAAGGGCAAGAATGTACAGGTTTATTTCTCGGCCTCGGTAGTCAATACCACCATCTTTGTCCTCGACAACGTGAGATTGGAAACCCGTCTCGACCACAACCTGTCGATGCGCACCGTCTCAATGCCTGCCCGCATGACAGCCGGCAACGACTATGAGATTGTAGCCGTGTATGAAAACAAGGGCCTCAACGCTGCCACCGACTATCAGGTCAAGCTGTCGCTCAACGGCGAACCCCTCGAGACTGTCGCCGGCGAGAGCCTTAAGCCCGGCCAGACAACAAGCGTGAAATTCATCCACAGCGTGCTCCCCACCCATGACAGCAAAATCAATATCAGGGCCGAGCTCGTATATGACAAGGACCTCGATGCTACCGATAACCTCTCGTCGCTTTATGAAGCACGTCGCGTGGCAGGCAATTTCCCCGTGCCCGAGGCTCCCGAGGCATCTATTGCCGAGGCCGATGTGAATGTGGCATGGGCCGAGCCCGATCTCAGTGTCAAGCCCATGGATGCTGTTACCGAGGATGTTGACGAGCTCACTCCCTTCTCGACCGGACTCGCCGGCTCGGAGGTGTTTGACGACTACATCGGCGACTGGATTTCAGTTGACAACGATGGTGTCGTGCCCTATGACATCACTTCAGGCGGCCAGACCCTCATGTTCCCCAACAGCCACCGTCCCGTCGGTTTCATGGTAATTGACTCCAAGGTCTTTGGCCAGGGATGGGAAGCTCACTCGGGCGACAACATGTTTGCAAGCTTTGCCTCGGGCTACTCTCCCAATGACGACTGGCTCATCTCGCCCCTCCTCTCAGGCCAGGAGCAAGAGATAGAGTTCTGGGCACGCTCGGTGACAACGGCCTATGGCGCAGAGGTGTTTGAAGTTTACTATTCGACCACCGACACCCGCTTGAGCTCATTCACCCGCTGTGTGGAGCGCACTCAGGCCCCCATGACATGGACCAAATATACTGCCATCCTGCCCAAGGATGCCCGCTACTTTGCGATACGCTGCGTCTCTGACGACACCTTTGCGTTCCTCGTCGATGACATCAGCTTTATTCCGGCTCATCCCAACACCGGCCTCACTCTCACCGGCTACAACCTCTATCGTGATGGCGCGATGGTCAACGATCAGCCCTTGGCCTCACGCAACTATCTCGACAAGGCACCTGCCATCGGCAGCTACAGCTATCGTCTGAGCGCCGTCTACAACCGTGGCGAGAGTGAACTTTCCCAGCCCGTCACCATCGAAGTGAGTGGCGTCGAAGACCTCATGGCAGCCGGTATCCGCGTCTATGCCGAGAATGGTAACCTCGTTGTCGCCGGTGCCGCAGGCAAGCAGCTCAATATCTCCACCATTGGCGGTGTCGAGCTCTACAATGCCAATAAGGCCTCGGCCGAGGTGAGACTCAATGTCACCAAAAATGTCTATCTCGTCACCGTCGGTGGCAAGACCCACAAGATAATTGTAAAATAATCAACCGTCAATAGAAAGAGGGCCATCAGTCAATGTCGTCAACCGGCGACAATGGGATGGTCCTCCTTCTGTTTTTATCAATTACATAATGAACAGATTTACAACAACAATGCTCCTTGCCTTAGCCATGGCACCGATGACCGCCATGGCTGCCGAGGCACCTCGGGCTCTTGCCAATGTCATCGGCTCCAATGCCTGGGCTACGATGCAGAATCCCCCCTATGGCATCTACTCATTTTCGATGGGCGACACACCCGATGTCAAGCTCGTTGCCTCCGGGGTCGTGCCCGGCAACTTTGGCTCGGTATATGCCGACGGCCGTTATTTTGTAATCGAGGGTATCGCTACCTCGGCGTCATCATTTATCACCAATTATATCTATGATGCCGATACCTGGCAGAAGATTACCGACTTCCGCGGTGAAAACATCACAGCATTTGACATGGCTTGGGATGAGACCACAGGTAACGTCTATGGCTATTTCCACAGTTTTGACACCGGTGAGGAATATTTTGGCACTATCGATGTCAACACCGGCAAGACTACCTCTATTGCAACGTTGCCGTTTGTGGCCTATGGCCTCGGCGTGGATGTCGAGGGGCAGCTTTATGCCATGGCCAACAATGGCGACTTCTATCGGCTCGATAAGGAGACAGGCAGCTCTACACTCATTGCCTCAACACCATGTGGCAGCCGCTGGACAACCTCGGGTGCTGTCGACTCGGCCACGCGAAGCTTCTATTATGCAACATGTGGCGACAATTCTACCGAGCTTTACCGCGTGGGGCTCGATGACGGCAAGGCGACGTTGATGCACACCATCCCCGACAATATGGAGTTTGTGGGCATGTATTTCCCCGAGGCTACAGCGTTGCCCGGTGCCCCCGCCCGTGTCGATGACCTTGAGATGTTGTTTGACCGCGGCTCACTCACCGGCGAAATAAAATTCACGCTCCCCTCAACACTCTTCTCGGGGGAGAAGGCCGAGGGTAATGTGACTTATGCCGTGACACTTGACGGCAAGGAGATAGCCGCCGCCGAGGCACCCTGTGGCGAGGTTGTGACTGTGCCGGTCACTGTCGATGAGGCCGGGTCGCGCGACATCACTGTAGTGTCGAGCAACCGTGTAGGGTCGTCGCCCACATTGAGGGTGACCCGCTGGATAGGCCCCGACGTGCCCGCTGCAGTGGGTAAAGTCGAGATTACCTATGAAGGTAACGGCGAGTTTACCTTGACATGGCCCGAGGCAACCGCGCTCCATGGAGGATGGATAGATGAGAATGCCGTGACCTATATCGTCAAGCGTTATGGCGATAGTGAGGCCACATTTACCGATATCACCACCACCTCTTTCACCGACCGGGTTACGCTCCCCGCCGAGGATGAATATGCCACCTACCACTATGATGTCGCTGCTGCTGTCGACGGCATCCCCGGCTCCTTTACCTCATCGGAGTATTACACCATCGGCAGCAAGATGCCTCCGTTTGAAGAGGGGTTCAATGCCCGCTGGGAGCTTGGTAAATTCACCATCTTTGAAGGTGAGAAGAAGGATAACGAGCGCTGGAGCTATGACAACAAGGCTGTCACCGTCTCAACTTCTACCGTCACCGGTGCCGACGACTACCTGCTGCTGCCTCCGTTGCTTTTTGAGGCGGGATATGTATATGATGTGACATTTGATGTCAAGGGCAAGTATGCCTCCGACACCGAGCGCATCGAGATGCTTGCCGGCATGGCCCCTACGGCCGACCGACTCACCAGGGTGGTGATGGAGCCTGTCGAGTTTAAATCAGTCGACTACATGCCCATGAAGGCTACTTTCCGCCCCGACTGCTCAGGCTCGTGGTTCCTTGCACTTCATGCCATAAGCGACCCCAACAAGGGGGCGATAACTGTCGACAATATTAAGGTTGACGCCGGCATTTCGGGCGTAACTGTGACCGGTGCCGATGGTGTCAAGGCAGCTCCCCGCTATTACAACCTTCAGGGAGTGGAGGTGAAGGCTCCCTTGAGCGGTGGCATCTATATTGAGGTCAGCGGCAATAAGGCTCGCAAGGTGATATTGCGCTGACGATACTCTTGTGAGACAAGCTTTGATACTATAAAGGAGGGTGTGTCATGATTTTTGTGACACACCCTCCTTTCATGTTTTTACTGGGCAGTAGCGATTATTTCCGGTCTTTGAGCCAGCGGTCGAGCCAGCGGAAGAAGACGCGCTGCCACATCACTGCATTCTGAGGCTTGAGTATCCAGTGGTTTTCATCGGGAAAGATGAGCATCTCGGCGGGCACACCGCGGAGGCGGGCAGCGTTGAAGGCCATCATGCCCTGTGAGGCGAGGATGCGGAAGTCATATTCGCCGTGGGTGATGAGGATGGGGGTGTCCCATTTGTCAACAAATTTGTGGGGCGAGTTGGCAAATGTGCGCTGGGCCACCTTGTTGTCTTTGTCCCAGAAGGCTCCGCCCATATCCCAGTTGGCAAACCACATTTCCTCGGTTTCGAGGTATTGTGACTCGATGTCAAAGATACCGGCATGGGCAATGAGGGCTGCAAAGCGGCCGTCATGGTTGCCGGCGAGCCAGTAGACCGAGAAGCCGCCGTAGCTTGCGCCTACAGCGCCGATGTGCTTGGCGTCAACATAGCTCTCTTTCTTCATGTAGTCGACTGCGCGAGGTAGTCGCGCATGTTCTGGCCGGGATAGTCGCCCGAAATCTGGGCGTTCCACTCGGTGCCGAAGCCGGGGAGGCCGCGGCGGTTGGGGGCGATGACGATGTAGCCGTTGGAGGCCATGAGGGCGAAGTTCCAGCGGTAGCTCCAGAACTGGCTTACAGCCTGCTGGGGACCACCCTGGCAGTAGAGGATGGCGGGATATTTCTTGTTGGGGTCAAAGTTAGGGGGGTAGACAATCCAAGTAGTCATCTGCTTGCCGTCGGTAGTGGGCACGAGGCGTTTCTCGACGGTGGGCATGTTGACCTGGGCAAAGATGTCGGCATTGACGCTTGTGAGCTGGGTGATTTCATTTTTTCCTTTCTTGCCGAGCTTGACGGCGAGTATCTCGTTGGGCGATGTCATTGAGTGACGCATAGTGATGACGGTCTTGGCATCGACGGGGACGATTGCGGCATAGTCCCACTGTCCCTCGGCCACGACAGTCACCTTCTTGTCGAGGGTGATGTTGAAGAGGGGGAGCACTCCATCCTTTGGGGCAAGGAAGTAGAGCGACTTGGAGTCGGGAGCCCATGCTATGGCATCGGCAGTGTAGTCCCAGTCGGTGGTGAGGTCGGTCTTGTTGCCGGTGGCGCGTTCCATGATGAAGATGCGGTTTTTGTCGCTCTCATATCCGTCATGCTCCATCGAGAGCCATGCCACATATTTGCCGTCGGGCGAGTAGGCGGGGTTGGTGTCGTAGCCCATCATCCCCTCGGTGAGGTTGCGGGTGGTGCCGGCGGCTACATCATAGAGATAGAGGTCGCAGTTGGTCGACACGGCATATTCCATGCCTGTCTTCTTGCGTGACACATAGATAAGCTCCTGAGAGTCGGGCGACCAGCTGAATGACTCGATGCCGCCAAATGGCTTCATGGGAGCTTCATAGGGCTCGTCTTGCATTATGTCGCGCACGTTGCTGATGGTGTTGCCGTCATAGTCGGCAAGGAAGGGGTGGGGTATCTCGGTCACCCACTCGTCCCAGTGCTTGTACATAAGGTCGTCAATTACGCGTCCTGTGGCGTCGGGGAGGTCAGGGTAAATATCCTTGGCCTCGCGGTTGTATTTTACCGAGCCTATGAGGAGCACTTTTTTCTCGTCGGGCGAGAAGAGGAAGCCGGCAATTCCGTTTTCTTCACTGCTGAGCTTGGTGCGACCCGAGCCATCAGCGTTCATCACCCATAGCTGAGGCTTTTTGTTGTCGTCGGGGTAGACAAATGCGATTTTGCTGCCGCCTGCGATCCATGTGGCACCGCTCTCTGACGAGGGGGTGTTGGTGATGCGGGTCTGGCCCGTGCCATCAATGTTCATGACATAGAGCTCGTTATTGCTCTTGTTTTGAGACACGCTTTCATAGGAAACGCCATAGAGCACCTTTTTCTTGTCGGGTGACACCACCGGGCCATCCACGCGTCCCAGAGCCTCAAGGGCATCGATTGAGAACACGCCGTCGGGCGACTTGAAGTCGGGACGCTCGATGAGTGGAGCATCGCCGGCAGCCTGTGCTGCCACTGCACCTGCCATGATTGCGCCTGACATAATGATTGACTTTAATGTTTGCATAAATGTTAGTAGGTAATGAATTGTGTAGTTCTTTAGAGGCAAAATTAGTGATTAAATCGCATATTGCCAAAAATGCAAGGCTCAAAATGCGCTCGAGAGGTCACTCCTTTGGGCCGGGAATGCGTTTTTTTTGTACCTTTGCGGGGTGAATAAGAAACGACTTTTCAGTAGTGTCGCTACTGTGGCGATAGCCCTGTCGGCAATAGCGCAGCAGGCGGTTGACTCCACGCGGGTCAATTACCGGTGGATTGCGCCGGTGGCAGGAGCCGGTGTGATGACTGTTGCAGCGTCGGCGGGCCGTCCAGCCGATAAGTATGCCCCGGGGGCAAGCGATGTCAATGAGGGCTTTGGAGTGGCTGATGTGGCAGAATATGTGCCACTGGTGCTCCCCTGGGCAGTCAAGGCCTGTGGTGGCGCCACTCGCTCGGGATGGGGGCGTATGGTGGTGTCACAGGGGGCCGGGCTGTTGCTCATGGCCGGTGGCACCTATCTCACCAAGCATGTTGTGGATGAACGCCGCCCCGACGGCAGTGACACCCGCTCGTTTCCCTCGGGCCACTCGGCATGGGCGTTTATGGGGGCAACGATGGCCACCAGCGAGCTCGCGTGGCGGTCCCCGTGGTATAGTGTCGGGGCCTATACCCTGGCTTCGGCCGTGGGGCTGGAAAGGGTGATGAGCCGCCGTCACTATCCGGTGGATGTGGTGGCAGGTGCCGGGATAGGTATCCTCTCCACTCAGATCGGCTATCTCATCGGTGATTTTATTTTTGGTAATCGTGGCTTTGACAGCCGTTACCGCTACAATGAAGGTGAGGCATCGGCAGCATCCTGTTTCGGGATTAAGTCAGGATTGTCGTTCACGCTCAACAATAATCTTTCACTCGCCGGCGGGGAGCTTCATTTCCAACCCGGATATTTCACTGCTTTAGAAGGCAGCATAGCTCTCGGGCATAATATTGACCTGGGCGGTGAGATGGCTGTTACCGCCACCCCGGTAGAGTACATTCATGAAACTGTGATGTCAGGCCCCGGCGTGCTCAATCAGTTCAGTGCTGTTGTGACCGGAGGCTATACATTGGTGCCCTCCCGCCATTTCACACTGAGGCTGGGGGTGGGGGCCGGTTATCAGGGCAATATGCACCTGAAACATGTCGACGGGCTTGTCGAGGCGGGTAGTGGCAGCGTCATAGGCTTGATTGACGTTACTGCCGCGATGCCACTGACCCAAAATCTCAGTGTCGCAGCTGAACTTGGCTACCGTCTCAGTGGTTATGACTATAAATATACCCCGGGCGGAGAAAGTATCAGCGGCACGAGAAGTAGTCTTATGCTGTCGCTTTCATCGCGTGTAACTTTTTGAGAATTATGAAACAGCAAGATATAAAATTCAATATCAAGCGCCGTCTCGGCATCGAGCAGCTCAACGAGATGCAGCTTGTGATGCTCGATGACAACGCGCCCCTGACGATGCTCATTGCTCCCACCGGCTCGGGCAAGACACTCGCTTTTGCCGTGGCAGTGCTTCACCAAATCGGGCACCCCTCGGGCAAGCTCCAGGCTGTTATAATCGCCCCGTCGCGAGAGCTTGTGTTGCAGATTTATGAGGTGCTCCGTCCCATTGCTGCCGGATATAAAACTGTGGCAATGTATGGAGGTCATAGCATGCTTGACGAGACCAACTCGCTGAGTATGATGCCCGATATTATTGTCGCAACGCCGGGACGCCTTGTCGACCATATCAAGCGTGGCAATCTCAAGCCGGGGGTGCACCTGCAGAGTCTTGTGCTCGATGAGTATGACAAGTCGCTTGAGCTTGGATTCAGCGACGAGATGCGCCGCTTGATGCGCTTCTTTATCTCGCCTTCCCATATTATCCTCACCTCGGCAACAGTGATGGATGAGCTCCCCGACTACATGCCCCCCAGCAAGCCCAATATACTCGATTACAGCTCCACTGCCGTAGCCAATCCCCGTGGCAATATCAATATAGCCCGTGTCGAGAGCCCTGCACGCGACAAGCTCGAGACGTTGCTGGCATTGCTCATGACCATCGGCCGTCCCGGCGGCAAGGTGATTGTGTTTCTCAATCATCGCGAGAGTGTCGAGAGGGTGCATGATGCACTGCGTAAGGCCCGTATACCGGCCGGCATATATCATGGAGGTCTTGACCAGATTGACCGCGAGAAGGCAATCGAATTGCTTGACAACGGCACCACGCCCGTGCTTGTGTCGACCGACCTGGCTTCACGAGGTCTTGATATAGACCGGGTGGATGCCGTGATACATTACCATCTGCCGCCCACCCCTCAGGCATGGGTGCACCGCAATGGCCGCACAGCCCGTCAGGGTGCAAGCGGAGAGGTGTATGTCATCACCACCGAGGGTGAGTCCATCCCCGATTATGTGGAATGGGACCGCGATTTTTACCCCGAGTTGGATGCCGAGGCCAAGCGTTTTCCTCGATCTGAAGTGGCTACCCTCTACTTTGCCGCCGGAAAAAAAGAGAAGCTCTCCCGCGGTGATATTGTGGGTTACCTCATCAAGGTAGCCGGGCTTGAAGCATCGGAGATAGGGCGTATCTCACTCAAGGACCATTGTGCCCTCGTGGCAGTGCCGGCGACCAAAATCAATGATGTAATAGCTACTGTCAAAGGGGAGAAAATTAAAAATCAGAAAGTTAAAATCACGCGTTTACAATAGACTCTTATGAGAGATGGATTTTTAAGGGTAGCGGCAGGAGTGCCTGCTGTCAATGTGGCCGATGTGGATAGCAATGTTGCTTCTATAATAGCTCTTGTCGACGAGCTCTCGGCCAAGGGAGTGGAGGTGGCGGTGTTTCCCGAGATGTGTATCACGGGTTACACTTGTGGTGACCTTTTTCACAGCGAGACACTGCTCGATGCCGCTGACGAGGCTTTGGCGCGTCTCATTGAGTATTCCCGCGGGGTCGATATGGCGTTTATCGTGGGTTATCCTCTGCGTCACGACTGTAGCCTCTACAATTGCGGTGCCGTAATCGAGCGGGGTAAGTGCCTGCTTGTCCCCAAGACCTATATTCCCAACTATAATGAGTTTTACGAGCGCCGGTGGTGGCAGCCTGCACCGGCGGTTCCCTGCAAGGAGATGATGTCAATCAGGGGGCATGAGGTGACGTTTGCCACTACCCCTTGTGTGATGACCCATGGCACTCATATAGGGGTGGAGATATGCGAGGACCTGTGGTGTCCCTTGCCCCCGTCATCCAAGCTGGCTCTTGCAGGGGCCAAGGTGATATTTAACCTCTCGGCAAGCGACGACCTCATCGGTAAATATAATTATCTCAAGTCGCTCGTCAAGCAGCAGTCGGCAAGGTGCATTGCAGGATATGTCTATGCTTCGGCCGGATATGGCGAGTCATCGACCGACCTCACCTTTGACGGTAAAGGATTGATAGCTGAAAACGGGACCCTCCTTGCCGAGAAACCCCGATGGGACACATCGAGCCATTATGTCATTGCCGATATCGACATCAAGGCTATTGAGCGTGACCGCTTGCATCTCACCACCTTTGGCGACTGTGCCCGCCGCAACGCTCCGGGCGATGATTGTTGCACATGGGAGGGCAGCAAGGGTAATGTCAATGACGATTTTCCTGACCACCTTATGCGTGATGTCGCTCCGCGCCCCTTTGTCCCCGCAACCGATGATGCCATCGACGAGCGTTGTACCGAGATTATCAATATCCAGGCAGCAGGCTTGTGTCGACGGCTTGATTTCATCCATTGCCGCAATCTGGTGGTGGGTATCTCGGGCGGCCTCGACTCGACTCTCGCCTTGCTTGTCGCGGTAAAAGCATTTGACCGGCTTGGATATGAACGAAAGGGTATTTTAGGCGTGACCATGCCGGGGTTTGGCACTACTTCCCGCACCCACGACAATGCCGTGGAGCTGATGGAGAGGCTCGGCGTGTCGATGCAGGAGATTTCTATCGTGCCCGCTGTCAATCAGCATTTCAAGGATATTGTCCATGACCCGGGGGTGCATGATGTCACCTATGAGAACTCTCAGGCCCGACAGCGCACACAGTTGCTGATGGACGTTGCCAACAAGGTCAATGGCATTGTGCTCGGCACCGGCGACCTCTCTGAGCTGGCTCTCGGATGGGCCACCTACAACGGCGACCACATGTCGATGTATGGCGTCAACGCCGGGGTGCCCAAGACGCTTGTGAGGTATCTTGTGAGATGGTTTTCAATGCGGGCCGATGATGAGACCCGGCGGGTGCTCGACGATATAATTGACACGCCCATCAGCCCCGAGCTTATACCTGCTGACAATCAGGGCAATATCAGCCAGATTACTGAGGATCTCGTGGGTCCCTATGAGCTGCATGACTTCTTTTTGTATTACATGTTGCGCTACGGCTTCAGCCCGCGTCGAGTCTATAATCTCGCCCTCAAGGCGTTTAATGGGAGAGAGGAATACACCCCCAAGGTGATACTCCACTGGCTGCGCACATTCTACCGCCGTTTCTTCCGGCAACAGTTCAAGCGCTCATGTCTGCCCGACGGCCCCAAGGTGGGCAGTGTGTGTCTGTCACCGCGTGGCGACTGGCGCATGCCGTCGGATGCCTCGGCCACCATGTGGCTCAAAGAGGTAGATGCCCTCACTGAATAATACTCCGTCACCCCGGCATGCCACCTGTGTTCAGGCCTCGTGTCGGGGTGATGGCGCTGCTAATCATATTGTTATCACAATTTCAATCTATGAGAAAAATTTCGCTTTTATTTTTGGCTTTAATGTCGTGTCTTGGAGCAATTGCAGCCGAGACAGTCGACAGTGTCGCGTCAATTAAGAAAGAATGGTGGCAGTATTTGCCTGAAATCAACGGCACATTCCGTGGCCGCTATGAACTCAATGCCGAGGATGGCTCAGGCCGCTTTGAAGCGCGCACGATGAGAGTGTCACTCAAGGGGTCGATTATCCCGCTGATTGACTATTTTGCCGAGGTAGACCTCTGTGACGAGGGCTCGATAAAGATGATGGATGCTTATGGACGTTTCAATATCCCGCGTCCCAATCTCAAGGTGCAGCTCGGCCAGTTCCGCATGCCCTTTGGCCTTGATGTGCACCGCGGCCCCCAGGCCCAGTATTTTGCCAACCGCTCGTTTATCGCCAAGACGATGGTCAATATGAGAGATGTGGGCCTGAAATTGGAGTATGGAGTGCCGGTGAAAGTGCCTTTTACGCTTCTGGCATCGGTGTTTAACTGTTCGGGACTCACCACTCAGAAGGGGTATTGGACCAAGCGATATGGTTACTCAGCCAAAGCTCAGATAAAACCGCTGCCTACGGTGCTTGCCGAGGTATCTTATATAAGCTTTCACAAGGGTGACCGCCGCATGAACGCAATTGGTGCCGGAGCCTGGTGGGAAGACTATGGCTGGCATGTCGAGGGCGAATATGTGCACAAGTTGTATTGCCACCATGCTTTTGACGCAGTCAATGCCTATGATTTTTTCGCTGCCAAAAAGTTCCCGCTCAAGAGTAATGTGCTCAGTGCCGTGTCGGCCCTTGCCCGATATGACTACATGGACGACCACTCGACAGGGGTGGCCGGGACCGATGGCAATTTGATTGTCGACAATCCCGAGCGTCACCGTCTCACTGTGGGCTCGACTCTCACCTTTGGGCGTGGGAAACACTATGCTGAGGTGCGCCTCAATTATGAGCAATATTTCCACCGCAATGGAGTGTCGCTGTCACCGGCCGACTGTAACAAGCTTGTAGCCGAGCTGATGGTGAGATTCTGACCACCGCAAAAATAAGAGCCCATTTTTTATCGAATGGGCTCTTATTGGTCGTTATTGCTGATCAGTGGCGGCCGGGGTTGGGGCGCACTGTCGACTTGGGTGTGCCGGTAGATGAGGATTTGCCGGTGTATTTGGTGGCGTTATTGGTGCCTCCAAATGATTGCTTGTTGTTGGCGGTGCCAACTTTGTATCCTGAGTTAGGGCGGTTACCGTTGTTGTTGCTGCCACCGTTGTTGCCGGGACGATTGTTGCTGCCGCCGTTGCTGCCGCCGTTGTTGCCGGGACGATTGTTGCTGCCACCATTGCTGCCGGGACGATTGTTGCCACCGTTGTTGCCGGGACGATTGTCGGGCTTGTGATTACCACCGGGCGGACGGTTGTCGGGCTTGTGGTTGTCACCGGGGGGACGCTGGGAGGGGGCACCATTATTGGGGTAATTGGGGCTCCAGTTGCCTCCACCTGTGGGTGGAGGTGGTGGAGGTGGTGGCGGTGGAGTGCCGTAGTCGGGATAGTAACCGCCTCCCGAGTACCATATTCCGCCACCGGGATAGTAGTAGCCGTCATTATAATCGTAACCCATGCTATCAGTGAGATAAGCACCGCATGAACTCATCGACAATCCTAAAAGGAGAGACAGCAGGAGGTAAAATTTCTTTTTCATAATCTTCACGTTTTATATGGTTGCAAAGATAAACTCTTTATTAATAAGACCCAAATAAAACTAAAAAGTTTAGCCCGCCTGGCAGTTTTATTTGCATATTTTTATGTGGAGGGGGTGAAATCAGTTGACTTTGACAAGGGTGATGTCAAAGATGAGTGTTGAGCCACCGGGAATGTCGCTGTCGCCACGGTTGCCATATCCCAATGAAGCAGGGATATAGAGTATATAGCGGTCCCCCTCACGCATGCGCGGCAGCATAATCTGCCATCCGGCGATGAGCTCGCGCAGCCTGAATGAGTCGGGATAACCCTGAGAGGTGTTGTCGTCAAATATTTTGCCGTCGATGAGACTGCCTCGGTAGTAGACACTCACCACATCGTTAGCTCCCGGCGACTTGCCGTCACCCCGCTCGATGACACTGAAGAGCACGCCCTCGGGTGTTGACCGGATATCCTCCCGGGTGGCGAGTTGGTCGAGGTAGCGGGTGTTGGCCTCGATATATTCTTTTTTGCGTGAACGTGCCATCAGAAGCTGTCAAAAGTGAGTGGCAGAAGTGATTTCACCGAAGGTAGCTCATAGACAACGTCACGGCCGGCGAGAAGCACTCTCACCGGGTGTCCGGCAAGTTTCTCATATTCAACCAGTGCCTGACGGCAAGCACCACATGGGGGGATAGGATACTCAACCTCCTTGCCATCGGTGCCTGTTGCTGCGATGGCGATGGTGTCAAAGGCGGCATCGGGATAGGTGGCGTGGGCATAGTAGCAGGCTGTGCGCTCGGCACATGTGCCCGAGGGGTAGGCTGCATTTTCTTGATTGGCACCGGTGATAATCTCGCCATTGTCAAGAAGTATAGCCGCACCCACGTGAAACTTGCTGTAAGGGACGTAGGCGCGTGATGTGGCCTCGCGAGCCTTGGCAATGAGTGAAGCGTCGTTATTGTTGAGCTCGTCGTTTCCCCATGCCTTGATGGGGATTGTTATAGTCAATTCTTTCATGATAGTTTCAGGTGCTTGGTGGATAATCACTACAAAAATAATAATATTGTTTTGAATATAAACAGTGGAAACGGCTCTTTGTAAGAAAAAAAATTCATAAATTTGCCTTATGAATGAAAAAACTCTCTCAGCGCGAGAGCTTTTGGCTCTCAGATATCAGTCACTTGCCTCTGAAATCAAGGAGGAGGCCCACATGGTCCACCGATCGGTAAATCAGTTTTATGACAAGATACATCCCTATGGCTATCACCTTGATATGGTGGTGGATGCGATGCTCGATTATGTCGACGAGGTAATGACCGATGAGGGTGACTTGCTTGCCATTTACTTTGGTGCCTATTTCCATGACTCAATTGAGGACGCCCGTCTCACCTATAATGATGTGTATGCCATCGCTCGTCGTTTTATGGATGATGACAAGGCGTTGCTTGCCACCGAGATTGTGTATGCTCTCACTAATGAGAAGGGGCGTACCCGCTCAGAGCGTGCCGATGAGCGTTACTATGCCGGAATACGCTCCATCCCATATTCCCCGATGGTGAAGCTTGCCGACCGCATCGCCAACATGACCTATTCATTCACTCACGACACCTCGGGCCGTAATCATCACATGCTCTCGACCTATCGTGAGGAGCTGCCTCATTTCCTTGCCTCTATTACCGTCGACCCGTCGCAATGTGATGACCCGCGCCGCCTGTTGCCTCGGGCGATGGTCGACAGGCTTGAGAGGTTGCTGATGTAGGAAGTATACTCTATGAGCCGATTCCTTATCTAATGGAATTTTAAACAATTGACAGTTGCTGTATGTTGATATTGTGAGGCTGTGGTGCATTGTGTGCCATCGGCGCGTTACGTCACAACTATTGAATATGGCACAGAAAAAAGTGATTATGGATGGCTGCGTGGCAGCCACTTATGTGGCCTACGCCATGAGCGATGTAGCCACGATATTTCCCATTTCGCCTATCACCGAGATGGGTGAGGTCGCCGATAAGTGGGCGGCTCAGGGACGTGAAAACCTTTTCGGGCACCCGATGGAGGTGAGAGAGCTCGAGTCGGAGCTCGGGGCTGCCGGCGCGCTTCACGGCGCGGCTGCCGGAGGCGCACTTGCCACCACGTTTACCAATTCGCAGGGACTGTTGCTGATGATCCCCAATATGTATAAGATTGCCGGAAATCTCTATCCGGTGGTGATGCATGTGGGAGCACGCAGCCTTGCCACCCACGCGTTGTCGATATTTGGCGACCACAGCGATGTGATGGCTGTCAGGGCCACCGGTTTCACCATGTTGGCATCGTCGTCGGTACAGGAAAATCATGACTTGGCAATTGTGGCTCATCTTGCCGCGATAGAATCATCGGTCCCTGTGCTTCACTTTTTTGACGCCTTCCGCACAGCCAACGAGATGCAGACAATCAACATCGTCGATTATGCCGACATCAAGACGCTTATAGATTATGATAAGGTGGCTGAGATACGTCGCGCGGCTCTCAATCCTGAGCACAGCGAGGTGAGGGGGACGGCTCAAAACCCGGATATATTTTTCCAGAACCGCGAGGCCTGCAACCCTTATTATGACAAGGTGGCCGGGATTGTGCAACAGAAGATGGATGCTGTGGCCGGTATCACCGGGCGGCAATATCACCTTTTTGACTATGTGGGTGACCCCGAGGCTGAATATGTGACAGTGTCGATGGGGTCGAGCTGTGACGTGCTTGACACTGGGGTGCAATATCTCAACAGCATCGGCTATAAGGTGGGGCATGTCAAGGTGAGGCTATATCGCCCATTTGCCGGTGAACAGTTTGTCGCCACGCTTCCCCGGAGTGTGAAAGTGATAGCCACCCTTGATCGTGATAAGGAGCCGGGAGCCGTGGGTGAACCACTGTTTACCGATGTCGCGGCAACGCTGATTGACCGGGGTGCCGAGGGTGTGAGAGTGATAGGCGGTCGTTATGGACTTGGAAGCAAAGATTTTAATGTGGGGATGTGCAAGGCCATTTATGATGAGATGGCCAAGGCTGAGCCCCGGCGACGATTTACCGTGGGCATCAACGATGATGTCACCGGGCTGTCGCTCCAATGGGATGACACCATCGACCCAATAGGCCAAGACACCCGCCAGGTAATCTTTTATGGCATCGGTGCCGACGGCACTGTGGGTGCAACCAAGCAGGCTGCCAATATCATAGGCGGTCATTCCGATTACTATGCCCAGGCCCATTTTGACTATTCGGCCAAAAAGTCGGGCGGTTACACTATAAGTCAGCTGAGGGTAGCCAAGCATCACATCTCGGCTGCCTATGATATAGTCGCGGCTGACTATGTGGGGTGTAACAAGTCGACCTATATAGGTAAATATGATATGCTCTCATCGCTCAGGGATGGTGGCACATTTGTGCTCAACTGCCCGTGGTCGCTTGAGGAGATGGACCACATGATACCTGCCACAGTCAAGCGGCAGATTGCCGGCAAGAAGATACAATTCTATAGCATTGATGCCGCCGGGATAGCCCATAACCATCATCTGGGGCAGCGTGTAAATGTTGTGATGGAGACAGTCTTTTTCAAGCTTGCCGGTATCATCCCCTTTGACGAGGCTGTCAATGCCATGAAGCAGCAGATTGCATTGATGTATGGCCACGAGGGTGAGGCTGTGCTTGATGCCAACTATGCGGTCATCTCCGATGCCGTCGGTGGTATTGAAAAGGTCGATTACCCTGAGTCGTGGGCCGATGCCTCCACCTCTCAGGAGGATGCCGGCCTGAAGGCTTATTTGGCGACCTTGCCCGAGTGGGTGAGGGAGGTGGCTATCCCTATGAATCATCTGCGGGGAGATCAGTTGCCGGTCTCAAAGATGAGGGCCAACGGTGTGATGCCCACCGGCGAGACCCGATATGAAAAGCGGTCGATTGCCGAGTTTATACCGCAATGGGATGCGGAAAAATGTATCGAGTGTACCGAGTGCTCATTGGTGTGTTCCCACGCTGCCATACGCCCCGTTGTGGCTACCGGGGCTGAACTTGAGGGGGCTCCATCCTCATTTGTCACCAAGGAAGCCTGGGCCAAGCCTCTGGCCGGATTGAAATGGCGTATTCAGGTGTATCCCGACGATTGCACAGGGTGTGCATCCTGCTCGACTGTGTGTCCCGCCGGTGCATTACCAATGGTGGCCGGTGATACAGCCAAGCCTGTCGAAAGGGAGTGCCTTGAATTTGCACAAAAACATGTTGCCTCCAAGGCCGGATTGTTGCCGCGGTACACCATCGACGGGTCGCAACTCTATACACCGCTGCTGGAGTTTTCGGGCGCATGTGGGGGCTGTGGCGAGACACCTTATGTCAAGCTGCTCACCCAGCTTGGCGGCGAGCATATTGTCATAGCCAATGCCACAGGATGCTCCTCGGTGTGGGGCGCCGATGCCCCCTCGACGGCCTATTGCCGCAACGAGCATGGCCTGGGCCCGGCCTGGGGTAACTCGCTTTTTGAGGACAATGCCGAGTATGGCTACGGCATCGCTGTAGCCTTGAAGCAACGACGCGATGCAATGACAGCGATGGCCCGAAATATAATTGTCGACACAGCCACCCCGGCACCTCTCAGGAAGGCCCTTGAGGCATGGCTTGAGGTGAAGGATGATTATGACAAGTCCTATCAGGCCGGCCTTGATGTCAAGCGGGAGATTGCAGCCAATCCTGATGCTCCCGGGGTAAAGGAAATAGCAGTCAACAGCGACCTCCTCGGCCGCAAGTCGGTGTGGGCGATAGGTGGCGACGGGTGGGCCTACGATATTGGGTTTGCCGGTCTCGACCATGTGCTTGCCAGTGGCATCGATATCAATATCCTTGTGCTTGACACCCAGTGCTATTCCAATACCGGAGGACAGGCATCCAAAGCTACTCCCCATGGCGCGTGCATGAAATTCAATTATGACGGCAAGCGCCTGTTTAAGAAAAATCTCGGCGAGATGATGATGACCTACCGAAATGCCTATGTGGCCTCGGTGGCCATAGGCGGCAACATGAACCAGGTGGTGCAGGCACTGCGCGAAGCCGAGGCCTATCCCGGCCCATCGATTGTCATTGCCTACTGCCCATGTATAGCCCACGGATTGAAACAGGGGATGGGTCACAGCATCATTGCCCAGCGGGTGGCCGTGCAGAATAATACCTGGCCCATCTATCGTTTCAATCCCTCGGCCGGCGAAAATGAGCTTTCTCTCGACGAGCCGTCAACATGGATTAAGTCGCAACCTCTGCCCGGGCCGGCCAAGTGGAGTCCCAAGCCTTGGGTGCATGAAAAGATTGTGGCATTTGGCGAGTCGTCACCCCGCAATGGTGATGACAATCCCCTCATCGTCGACAGCGGCACGGCTGCTCCTGAACCGGTGGATGCCATGGTAGAGAGCGAGACACGCTTCACTCAGCTCGCCGACCGCACATCCGACACCACTGCCAAAGAAATCTTTGCCGAGTTACAGAGGGCGTCGCGCCTGCAGGTGGAGAGGCTCAAAAAGCTTCCCGAGTAGGACCTATGTCCCGGAGAACTCATTCCAGCGGCTTGTGACATCATCGATGGTGATGCCCAGCCGTTGCATTTCATTGAAGATGTCCTGGAGCCTGGTTTCATAAAACTCCTTGCGCTTTGACTCATGCACCCGTCCCGGGGCATCATCGCTGAGGAAAAAGCCCATGCCTCGGCGAGGGGTGATGATGCCATCGGCCTGAAGCAGGTCAAATGCCTTGAGTACCGTGTGGGTGTTGACCGCGAGCTTTACCGACAGCTCGCGTACCGACGGCACTTTCAGGCCTGGTGCCCATTCCCCTGACAGGATGCGGGAGTGGCACCAGTCCTCAATCTGGCGGAATATGGGTCGGTCAACTTTAAAATCCACGGTTGTTGAGTTTTTTACATGTTTTGCGCGAGATTATTATCGCTGCAATTATTGCAAAAATGAACACGACGCTGTAGCAGATATTTGTTACTGAAGCTATTTCCTCGTTATCGGGATTATAAAGTCTGTCAGTAAATCCGTCATAAAATCCCACAAGAAATCCCGTGAGCCCGCTGACAATAGCTATCGAAAACAGCGCCAGGAAAAATGAGACAACAGTGTGGAGCACCCTGTTGTTGCCCCCCTTGACCATGGGGTAGATTGTGAACGTGAGCACCAGAGGGGTGATCGTGATGTTGATTGCTCTTATATACTCGTTTCCCGTGAAGTTTTCACACGAGCGGGCTATCAGCTCGTTAAGCATATTGTTGAGCTCGGCATCTCCCCACATCATGCACAGTCCATTGCCAATCAATGCTCCGGCCATCATGAGCAGCGGCACCACAATCATGAAATACAGGTAGAGAAATGTGAGTTTCTCTCCTGCAGTGACAGGCAATTGAGCGGTTGTCAGTCGGTTGTCACGTATGGAAAGAGCCACCGGAGCAAAATAGAACAGTGTTGAGAAAAAGATGCCTGTCACGACATCGGGGGCTACATAAATGTGGGATACACATGCAATTGTCGATATGATAATGTAATAGGCGATTATCGCGGCAGGGTAGAGCCACATCTGCTTTTTGAGCGTGGGATACATGTAGCGTGCCAGCAACCATAGCCGTCGTGGCGAGCTCATGTTTTCGGGATATATGTAATCGTCGGTCATGATCGGGTGATTGTGGATATTAATAAGCTGTTGTCGGGTGAGGTGGCGGCTGAGTAGAGCAGATAAAAATCAATCATCGTCTCCATGGTGCCATCGTTGGGGAGTATCATGCGATTGCCCGAGAGGTCGCTGTCGGTGTAGATGGCGTCGGGCCGTGCTACCGAGTCGGTGACAAATGCCAGCCGGGCTTCAAGGTCACAGGTGGCAGCCGAGAGCACCAGCTCACCCTGCTTCAGGATAGTTACGCTGTCAAATAGGTGGGCCATCTCCTGCACGGTGTGGGTGGCAACAAAGATATACCTATTATCGTCGGCAGCCTCGGCAATCATGGTTGTGAGGCGTTGCTTTGAGCCGATGTCGAGGGCATTGGCAGGCTCATCGAGCAGCAATACCTCGGTGCCCAGGGCGATGGCATAGGCGAGATTGGCTTTTTTCATAGTGCCGAGTGACATCTCCTTGAGCTTTTCATCGCCTGTCATGCCAAAGGCTGCAAGATTGCGATAGAGTGTCTCGCGCGAAAAGCGGGGGTAGAACACGCTGTGATACCTTACCATCTCGTTGATGGTGTCAAGCGGGAAGCGGGTATCCTCGGGTAGATAAAAGATCTGTTTTATCACCCGTGGATTGTGAAGCGAGGTCTTGAAATCATCGAGAAGCACCCATCCCTCCTGAGGCACGAGCAGCCCGGCCATGAGGTTGAGAAGGGTGGTTTTTCCCGAGCCGTTGGGACCCAAGAGGAGGTGTATGCCCGGGTTGAATGCTACCGTCACGTCTTTGATGGCTTCAAAGCCGCGACGGTAGCTGAAGGTAAGGTTATCTATATTTATCATTGCTGTTATTTTTCAATATTGGTGACCGTGAAGCCTTGATTGCGCAGGAGGTTGATGAGCCCCTGCTCGCCGGGGAGATGACCGCAACCCACGATGACAAACATTGATGCCTCGGGCATCCTTCCCGTCATGGTCTCGGCCCATGAGCGGTTGCGCGAGAACAGTATTGTCTCAAGTTCGTTTTCATCGGTATCATCTTCTTCAAACACAATCCTTGCGATAGCGTCAAGGTCTTGGGCGATGTAGGCATCGGAGAGCTTGCGGGCAATCTCGAGCTGGCCACTCTCGTCTTCACACGTTTTCATCAGGTCGTCAATCTGCTTGGCAATGGGCTTGTTGAGCAATAGCTCGAGCTGAAACTCGACTGTCTCAAAGCCTTTTGTCTCTTTATTAAGCGACTTGCCGAGTGTCATGACCCTGTCGTCAAACGGGGTGTCGACATCAAATCCGGGGCAGGCCTTGCTTATCTGCATCGCTGAGATGGTGGTGGTGATTAAGGCCGGCTTCATGATTTCCATCTCCTTGATAATGTCAGGCACGCCCATATAGGCTGTGAGGATGCTGTCGACAAGCCGGTGTTGCGAGGGGGTGAGCATGCGGGAGAGAGTGCTGTCGGCGGGCGCCATCGACATCTGCATCATCTTGGCTTGCATTAACGAGGGGTCGAGCTGATCCTTGCTGAGCTCTCCCCACACCTCATCAGATGCAGCGACGGCATCCTTCAAGCCGGGAATGTCGTTGATCATTGATGCCGGCGCAACGTGGTGGCTGCCGAGTATATAGGACGGGCGGGTGAGGCCGTTGCCCGATACTTTCCATAATAACTGATGTTCACCTGCAAACGCCAGGAGCGTCAAAAGGAGCACTGCGATGGTGATGAGGATTTTTTTCATGAGAATGATATTTGTTTAATGAGTAGTTGCGGTGTTGTAGTTGACTAACACACTGCAAAGGTAGGTATAAAAATCAAATGTGCAAATAAAAAGCAGAAAATTTCCAAAAAAAATATTACCTTTGCCGATGAAAAGATGAGGGGTTGATATCAATACCCCGACCAAAGGTGCCCATAGTTCAATGGATAGAATATCGGATTCCGGTTCCGACGATTAGGGTTCGACTCCCTATGGAGATACAATCCAAGCCGCTTCCCCTAAAGTGGGGGTCGCGGCTTGAGTTTTTCTTTAAAAATATTTGTTAATTGCGTTAAAAGGGCTATCTTTGATGAAAATTTCAGTGAACCCGAGTACCATGAAACGGGTTTTAAAAGAAATGCCTCTAATGAATCTATAATTTATGAGTGATATACACGATTTCAGCGACATCGCGCCTTTTGATGACAGCGAGTTTAAAGATAAAATGGCAACGTTGCTCACCGAGCCGCGATTTGAGAATGCCGTGAAATTTCTGATGCCCGATGTCGACTTCCCTTTACTTTGTGAGCAGCTCAGAGCTATCCCCGACAAGGAAGTGTTTCAGCTCAAGATGATGTATCCTATCCTTGAGATGCTTGCACGCAAGACCACCTCGGGTATCACATGCTCGGGTATCGGGAATATCGACAAGAATAAAAGTTACACATTTATATCCAATCACCGCGACATCGTGCTTGACGCCTCGTTTCTCAACTTGTGTCTTATCAGGGAGGGGGTGCGCACGAGTGAAGTGGCTATCGGCGACAATCTGCTCATATATGACTGGATCACCGATCTTGTGAAGCTTAACAAGAGTTTTGTGGTCAAGCGCAATCTGCGTGCTATGCAGGCCCTTGATGCAGCCCGGGAGCTGTCGGCCTATATCCACTATGCCATCAATGTCAAGCATGAGAATGTGTGGATAGCTCAGCGTGAGGGTCGAGCCAAGGATTCCAATGATGTTACCCAGGAGAGTCTCGTCAAGATGTTGCAGCTCGAGGGTGAAGGTACCTCGGCCCGGAGACTCAGCGAGATAAACCTCGTGCCGGTGTCAATCAGCTATGAGTATGACCCCAACGACTATCTCAAGGCGATGGAGTTTCTGTTCCGCCGCGAGGATCCCACCTACCGCAAGTCGCCCGACGATGACCTAAAGGCGATGGAGACCGGGCTTGTGTCGTTCAAGGGTCATGTGCATTTCTCGATAGGGGAGTGCATCAACCCGGCGCTTGAGCCCATGTTCTCTCTGCCCGACAAAAACAAGGTTGTCAAGAGCGCGTGTGCTGCCATTGACAGCTCTATCCACTCGGGCTACAAGGTGTTCCCTATCAACTATATCGCCTATGACATGCTTGAGGTTACTGATATGCACCGCGATGAATATACCGTCGACGAGCTGCTGAAATTCCGCGAATATATTGAGACTCAGCTTGACAAGGCCATGATACCGGGGCTCACCCCCTCCCAGCGTGGCTATATGTATAAGATGATGCTCACGATGTATGCCAACCCCCTGCGCAACAAGCTCAAGTCTAAATGCTGAGAGATGGACACATGTCACTGTAATTGCTCCGTTTGAATATTTTATACAAAAGACATTATAATGCGTGTACCCTTTATAGCTGCATTGGTTATCGGGCTGTTGAGTCTTGCCTCTGATGCCTACATCCTGCGGGCTATTGTCAAGCGACTCAACAAGCCGTGGATAAAATGGACCCACATTGTAGTGGCATTGTTGTGCTACGCCATGATGTGTGTGGCTCTGTTGATGCCCTACCGCACCGGCAGCGATGCAGTGCTCCAGGCTGTCAACTATATGCTTTTCACCTACTGCTCGGTATATTTTGCAAAGATGATTTTTATCATCTTTGACCTGGCGGGCTCATTGCCATGTCTCGCCGGGAAACCCAGGTGGAAGTGGCTCTCATGGACAGGAGGCGGGATGGCTGTGCTGCTGTTTTTCATGATGTGGTGGGGGGCGTTGTCCAATCGGTTCAATATACAGGTCAAGGAAGTCGAGGTGCCGGTGGAAAATCTGCCGGAGGCATTTGATGGATACCGTATCCTGCAGTTCAGCGATTTCCATGTGGGCAGCTACTATGGTGACACCACTTTTGTGGCCGATGTTGTTGAGGAAATCAACCGGCTCAACCCCGATGCGGTGTTCTTCACCGGAGATATTGTCAACCGCCACACTGGCGAATTGATACCCTTTGTCAACATCCTCTCGCGCATCGACAAGCCGGTATATGCCATTTTAGGCAATCATGACTATGGCGACTACACCGCTTGGCCCACACCTGAGGATAAACAGCAGAATATGCAACAGCTTTATGACGCTTTCAACCGCATGGGATGGAGGCTGCTCCTCAACGACACTGCCATGCTCAAGCTTGGTGGCGACTCGATTGCCATCGTGGGCGTCGAGAATATAGGTGACCCCCCCTTCCACATATACGGTGACCTGAAAAAGGCTTATCCCGCGCTCGGCGACAGCGTCACCAAGATATTGCTCACCCACAATCCGGCCCACTGGGTCGATGAGATTGCAGGAAATGACACTGCCAACGTGGCTCTTACCCTCTCGGGTCACACCCACGCCATGCAGATGGAGCTGTTGGGTTATTCCCCGGCCGTGTTCCGCTACTCGACCTGGGGTGGCCTCTACCATGACACCGGGGGCAAGCATCCCCTCTATGTCAACATCGGGCTCGGCACCGTGGGCATCCCCGCCCGCATAGGCGCCACTCCCGAGCTCACCATGATAACACTCAAAAAACAATAACCCACAATTTATCTAAACAACTACCTGACTGATAATTTTAATTCTATACTGATGGCTCAAAATATTGTCAACGAACACGCTCTTATCATTAGCCGCGAACTTGATATCATGCGCAAGCATGTGTCAGCGACGATACGTCTTCTCGATGACGGCGCAACTGTGCCGTTTATCAGCCGTTACCGTAAAGAAGCAACCGGCAGCCTCGACGAGGTGCAGGTGCGCAACATCCAGCTCCGTCACAATGCTCTCACCGAGCTTTACAAGCGGCGCGATTATATTTTGGCTCAGTTGAAGAAACAAAAATTACTCACTCCCGCGTTTCAGGAGAAAATCGAGTCGACTATCGACCCAGTGGCGCTTGAGGATATATATCTGCCTTTCAAGCCACGCAGGGCTTCGCGTGCCACCACTGCCCGCGAGCGTGGGCTCGAGCCGTTGGCCAAGATACTGATGGCCCAGACAGTCGACAATCCCGAGCAGGCCGCCAAGCGATTTGTCAGCCTCGAGGTGGACTCAACCAATGAAGCCCTGGCCGGAGCCTCGGATATAATTGCCGAGTGGGTGAGCGAGAGTGAGAAGGCCCGTAACCTCGTGAGATCACGCTTTAACCGGTCGGCAATCATCACCTCCAAGGTCGTGAAGGGAAAAGAGGATGAAGGCAAAAACTACAGTAACTATTTTGACCATTCCGAGCCCCTGCGCTCATGCACATCCCATCGCTATCTGGGCATGAGACGCGGTGAGGCCGAGGGGTTCCTGAAAGTGTCGATCGGCATCGACGATGACGAGATGATAGAAAGGCTTGGACGCATGTTTGTGCGCTCCACAACCCCCGAGCCTACAGCCCGCCTCATCCATGGCGCGGTCAAGGATGGATACAAGCGACTGATGCGCCCCTCGATTGAAAACGAGGTGGCCTCGCTGGTTAAAGATAAGAGCGACACGGCTGCAATAAGCATGTTCAGCGACAACCTGCGGCAACTGCTCATGGGCTCGCCGCTTCCCCGCAAAAAGGTGATGGGTATCGACCCCGGTTTCCGCACCGGCTGCAAGGTTGTGTGTCTCGACGAGCATGGCGACCTGCTTGCCCATGAGGTGATTTATCCCAATCCTCCTCAGAATGATGTCTATGCCGCAAGCGACCTGCTGTGTAGCATGGTGGCCCATTTCCGCATCGAAGCTATCGCTGTAGGCAATGGCACTGCGGGACGCGAGACCGAGCATTTCCTGCGCAATATCCGTTTTCCCCATCCGGTCCAGATATTCTCGGTCAATGAGTCGGGCGCCAGCATCTACTCAGCTTCCGAAGCAGCAAGGGAGGAATTTCCCGATCTCGACCTCACAGTGAGAGGTGCTGTTTCCATCGGCCGCCGACTTATGGATCCCCTTGCCGAGCTCGTCAAGATCGACCCCAAGTCGATAGGGGTGGGGCAGTATCAGCATGATGTCAACCAGGCCCGCCTTAAGGAGGCACTCGATTATACCGTGGAGAGTTGTGTCAACACTGTGGGTGTCAACCTCAACACTTCGTCACCTCAGCTGCTCTCTTATGTGTCGGGTATTGGCGAGCAGCTTGCCCGCAATATTGTGGAGTATCGTGCCGAGCATGGTAATTTCACCTCGAGGATGCAGCTGATGGATGTGCCCCGCATGGGTGAGAAATCGTTCCGCCTTTGTGCCGGCTTCCTGCGTATTCCTGACGGGCCCGACAGCCTCGACAATACAGCCGTACACCCTGAGCGTTATGAGCTGCTATACCGCATGGCAGCTGATGCCGGCGTGCCTCTCGACAAGCTCATTAACGACCGTGCCAAGCTCCACAGCATCGACCTTGAGCAATATGTCACCAAGGAGGTGGGTATGCCCACTCTCACCGATATCATCACCGAGCTTGAAAAGCCAGCACGTGATCCCCGTCTCAAGGAAGAGGAGCGAGCCTTTGACCCCGAGGTGGCCGGCTACAATGACCTTCACATCGGGAAGGTGCTCACCGGTAAGGTTACAAATGCTACCTCGTTTGGCGTATTTGTTGATATAGGCCTTAAAAACAATGGATTGGTGCATATATCGCAGCTCACCGACCGATTTGTGTCGTCACCCTTTGAGGTAGTGGAGATAGGCCGTTTTGTCAATGTTAAGGTGATTGATGTCGATGCCGAGCGTGGACGCGTGGCTCTGACAATGAAAGGAGTGCCCCAGTCATGATCTATTATCTGTCGATAGGGGGTAATGCGCCGGGCAGTTGCATGTTGCTCGGAAAGGTGTGTGACTTGCTTGAGCGGGAGTTTTTAGTAACCGGCATGAGCGATATCTACACCACTCCCGCTCTTAACGGGCTTGCCCCCGACTATTACAATGCTGTGGTGAGGATTGATAGTCCTGTGCCCCATGACATCCTTAACCTGCGATTTAAGGAGATGGAGCGTGAGCTGGGACGACGCCCCGAGGATAAGGCATCGGGCATCGTGCCGGTGGATATCGACATAGTGATGTGTGACGGGGAGGTGTTGCGTCCGCGGGATTTTGGCGCACGACATTTCCGCACCGGATATGAGGACCTGCTTGAATAGCCCCCTGTAATATAGCCCCCTATTATAATAATGTGGTGATGTGGTCGCGCACCTTCTCCATGAGCCATCTCGGCGTGGAGGTTGCGCCGCATATCCCGATTGTCGCGGCGCCATTGAGCCACGCAGGGTCAATCTCGTCGGGGGTGGAGATGAGGCGAGTCGCGGGATTGACGCTGTGACACTCGTTGTACAGCACCTTGCCATTGCTGCTCTTGGCACCCGATACAAATATCACCACGTCATGATTGGCGGCAAATGCCCTCAATGCTCCTGCTCGGTTGGCAACCTGGCGGCAGATAGTGTCGTGGTATTCAAATGTGGTGCCTGAGCTTTTGCGCTTTTTTATTTCCTCGATAAGATTATGGAAGCCCTCGATTGACTTGGTGGTCTGGGAATAGAGGTAGATGTCGCGGTTGAAGTCGACCGCACTCAGCTCGTCGATGCTCTGCACCACGATTGCTCGGCCATCGGTCTGGCCCACAAGGCCGTTGACCTCGGCATGCCCTTTTTTGCCATAAATGACAATCTGGGCACCCTCTGAGGCCGGATGCTCGGCATGGGCTCTCTTGATGCGACGCTGGAGCCTGAGCACCACGGGGCAGGTGGCATCAATGATTTTGATACCGTTGCGACTGGCAATGCTGTAGGTGGAAGGTGGCTCGCCATGGGCGCGGAGCAACACTTTTACATTCTTGAGCTGTTGAAGGTCGGCATGAGTGATAGTGACGAGTCCACACTGCCCGAGACGGTCGACCTCGGTGTTGTTGTGGACAATGTCGCCGAGGCAATATAGCGAGCCACTCTGCTGCAGCTCTTCCTCGGCCTTGGTGATGGCGGTGACCACCCCAAAGCAGAACCCCGACCCGGGGTCAATCTCTATCTGTGGTAGTTGCTTCACGCCTTGATAGTGTTGATTATCTCATTGTAGCGGTCGATGAGCCAGCGGTTTTGCTCGTCGATTGACATTGTTGAGTTGTCAAGCTCTATAGCGTCGTCGGCTTTGCGCAGAGGGCTCTCGGCACGAGTGGTGTCGATGCGGTCGCGCTCTACTACATTGGCGAGCACCTGCTCATAGGTGACATCGGTGACGCCATTCTGCTGCATCTCGATGAAGCGGCGTCTGGCGCGGGTCTCGGGCGAGGCGTTGACATAGATTTTCATCTCGGCCCCGGGGAAGACTGTGGTGCCGATGTCACGGCCATCCATCACGATACCTTTTTCTGTGCCAAATGCCTGCTGCATCGCTACCAGTGCATGACGCACCTCGGGGATGGCTGCCACGGGTGAGACATTGTCCGACACCTCGAGCGAGCGTATCTCGCGCTCCACGTTACGGCCGTTGAGCGTCGTGGCCTGTCCGGCAGGGGTGACCTCAAAATCAATCTTGATTGACGGGAGTGACTTTATGATGGCAGCTGTGTCGGGATTACCGTCGGTGTCGATCATGCCGTTGCGCATGGCGTGGAGGGTGACAGCGCGGTACATGGCACCCGAGTCGATGTATCGGTAGCCGATGTTACGTGCCAGCTGGCGTGCCATGCTGCTTTTACCTGATGAGGAGAAGCCGTCGATGGCTATGATAATGCGGGGATTATTTGCGGAACTCATATAGGTTGGTGGTGAGATTGATCATGAATGTGGATGCTCCGGCATGGGGCTGAGAATAGGCGATGCCTACTCTAAAGGCGTTGAGCTTAATGCCGGCTGAAGCGCTGAAGCCCGACAGGAAATTACGCTGGTAGGTGGCCATGTCGGTGCGTGTCTTGTAGTTGTAGCCTAAGCCGATGTGGAAATTGGCCGAGGGTACAAAGTCGACAGCAAAAATAAGGTGACGGAAGAGATTGGATGAAAACGACTCCTTGATCTGTGCCGGATTATTCTCGGTGCCGTCGCCGGTCTCGTAGTAGGGGAGTTTCCACTTGGTGAGGTTCCATGCTGTCACCGAGAAGCGGATGGGAAGATGGCCAAACGATTGGGTCCATCCGAGTCTCACGTCGATAGGGAGACGGTCATATCTCTCATTGAAACGCTTGATCTGGCCTCCGAGGTTGGCCGCCACGAGCGATAACGACAGGTCGCGGTCGGGGTCGTAGTAGTTTACGCCGATATCGGTGGCCAGGGCTATGGCGCTGTATTGCTCGTAGGATGAGGATACAAATTTCAGTGCTATACCTCCGCGCCAGCGGGAGGTGATATCATGGGAGTAGAGGGCGCTCACGCTCACATCCTTGGGCGAGAATGCGCCGATGGGCTGCCCCATCTCATCATATCCGTCAATCTTTCCGTAATCAAAATATTGGATGCCGAGAGCCCATGCGCTGCGGTCGTTGATGCGCATGCCATATTTCACTCCGGCAAAATTACTCTGCCCGATGTATCTCATGTAGTTGATGGCCAGCTGCATGTCAATCTCAGGCCCGAGAAGGGCGGGGTTTTGGTCAGACAGCTCTATGTCATCCTCAACGGTAGAGATGTTGATGCCGCCGAGACCATAGATGTGGGTCGACGAGGGGATGTTGAGAAAGTTATAGGCAGGGGAGGAGTCCTCGGCATGGAGCGCCAAGGTGCATAAAGCCAGGGCCGTAGCCATTGAGACACGACCGATGAGGCGGTGTATGTGGTTGCATGACATCACTTAAATAACGGCCCACGGCCCACGGTATTATAATTGACGCTCTAAATTTTTAGAGTTTTTCACATAGTCGGGCTCGATATGTAAACAAAATAAAAACATTAATAATGTTTCGCAAAATCGGACGCATCTATTTGTGTATTATATTTATAGGTGCTACTTTTGTCTTGAAATCGCCCGGCGCGTCATTCATCTTGCCGGGGTGTCATCACGACCGGACCAATGAAACATATTTCTACACATATTATATTTACAGCCTTGATGCTGCTGATGATGTCATCGTCGGCAATCAGTGTGCAGGCGCGCAATTTCCGTGACACCTCGTCGCGCAAGATTGTATATGACTGCTACAGTGTCGACCAGGAGCCTCAGTTTCCCGGCGGAGAGACTGCGATGCTTAAATTTATCAATCAGGAGCGCAACTATCCCCGTGATGCCTATCGCAACAGGGTGCAGGGGCGCGTCACCTGCGGTTTTGTCGTCACTCCGGCCGGTCGCATCACCGATGTAGAGGTGTTGCGTGGCGTTTCACCATCGCTCGACCGCGAGGCGATGAGAGTGATAAGCCAGATGCCACTGTGGCGTGCCGGCAGGCTAAGCAACGCAGCGGTGCCTGTCTATTATATTCTTACAATCCCCTTCCGCTTGTGATGTCTCTTCCCCTCCCGTTATTGGGCAGGGTGTCAAAAATATAGCCCTCCATCGGTATTTGACCGGATGGAGGGCATTTTTTTTGACAAAAAGTTCAATATTGTAGATAAAAATACTATGCTAAACACCCGTTTTTCAGAATAATTAACTATCTTTGCACTGCAAAAAGTGCACGTGTTAGCTTGAGTCGTGACCAAGGGCTAATCCTAAGTTGTTGATAGTGAGGGTGATGTTGTGGCTTGAATGATGCCCGACACCACAACTTCTCAATTTTTATAGCTCTAAAAGTCACCTGAGTTACCTTGACGTGTTACCTACTTTAACCTAAAATTGGTAAAATTATAGTTTTAGACACTATTTATATATAGTAAACAAAAATGGAATTACTGACAATTCAGAACTCAACGCTGGCCTTGACCGCAGCCCTCACCGGTGCCGGTCTTGTGTGGCTGGCTTTGTGGCTTGCGGGGCTCATTTCTCCGCGTTCATTCAACCCTCAGAAGGGTGAGCCTTATGAATGTGGTATCCCCACCCGCGGCGAGAGTATGGCACAGTTTAAAGTAGGCTATTATCTCTTTGCTATTCTGTTTTTAATGTTTGATGTTGAGTGTGTGTTCCTTTTCCCTTGGGCCGTCATCATGCGTGACCTCGGCTCACAGGCACTCCTCAGCATCGCTGTTTTCTTTGGTATATTAGTGCTGGGCCTCGTTTATGCCTGGCGGAAAGGAGTACTTGAATGGAAGTAACTACCAAGAGCATGCCCTATGACGCATGGAAGGATAACGAGTATATCGAAAATCTCGTAAAAGAGCTTAACGCCAATGGCACCAATGTTATTGTAGGCTCGCTCGACAAGCTCATCAACTGGGGCCGAAGCAACTCGCTGTGGCCTCTGACATTTGCCACCAGCTGCTGCGGTATCGAGTTCGTGTCGCTCGGCGCTGCCCGTTATGACATGGCCCGCTTTGGCTGGGAGGTGGCTCGCTCGTCGCCACGCCAGGCCGACTTCATGATGGTGGCCGGCACTATCGTGAACCGCATGGTGCCCGTGTTCCGCCGCCTCTACGACCAGCTCGCCGAGCCCAAATATGTGATTGCCTGCGGCGGCTGCGCTATCTCAGGAGGTCCGTTCCGCAAGTCATACCATGTGGCCAAGGGTATTGGCGACATCGTGCCCGTGGACGTGTGGGTCCCCGGATGTCCCCCGCGCCCCGAGGCTATGATTTACGGCATCATGCAGCTTTCCCGCAAGATTAAGGTTGAGAAATTCTTTGGCGGCGTCAACCGTCAGGAGAGCCAGAAGGAGTTTCTCGCAGCCCATCCCGTTGAAGGCGTCAACGACTAATAACATTATTATATAGACAGTATTCTCTGAATAAGGAAAAATAAATAATATGGCTAACATTCAAGAGCGCATCTCTAAACTGTTTCCCGATGCTACATTTGAGACAGGTGCCGATGGCCGAGACCAGATTGTAATCCCGGGCGACCAACTTCACAAGCTCGCCGAGACTCTGAAAAACGACTCCGAGACTGCGATGGACTATCTCGTGACCATCGTGGGTATGGACTGGGGCGAGTCACTTGGTTGCATCTACTACCTTGCCTCTTCCAAATATAACACACTGGTGTCGGTGAAATGCTCGACTACCGACCGTGAAAACCCCGCTCTCCCCTCGGTGAGCGACCTCTGGGGCATCGCAGGCATCTATGAGCGCGAGGTCTATGACTTCTTCGGCATCATTTTCGTCAACAACCCCGACATGCGTCGCCTCTTCCTCAACATCGACTGGAAAGGTTTCCCCTTGCGCAAGGATTATGACGCAAGCGAGGACCTCAATCCCCTCACAACCGAGAGCGAGCGCCAGAGCGATTTTACACAGACATATTCCAAAAATCCTGAGACCGGAAAAGTGGAGAAAAAAGAAGTCCGCGTTTTCGAGCCTGAGGATTTTGTCATTAATATCGGCCCGCAGCACCCGGCAACCCACGGTGTGTTGCGTTTCCGCACCTGTGTTGATGGTGAGGATATTAAGAAAATCGATGTTTACATGGGTTATATCCATCGTGGCATCGAGAAGCTCAGCGAGAGCATGACCTATCCTCAGACACTCCACTTCCTCGACCGTATGGACTACTTCTCGGGCCACATGTATCACCACTGTGTGTGCAACTGTATCGAGAAGGCCGCAGGCATCGAGATTTCCGAGCGAGCCAAGGTGATACGCGTGCTCATGGACGAGCTCTCGCGCATCGCTTCGCACTGCCTCTTCATCGGCACATACTGCATGGACCTCGGAGCGGTGTCAATGCTTTTCTACGGCCTGCGTCTGCGCGAGATGATACTCGATATCATGGACAAGACCTGCGGTGCCCGCATGTCGTTCAATTATGAGTGCATCGGTGGCGTGATGATGGACCTGGCTCCCGACTTTGTCGAGGATGTCAAGAAGGTGCTTGCCGCTATCCCCACCAACCTTGCCGAGTATAACAAGGTGTTTGTAGGCAATGTAATTGCCAAAAACCGTATGGAGGGTGTGGGTGTGCTCAGCCGTGAGGATGCTGTCAACTGGAGCGTAACAGGCCCTTCAGGCCGAGCTTCAGGGTGGGCATGTGACGTGCGCAAGACTCATCCCTATAGCATCTATGACAAGCTCGAGTTTGACGAGGTAATCCGTTACGAGGGTGATGCCATGGCACGCTTCAAGGTGCGCATGGACGAGATTGTACAGAGCGCCCGCATCATTGCACAGCTCATCGACAATATCCCCGAAGGCGAATACTGCGTGAAGGTGCCCAAGGTGCTCAAGTTGCCTGTAGGTCACTGGTTTGAGATGGCTGAGGGTGCCGCGGCACATTTGCGTCTACCTCGAGAGCGACGGCTCCACCAAGCCCTACCGCCTGAAGCTCGTGCCCCCGTGTCTGCCTCCTGGCCGCTGTGGTGGACCACATCACCGAGGGCATGAAGATAGCCGACCTCATCACCATCGGCGGCTCGCTCGACTACATCATCCCCGACATGGACCGTTAAGAGCCGGCATCTATTCAACTAAGAAAAGTAAACCAATCGTATAAAGAAATATTTCACGTCATGTTAGATTTTTCAGAGCTGACATCTTGGTTCAACAATCTTCTGCTCTCATTTATGCCTGAGTGGCTGGCAGTGACAGTAGAGTGTGTGATTGTAGGAGTGTTGCTGCTCCTCGCTTACTCGCTGCTTGCTCTCTTCTACATCTACTTTGAGCGCAAAATATGTGCATTCATCCAGTGCCGTCTCGGCCCAAACCGTGTGGGTCCCATGGGCTTGCTCCAGGTTTTTGCCGACATGTTCAAGATTCTTATCAAGGAGCTCATCAAGCTCAAGCATACCGACAATTTCCTATTCGGTCTCGCTCCCTATCTGGTGATTATCGCCTCGATGCTCGCCTTTGCCTGTCTCCCCTGGGGCAACGGCCTGCAGGTCATTGACTTCAATATCGGCATCTTCTTCCTCATCGCCGTGTCATCAATCGGTGTGCTCGGCATCCTCCTTGCCGGATGGTCAAGTAACAATAAGTACACCTTGATCGGAGCGCTCCGTTCAGGTGCCCAGATGATCAGCTATGAGCTTTCAATTGGCTTGAGCGTGTTGACAATGGTGTGCCTCGCCGGCACAATGTCAGTTACGGGTATCGTTGAGGCCCAGGAGCACCTGTGGTTCATCTTCTCGGGTCACATCCCCGCAATCATCGCCTTTGTCATTTACATGATAGCCGGTACAGCCGAGACCAACCGTGGCCCGTTTGACCTTCCCGAGGCAGAGAGCGAGCTCACAGCCGGTTACCACACCGAGTATTCAGGTATCCACTTCGGCTTCTTCTATCTGGCCGAGTACCTCAACCTCTTTATCGTCTCAGGTGTGGCAGCCCTCCTCTTCTTTGGAGGCTGGATGCCCCTGCACATCCCCGGCTTCGATGCCTTCAACCAGATGATGGACTATATCCCCTCTGTCCTGTGGTTTATCGGCAAGGCCGTCGCTCCTGTCGTTCATCATCATCTGGTTCAAGTGGACATTCCCCCGTCTGCGCATCGACCAGCTGCTGAGCCTTGAGTGGAAATATCTTCTTCCCATCAATATGGTCAACCTTGTGTTGATGGTGATTGTAGTGATGTGCGGGCTGGTGCTCTAAATACACCACCTCTTCCTAATAGCAACTTTTTTGAAAATAAAATACCATATAATCCAATATTAACAGAACTATGAGCGACAAATACGGAAAAATAGCTCAGGTAATCGGCCCTGTGGTCGACGTTATCTTCGAAGGCGACGATAACCAGCTGCCTCCTATTTACACCGCCCTCAAAATCGACCGCGAAGATGGCTCCACTACTATCCTCGAGGTAGAGCAGCACATCGGTGAAGACACCGTGCGCTGTGTTGCAATGGAGAGCACCGATGGCCTCAAGCGTGGCCAGCGTGTCGAAAATCTCGGACGCCCTATTGCTGTGCCCACCGGCAAGCAGGTCAAGGGCCGTCTTCTCAATGTGATAGGTGAAGCTATTGACCGCTTGCCTGCTCTTGAGGCTACTGATATGCGCCCCATCCATCAGCCGGCCCCTGAATTTGACGACCTCACCATCGGCACCGAGATCCTCTATACCGGTATCAAGGTGATCGACCTTCTCGAGCCCTACAGCAAGGGTGGTAAGATCGGTCTGTTCGGCGGCGCCGGTGTGGGCAAGACAGTGCTCATCATGGAGCTCATCAACAATATCGCCAAGGGCCACGACGGCTTCTCGGTGTTCACCGGTGTGGGCGAGCGTACCCGCGAGGGTAACGACCTGCTGCGCGAGATGATCGAGAGCGGCGTTATGAAGTATGGCAAGAAATTTGAGGAGGGCATGGAAAAGGGCGAGTGGAATCTCGCCGATGTTAATATGGATGAGGTTCATGACTCTCAGGCCACCCTGGTGTTTGGTCAGATGAATGAGCCGCCCGGTGCACGTCTGCGTGTAGCCCTTACCGGTCTCACCGTGGCTGAGCAGTTCCGTGATCAGGATGGCGGTGGTAAGGAGATTCTCCTCTTTATCGACAACATCTTCCGTTTCACTCAGGCAGGTTCTGAGGTGTCGGCACTTCTTGGCCGTATGCCCTCGGCTGTAGGTTACCAGCCTACCCTTGCATCTGAGATGGGTATCCTGCAGGAGCGAATCACCTCTACCAAGAACGGCTCGATCACCTCGGTACAGGCTATCTATGTGCCTGCCGACGACTTGACCGACCCCGCTCCCGCCACCACATTCATCTTCCTCGACGCCACCACCGTGCTTTCGCGTAAGATTGCCGAGCTCGGTATCTATCCCGCCGTTGACCCTCTGGAGTCGACATCACGTATCCTCGACCCCAACATCATCGGCGAGGAGCACTACAACGTAGCCCAGGCTGTGAAGCAGTTGCTGCAGAAATATAACGAGCTTCAGGATATCATCGCCATCCTCGGTGTCGATGAGCTTTCCGACGAGGATAAGCTTGTCGTTAACCGTGCCCGTCGCGCCCAGCGCTTCCTGTCGCAGCCATTCCACGTGGCCGAGCAGTTTACCGGTCTTCCCGGTGTGATGGTGCCCCTCAACGAGACTATCCGTGGCTTCAAGATGATTCTTGCCGGCGAGATGGATGAATATCCCGAGCAGGCATTCCTCAATGTAGGCACTATCGACGAGGCTATTGAGAAAGGTAAGAAGATGCTTGAGGAGGTGGGCGCCTGATAGGGCGGCTCCGGTAAAGCTATTCAACACGTCGTTATCAATTAAAATTTTACACCAATGACCCTGAAAATCATTTCGGCTGAAGAAATCCTCTTTGAAGGAACAGTGAAGCTTGTGCATCTACCCGGTGAAATGGGCGAGTTTACAGTGCTTCCCAATCATGCCTCGCTCATTTCTACCCTCACCCCCGGCACAGTGAGATATGTCAACGACGCCGGTGAGGATAAGATAATGGAGGTAGAGGGTGGTATCGCCGATGTCGATAACAACGTTGTCTCGGTGTGCATTTATTAAGATTATTCACAATCCTTAGAGATTAATATAATGAATAAAAAGATTCTCACTCTGATCATCATGATGCTTGTGACTGTCCTCGCTCCCTTAGGCGTGGCAGCTGCAGCTGATGCTCATGGCGACGAGGGGAGCTCTGAGATTAACCCCAAGGAGATAATCTTTGAGCACCTTGGCGATGGATATGGATGGGAAGTGCCCTTCAATCATCACATGCGCATCCCCCTGCCCGTTATCGTGTGGGGCACAGATGGCCTGCATGTGTTTTCATCGAGCAAGCTCGCTGATGGTGTGGAGTATAAAGATGGTAATGCTGTCTACCGTATTGCCGCAAAAGACTCTGAATACAAGGGCAAGGTGGTCGAGATTGTCAATGGCAAGGAAATAAAGCCCTGGGACTTCTCGATTACAAAAAATGTGTGTGCGCTCTTCATCACAGTCCTTATCATCCTGTGGGTTGTGTTGAGTCTTGCCCGGTGGTACAAGAAGGGTGGTATGAAGGCTCCGCGCAAGTTTCATGGCGCTATGGAGGCTCTCATCCAGTTTATCTATGACGGCATGGTCAAGCCTATTCTTGGCAAGAAGGCTCCCCGTTTTGCCCCCTATCTCTTGACCGTATTCCTGTTTATTCTCACTATGAACCTCCTTGGGCTCATCGTGATTTTCCCCGGTGGTGCCAACCTCACCGGTAATATTGCTGTGACACTGGTGCTTGCTGTGTGCACATTCCTTGTCACCAACCTCTTTGGTACCAAGCATTATTGGAAGGATATTTTCTGGCCTGATGTGCCATTGTGGCTCAAATTTCCCCTTCCCATCATGCCCGTGATTGAGGTATTCGGTATGTTTACCAAGCCGGCGGCATTGACAGTGCGTCTGTTTGCCAACATGATGGGAGGTCACATGATTGTGATTGTGCTCACACTGCTCATCTTCATCTTTGCCGCCATCGGTGGCATAGCGGCAGGTGCCGGCACCACAGTGCTCTCGCTCGCATTCAGCATCTTCATGCTCTTGATTGATGTGCTTGTGAGCTTCATCCAGGCTTATGTCTTTACCATGCTCTCGACAATCTTTATCTCCCTTGCCCAGGAAGAAGGACACTCGGCCGATGAGCATCAAGCCCGAGCATAAGCCGTAAAGTAACCTACAACAACAATTTAATTAATATCATAAGAATAATTTAACAACTTTAAAACTATACAATTATGACATCATTGATGATTTTAGCAGTGGAAGGTTTGGTAGCTCTCGGAGCCGGTTTAGGTGCAGCCCTCGCCGCAATTGGAGCAGGTCTTGGTATCGGTAAGATTGGCGCAGCTGCCATGGAAGCTATAGCCCGTCAGCCCGAGTCAGCCGGTGACATCCGTAGTAATATGATTGTGATTGCAGCGCTCGTTGAGGGTGTGGCTCTCTTTGCTGTAATCGTGTGTGTCCTTTCACTCTTCATGTAATAATAAGCTAATACTTAGCAATCTCTTAACTACTTGTTATGGAACTTTTCACGCCTGATTTCGGCTTGATATTCTGGATGTTCGTGTCGTTTGCCATCCTCTTCTTCATTCTGTGGAAGTGGGGCTGGCCCGCGATCATGAAAGGGATTGAAAGCCGTGCCGACCTCATCGACAAGGGTGTGGAGTATGCTCAAAATGCCAAAGAACAGCTTGACCATGCCCGCGAAGAGGCCGACAAATATATAGCAGAAGCGCGCCGTCAGCAGGCTGATATGCTACGTGAGGCTGATAAACTGAAGACTCAGATTATCGAAGATGCCCGCTCAGCAGCCCAGCAGGAAGCTCAGAAAGTGATGGATGCCGCTAAGGTTTCAATCGAGCAGGCACGCAAGGAAGCCGAAAAGCAGCTGCGTAACGAGGTGAGCACCTATGCTCTCGATATTGCCACAAAGGTTGTGCGCAATGATTTGAGCAACAATAAGGCGCAAAAACAGCTCGTTAACTCTTTGCTTGACGAAATTGAATCTAAAAACTAAGAGAATTTAAGTTTAATACGCACAATGAATCAAGGTCTCATACCTCGTCGATATGCTAAGGCTCTCTACAAGTTTGCCCTTGAGCATGGCAATGACACCGTCATCTACAAGCTGGTCAACACGCTTGTGGAGTCATTTGTCGCCAACCCTGACCTCCAGACCGTAATGAGCAACCCCTTTGTAGGCGATGCCGACAAGAAAAAGTTGCTCATGACTGCCGCCGGTGCCAAGGACAGCGACAAGGATTTTGCCGATTTTTTAAAGCTGCTTGTCGAGAACAACCGCATTGATATGATACAATCAATTGCGCTTGCCTATCGTGACCTCTACCGTCAGGAGCATCACATCTTTGAGGTTAGCGTCACCAGTGCCGCGCCCCTTGATGCCCAAGAGGAACAACGCCTCAAGTCAATGATTGCAGCCCGCCTCGATGGTGGCTCGATGGAGTATAAAGCCTCGGTCGACCCCGACCTCATAGGTGGATTTGTAATCCGCATCAACAATGAGCGCCTCGATGCTTCGGTGGAAAACGAGCTGCGTCAGATGCGTATTAAACTATTAAGTAAATAAAGCCTAAAGCCATTAGAACTAATGATAAATCCCAGCGAGATTTCGGAAGTATTGAAACAGCAGCTCGAGAATGTCAACTCCAAGGTGACATTTGACGAGACCGGTACCGTACTTACCGCAGGTGACGGCGTGGCTCACGTTTACGGCCTCGACAATGTATGCGCCAACGAGCTTGTTGAGTTTGAAAACGGCGTCAAGGGTGTTGCTCAGAACCTTGAGGAGAGCAACGTCGGTGTCATCCTGCTCAACAACGTCAACTCAGTGACCGAGAACATGACTGTGCGCCGCACCGGCGAGATTGCTTCCATTCCCGTCGGCGACGGCGTGTTTGGTCGCGTCATCAATGTGCTCGGCGAGCCTATCGACGGCCGCGGCCCCATCCAGGGCGAGACTATGCTGCTCCCTCTGGAGCGCAAGGCCCCCGGTGTCATCTTCCGTCAGCCCGTGAAGCAGCCTCTGCAGACCGGTATCAAGGCCGTCGACTCGATGGTGCCCATAGGCCGCGGTCAGCGCGAGCTTATCATCGGTGACCGTCAGATTGGCAAGACTGCCATCGCTATCGACACCATTATCAACCAGCGCAAGAATTTTGAGGAGGGCAAGCCCGTCTATTGTATATATGTGGCAATCGGTCAGAAAGCATCATCAGTCGCTTCACTGGTTGAGACACTGCGTCAGCACGGAGCCCTTGACTATACAGTCGTTGTGGCCGCAACAGCTGCCGACTCGGCTTCGATGCGTTACTTTGCCCCCTTTGCCGGTGTAGCTATCGGCGAGTATATCCGTGATACCGGTCGCGATGCTCTCATCGTGTATGACGACCTCTCCAAGCAGGCTGTCGCCTATCGTGAGATTTCACTCGTGTTGAAGCGTCCCTCGGGTCGCGAGGCCTATCCCGGTGATATTTTCTATCTCCATTCGCGCCTGCTTGAGCGTGCAGCTAAAATCATCGACAATCAGGAGGTGGCATCCAATATGAATGACCTTCCTGCTGTGCTCAAGCCTATGGTGAAGGGTGGTGGCTCGCTCACTGCGCTCCCCATCATCGAGACCCAGGCCGGTGACGTCTCGGCCTACATCCCCACCAACGTGATTTCAATCACCGACGGTCAGATTTTCCTTGAGACTGCTCTCTTCAACCGTGGTATCCGTCCCGCAATCAATGTGGGTATCTCTGTATCACGTGTGGGTGGTAACGCTCAGATTAAGTCAATGAAGAAGGTGGCAGGTACATTGAAGATTGACCAGGCCCAGTTCCGTGAGCTCGAGTCGTTCACCAAGTTTGGCGGCGACATCGACCCCGTGACCGCCCGTGTCATCGACAAGGGCCGCAAGAACGAGCGCCTGCTCATCCAGCCCCAGTACAAGCCGATGGCTGTCGAGGACGAGGTGGCCGTCATCTTCTGCGGCACCAAGGGCCTGCTCGAGAATGTGCCCCTCGACAAGGTGGCCGAGTTTGAAAACCGTTTCCTCCAGATGCTTCATGCCAAGTATCAGAAAGAGGTGCTTGATGAAATCAAGGCCGGCAAGCTCACCGATGAAGTCACAGCCAAGCTCACCGAGGTGGCACGTGAAATCGCTCAACAATTTTAAAATAAACTATTAAGTCGACTTCACCCCGCCGTTAAGGCGGGGTGGGGGAGACCTGATTAAATAGAATATGGCAACGCTTCGCGAATTAAAAGGACGCATAGGGTCAGTAGCTTCATCCGAGAAGATTACCGGCGCGATGAAAATGATATCCTCGGCCAAGATGCATAAGGCCGAGCAGAGCCTGGTAAAGCTGCTCCCTTTCCGCAACCAGATAGAAACGATAATAGGCAATCTGCTCAGTGCCGATGCCGAGTTTGCTTCACCATTGCTTGAAGACCGTCAGGTCGAGAAGATGGCAGTGGTGGTGTGGGGTTCAGATGATGGCCTTTGCGGAGCCTATAACACCAATATCTATAAAGAGCTTACAGCTCGTGTTCAGGATTACCGCAAGCGTTATTCCTCACAGCTTGTCATCGATATCATCCCCGTGGGTGAGAAGATTTACAAGGCTGTTGCCAAGGGAAGTGAACGCTATAATTACAATGTGGTGAGACCCGAGGGTATCAACTCCAAGACAGCCGGTGATGATGTGAAGCGGTTTCTACAGTCGCTCACAGCCGACTTCTCAACAGGCCGATATGACAAGGTCGACATCATGTATATGCACTTCAAGAGCGTGAGTCGCCAGGAGCTCACCCTGTCACAGCTCCTCCCGATAGTGCAAGGCACATTCCAGGCCGAGGATGCCTCATCCAACCGCCCCTATATCTTTGAGCCCGATGCCTCGACGATATTTGTGTCGGTGTTGCCTATGTATCTCCTTGCGGTGATGCAGGAAGTGTTTACCGAAAACAGGGCTTCTGAGCAGGCTGCCCGCGTGATGGCAATGCAGAGCGCCAACGACAACGCAAAGAAACTGCTTGAGCAGCTACAGCTCGAATACAACAAGCTGCGCCAGCAAGGCATCACCAACGAGCTCCTCGACATCGTGGGAGGTCAGGTGAGATGATGCTGCCATGAAGATGACACTTAAGTAATAAACAACATATATCGCATTTTAAAGAATATAAAAACAGATATTAACAATGGGTAGTGTAAAAGACTATTTTTCATCATTAGGGTCGGGCATCGCAAGCCTTGTAAAGGGTTTGCAGGTGACCGGTAAGGAATTTGTCACCCCTAAGATTACTGAAAAATATCCTGAAAACCGAGACACCGTTAAAGTGCCCAAGCGATTCCGTGCCGCTCTCGAGCTCATCTATGATGCCGAGGGCAACCACAAGTGTATCGCTTGCGGAACCTGCGAGCGTAATTGTCCCAACGGCACCATCTCGCTTACCACCAAGATGGTCGACACCTGGGACGGAAAAAAGAAAAAGAAACTGGATAAGTACATCTATGATCTGGGCAGTTGCACATTCTGTGACCTGTGTGTGACCTCTTGTCCCACTCATGCGCTGGAATTTTCCAACGATTTTGAGCAGGCAATGTTCTCACGCGATAGCCTTGTCAAGCAGCTCAACTATCTCCCTGAGAAGCCCGAGCCCGAGCCCACCGAGGAGGAGAAAGCTAAAATCCTTGCCGAAAAACAGGCCAAGATCGAGGCTGCCAAGAAGGCTGCCGCCGCCAAGAAGGCTGCTGCCGCCGCTGCCGCCAAGGATGAAAACTCTAATCCCGCTCCTGAAAAATAAAAAATCAAGATAAGAATATGGAATCAGTAGGAAGTATCATCGTGTATCTGGTAATCGCCCTGTCGATTATCGTATTCTCGGTGTTGACTGTTACCACCCGTAAAATTTTGCGTGCTGCCACCTACCTGCTTTTCACTCTCTTTGCCACTGCCATCCTTTATTTCCAGATGAATTATGAATTCCTCGGGGCAGTGCAGATAGCTGTGTATGCAGGCGGTATTGTCGTGCTCTTCGTGTTCTCGATATTGCTGACATCACGCCCGGGCGACAACAGCGAGAAGCTTGCTTCAAAGAAACGTGTCCTTGGCCTGCTGGCCGGAGTTGTGACTTTCCTCGTCAGTGGCTGGGCTCTCATGAGCCGTTGCGCCGAGATGGGCTCGCAGCTCAATGCCGGTGACAATCCCGATATTAAGGAAATCGGTCATGCGATACTGGGCACAGGCGCCAACGGCTATCTGCTCCCCTTTGAAGCTATCAGTGTGTTATTACTTGCATGTATCATTGGCGGCGTAGTAGTCGCTCGTAAACGTTAATGAGCCTTATGGATTTTCAGTTGAATATATTCTTCTATCTCATCCCGGCGCTCTTTATGTTCTGCTGCGGTGTTTACGGCTTTATTACCCGTAAAAACATGATTGCGATGCTCATCTCGCTTGAGCTCATGCTCAATGCTGTGGATATAAACTTTGTGGTGTTCAACCGTTTCCTGTTCCCTCATCAGCTTGAGGGCATGTTCTTCACCCTGTTTGCCATTGCCATAGCTGCTGCCGAGACCGCACTTGCCATTGCTATTATTATAAATGTTTATCGCCAGCGCAAGAGCATTGACGTGGGCGACCTCACTAAAATGAAATTATAATCGCTATGGAAGTTACTATACCTATTCTCATTCTGGCTATCCCCTTGTTTATGTTCCTGCTGCTCGGCATTGCCGGCTGCAAGATGAGCCATAAACTTGCCGCATGGCTTGGCATCCTGGGCATGGGCACCACGCTTGTGCTCTCATATTACACTGCCTACCAGTATTTCTTTAGCGGTAATTCATTGTTTATCAGTGAGGGTGTGCGCACAGCCTATAATGTCTTCAATGTGACTTGGCTCGAGTTTACCGAGCATCTTGTTATCAAGCTCGGTTTCCTCCTTGATCCCATCTCGGCGATGATGCTTGTGGTCATCACCACCATCTCGTTCATGGTGCATCTCTACTCGCTCGGCTATATGCAGGGTGAGAGAGGTTTCCAGCGTTACTACGCATTCCTGTCGCTCTTCAGCTTCTCGATGCTCGGCCTGGTCGTGGCCACCAACATCTTCCAGATGTATATCTTCTGGGAGCTCGTGGGTGCCTCGTCGTATCTGCTCATCGGCTTCTTCTACACTCTCCCCTCGGCCGTGTCGGCTTCCAAGAAGGCATTCATCGTCACCCGCTTTGCCGACCTCGGCTTCCTCATCGGTATCCTTATCCTCTCGTTCTATTGCCAGACATTTGACTTTGCCTCACTCATCGGCATGGTCGACAAGACTCCCGAGGCTGTGAGCCTCGCTGCCGGGTCGCTAATGGGCAATGCTGCCGGTGTCTCATTCATGGGCGCCTCAGTGTTGACATGGGCTCTTGTGCTGATATTTATGGGAGGTATGGGTAAGTCGGCGATGCTTCCTCTTCACATCTGGCTCCCCGATGCAATGGAGGGTCCCACTCCCGTGTCGGCTCTCATCCATGCCGCAACCATGGTTGTGGCCGGTGTGTTCCTGGTAGCCCGCATGTTCCCCGTCTATCTTCTTGAGGAGGCAGCGTTGACATTCATCACCGTTGTAGGTGCCCTCACTGCCCTCTATGCGGCAATCGTGGCCTGCACCCAGATTGATATCAAACGAGTGCTTGCATTCTCTACCATCTCTCAGATTGCATTCATGATGGTGTCGCTCGGTGTCGCCCGCCCCGAGCTTCACGAGGGCCTTGGCTACATGGCATCGATGTTCCACCTCTTCACCCACGCCATGTTCAAGGCATTGCTTTTCCTCGGAGCCGGTGCCCTCATCCATGCCGTTCACTCCAACAATTACACTGCCATGGGTGGCCTTGCCAAGAAGATGCCTGTGACCCACATCACTTTCCTCATTGGCTGTCTTGCCATCGCAGGTATTCCTCCCTTCTCGGGCTTCTTCTCCAAGGATGAAATCCTCACTGCCTGCTACAGCTACTCACCCTTCTGGGGTGTGTGGATGAGCGCAGTCGCCGGCTTGACCGCGTTCTATATGTTCCGTCTCTACTACCGCATCTTCTGGTGGAACAAGCCCGACTTCTCAGCCCATGGTCATCATCCCCATGATGCCCCCTGGCCCATGACTATCCCCTTGGTGATACTTGCAGCCGTGTCGTGTGTGGCCGGTTTCATCCCCTTCGGTGAGCTCGTGACCTGGAACGGTCATGAATACCACATCCACCTCGACTGGACCGTAGCCGGTACAAGCGTTGTCATCGCTCTTGTGGGCATCGCGCTTGCCACCAAGCTCTATCTCAAGGAAAACCCTGTGCCCGACAAGATGGCCGACTCGGTTAAGTGGCTCTGGACTGCCGCCTACCACCGCTTCTATTGGGATGAGCTCTACATGTGGGTTACTCACAAAGTGATTTTCAACAGCATCTGCCGTCCGATAGCATGGTTTGACCGTCACATAATTGATGGCACTATGGATGGATTTGCCATTGTCACCAACAAGCTATCTTACGCTATACGTGGTTTCCAGAGCGGCAACGTTCAGGTGTATGTATGGTGGTATCTGCTCGGTGCAATGCTGCTCGGTGCTGTGACTGCTGTGTGTCTGCTTTAATATTAATCACAAGGTGCTTAATTTTTAATATAGAAATTTATGTTTTCCAATCCATTGATATATTTTGTGGTAATTCCGCTGCTCATGCTTGCAGGTCTTGGAATTTGCCGGAATATAAAGCAGGTGCGCACAGTAGCCGTCATCGGGTCTACTTGCTTGATTGCTCTCTCGGTCTACCTGCTTGTTGATTTCCTGGGGCTCCGTGCCGCAGGCAACACCGAGCCCATGCTTTATTATGGTTCCTGGGCTTGGTTCAAACCATTGCACATTAACTTGACAGTGGGTGTCGACGGCATCTCGGTAGCGATGCTCCTGCTTTCATCAATCATCGTCTTTGCCGGCTCATTTGCCTCATGGAAGATTGATCCGCTGCCCAAGGAATTTTTCCTCTGGCTCATCCTGCTGTCGACCGGTGTATTTGGCTTCTTCATCTCGATTGACCTTTTCACCATGTTCATGTTCTATGAGGTCGCCCTCATCCCCATGTATCTTCTCATCGGTGTGTGGGGCAGCGGACGAAAGGAATATTCGGCCATGAAGCTCACCCTGATGCTCATGGGTGGCTCGGCTTTCCTCATGCTCGGCCTCATCGGCATCTACTATCACTCGGCAGCTGATCCCGCCAACTATACTTGGGACCTTCTTGAGATTGCCAAAAACGGCGCTATCTCCAAAGACTGGCAGTATTTCCTTTTCCCCATGACCTTTGTAGGTTTTGGTGTGCTCGGAGCAATGTTCCCCTTCCACACTTGGAGCCCCGATGGTCACGCATCAGCTCCCACCGCAGTGTCAATGCTTCACGCAGGCGTGTTGATGAAGCTCGGTGGTTATGGCTGCTTCCGTGTGGCTATTTATCTGATGCCCCAGGCTGCCAATGACCTCGCTTGGATATTCCTTATCCTCACCGGTATCTCGGTTGTGTACGGTGCTTTCAGCGCATGTGTTCAGACCGACCTCAAATACATCAACGCCTATTCATCGGTGTCTCACTGCGGTCTCGTGCTCTTCGCAATCCTCATGCTCAACACCACCGCAATGACAGGTGCAATCATGCAGATGCTCTCTCACGGCTTGATGACAGCGCTCTTCTTTGCCCTCATCGGTATGATTTACGGTCGTACCCACACTCGTGACATCCGCCTCATGGGTGGCTTGATGAGAATTATGCCGTTCCTTGCAGTGTGCTACGTGATAGCCGGTATGGCCTCTCTCGGCCTCCCCGGTCTCAGCGGATTTGTGTCGGAGATGACTATCTTTGTAGGCTCTTTTGAACACACCGATATGTTCCACCGATGCTTCACCATAGCAGCCTGCTGCTCGATTGTGATTACCGCAGTCTACATCCTGCGAGTTGTGGGCAAGCTGCTCCTCGGTCCTGTTCAGGATGAGCACCACCTGAGTCTCACCGATGCTACATGGTGGGAGCGCGTTGCAGCCATCACCCTCATCGTGAGCGTTGCTGCTATCGGTTGCTTCCCCAACTTCTTCCTCGACCTGATCAAGGCTACATTCAGCCCCGAGATATTCACCGTAATTGGAATGAACTAAAAAATACTGAAAAGAAATGGACTATTCACAGTTTTTATGCATGAAACAGGAAATAGGGTTGTTAATCGTATTTCTTTTGGTATTCCTCTATGATACATTTATGCCCCGCAACGCCCAGAAGGGTATCGGCACCTTTGCCTCGTGCCTGTTCCTGCTCTTTACCGCCTGCGGCTTTGTCCCCGGTTTCATTGCCGGAGTCAACCCCGAGGATGCGTTTGCCGGCATGTATGCGACATCACCCGTGATGCTCGCCATCAAGAATATATTGAATGTGGGCGTGTTTATCGTCCTGGTGCAGTCGATCAAGTGGGCCGATTCAGAGGTGCAGGTAATACGCCGCGGAGAGTTTTACGAGCTGCTGCTTGTGACCCTCTTTGGTATGTACCTCATGATTTCGGCACGTCACTTCCTGCTCTTCGTCATCGGCCTTGAGACAGCCTCTCTTCCTCTTGCCGCGATGGTGGCCTTTGACAAGAACCGCTATGAGAGCCGTGAGGCCGCGGTCAAGTATATCCTTACTGCTTGCTTCTCATCGGCAATCTTCATGATGGGGCTGTCATTTGTCTACGGGCTTGCCGGAACCCTCTATTTTGATGGAATTGCCACTGCCGTTGCCGGCACAGGCCTGATGAGCGTTATGCTCATTGTGGCACTTGCCTTTGTCATCGCCGGTGTAGGTTTCAAGCTTTCGCTTGTGCCTTTCCATCTGTGGACAGCCGATGTCTATCAAGGTGCCCCCACCTCGGTGACCTCCTATCTGTCGGTAATCTCCAAGGGTGCTGCTGCCTTTGCGTTCCTTGTGATACTCAACAAGGTGTTTGGCGCTGTCTACTCTCAGGCCTGGGAGTGGATGATGTATGCACTCATAATCTTGACCATCACTGTCGGTAACCTCTTTGCCCTGCGTCAGAAGAACCTCAAGCGCTTCCTGGCCTTCTCGTCAATCTCGCAGGCCGGTTACATCATGCTCGGCATCATCGCCATGCAGGATATGGGAGCTGCCGCATTGATGTTCTATATCCTTGTCTATATCTTCTCCAACCTTGGCGCCTTTGGTGTCATCGGTGCCATCGAGAATGCTACCGGCAAGGTGGGGATGGATGACTACAACGGCCTCTACAAGACCAACCCTCGCCTGGCAGTGACCATGATGCTCTCGATGTTCTCGCTCGCAGGTATTCCTCCGTTTGCAGGCTTCTTCAGCAAGTTCTTCATCTTTACCGGAGCGATTGCACAGGGCTCGATTGCCATCTATGTGCTGGTGCTCATAGCCTTGATCAACACTATCATTTCGCTCTACTACTATCTGCTTGTAGTTAAAGCGATGTTTATCAACAACGATGGTGAGCCTGCAGTGCAGCCTTTCACCTCATCTCTCAGCGAGAGAATGGGCATGTGGATATGCGTTGCAGGCATCCTGCTGCTCGGGTTGCTCAGCCCCATCTACGACTCACTGCTCGAGGTTACCTCCAAGTGGGTAATGATGTAAATTAGACCTCCTCAGGGAGGCGTCGCTTCCCGGGAAATCATATCAACGTTACAATCAAGCCGGGACATTTATCCGATACAGGGTGAATGTCCTGGCTTCAGTTATTGCAGGCTACTTATTGCCGGCTCTTATGAAACCTGCACAAATGAAACCTGCACTTATGGAACCGGCTCTTAACATTTATTAGCAGTGGCAGGTGCCGTTTTGTGCCGTGACAGTTGACCCGCGATAGGGAAAATGGAGTATATTTGCAATAGAAATGACAGTTTTAAAAGTGTGTTTGAATTTAACTCGTGATTGGCTTCAAGATTAATGCTGATCTTACTCATATAGTCCGGTTTACCTCAACGTAATTGTTTTTTTGACCTATACGGATGATTTTTAGCGTGTTAAATTCGATTATGATATACTAAATTCTTGTAATGATTATTTCATTGCTTATTTAATTTGAGAAGGACCCATATTACATATTGCCATGATGACACAGCCGGGTTGCTGATGAGGCTGTTGCGAAAGCTTGTCTATGCCTTTGTGCTTAGTATTGCACTGAGCATCGTTGCCGGGTGTTCAGTCAAGAGCGATGGCCTTGATGAGCTTGACAAGGCTATTGCCGACCGTCCATATTACCATCGCCTCAAGGAGCCGCGTCTTGACTCGCTTGACAAGGCTATCGATGCCGCCCCTACTCCCGAGGAGCGCTTTCATGCAATGGGGCATCTCCTTGATGAATATATATCCTATAACACCGACACGGCCCAGGCTCTGTGTGAGCTCAGGCTTAAGCTTGCCAATGAGCTTGATAACCGGGAGCTGATAATACACGGCAACCTCAGCAAGGCCCATGTGCTGTCGACCATGGGGTTTTACAAGGATGCCCTTGAAATTATCAATCAGTTTTCCTATCAGGAGATACCTCAGTATCTTCATCCTTATTACTTTCACATTAACCGCACAATCTATGGCTTTCTTGCCGAGTATGGGGCTTTGCCCGAGGAGCGGGCTGCGGCTTTTGAGACTGTCGACCGGTTTAGAGATTCACTCCTCACCCTCAATTCACCCGAGTCGGTCTATTACAAGGTCATAAGGGGTGACCAGCTCAACGAGCATGGACAGCCACGCGAGGCGGTGGCACTGATGTCTGATACTGTCGGCAATCGGCAGCTTGAGGAGCACAATCGTGCCATCATAGCTTATACTTTGGCACAGTCATATAAGCTCACGGGAGACAAGGAGCGCCAAAAGGAACAGCTTATCATCTCGGCCACCAATGATATTAAGACCGATGTCAAGGAATATGTGTCGCTCAGGGAGCTTGCCCTGTTGCTTTATGAGGAGGGTGACGTCGACCATGCCTACAAGTATCTCAATATATGCATGGCCGATGCCCAGGAGTGTAATGCACGCTTGCGCATCCTTGAAATCAACGATGTGTTTCCTATAGTCAACGAGGTGTATCTCAACACCATCCGTGACCAGCAGCGCAGCCTCAGCATGGCCCTTGCTATCGTGGGGTTACTTGCCTTGGGGCTCGTGGTCACCGCCTATTTCATCTACCGCGAGAAGAAAAAGGTGGACAATGCACGGCTTGAGGTCGCTCGCGTGAACAGCAAGCTGCATTCGCTCAACGGTGATCTGCGCGCCACCAACCAGAAGCTCAAGGAGGCCTCTCAGGCAATACTTGAAAACTCTTATCTGAAAAACGAGTTTATTGCCCAATACATGGACCGCTGCACCATCTTTATCGACCAGCTCGACAAGTATCGCAAGATGGTTAACAAGATAGTAACGACAGGCGACAAGGATGCTCTGTCAAAATTTGCCAAGTCACTCAATATCCTCGACGATGAGGTCAAGGCCTTCTACCGTAATTTTGACGAGACCTTCCTGAAACTATTCCCCACATTCATCGATGACTTCAACGCGTTGCTCCAGCCCGATGAAATAATCGTGCCTAAAAACCGTGGCGGCCTCAACACTGAGTTGCGCATCTTTGCCCTGATACGCCTCGGCATCAACGACAGTGTGAAGATTGCCAAGTTTCTGCGCTATTCCACTGCCACCATCTACAGCTATCGCACCAAGGTGCGCAATAAGGCACGCGGTGACCGCGACAAGCTTGAGACTGAGCTTATGAGCATAGGGAGAATCATGGATTTACCGGGATAAACCACCCCACTTTTACTATATTTTTTGACTCTCTTTAGAAGGCTAAACGATTGATTGACAATAGTAATCTATTGTTAATCTACTTGATTTTAGCTTTTCACTATTGACCGCCCTTTTTTTAATGCTGAAATTTGCGGTAGAGATTTTTACCTGCATCCAGAAAACTGTTTAAATTATATTTTATCATGTTTTTGAGAGTCTTGTAATCTATTTAGTTCCAATGACAATCTTTCTCAAAATCATGAGATAAATAAAGTAAACATTTTCTAAAACCTTAAAAGGAATTACCATTATTATCACTTAATATCATGTTATCAACATCTCATTTTAAACATCTACGACTGCTTGTCATTGCACTCGCGCTATTTCTCCCGGTGCTTGCGATGGCCCGGCAGATTACCGTCAAGGGCGTAGTCACCGACTCGGAGGGAGAGCCTCTCATCGGAGCCACGGTCCTTGCTAAAGGAAGTAAAAATGGTGTCGCCACCAATATCAAGGGCAGCTACTCCATTGAGGTCGACTCAGATGGAGCTCTCACTTTTACCTATGTGGGCTTTGAGCCACAGACGGTAGTTGTGGACAATCGCACTGAAATCAATGTCATCCTCAGGGAAGATTCCAATGTGCTTGACGAGGTGGTTGTAGTGGGCTATGGCACGATGGACAAAAAGGAGCTCACCTCGGCTATTTCCCACATTGGAGAAAAAGATTTCCTCACCGCAAGCTCACTCGACCCCTCGATGATGATCCAGGGCAAAGTGCCGGGAGTGTCAATCACCAATACCGGTGCCGGCGACCCCAACAATCAGGCAAGTATCCAGATACGTGGCGTGTCGTCACGCTCGGCCGGCCTTGGCCCTCTGATTGTGATTGATGGAGTGCCCGGCGGTAACCTCACCAATATCAACCCCAATGATATTGCGTCATTTGACATCCTAAAGGATGGCGCGGCATCGGCTATATATGGTACACGCGGATCTAATGGCGTGATTGTGGTCACCACCAAGAAGGGCAGCAAGGATGGAGCGGTGCACACATCCTACTCAGGCACCTTTGCCTGGGACTTTGTCAACCGCGACCTCAAGATGATGAGTGCTCAGGACTATCGCGAGGTGAGACTCGGCTGGGGCGACCGTGGTGTCGACCTCGGTGGCAACCTCGATTGGTTTGACGCTGTAACCCGCACCGGATTTACTACCCAGCACACCCTCACAGTGAGTGGCGGCAACGAGCGCAGCAACTATCGTGTGAGCGCCGACTACCGCAACGCCAAGGGTATAGACCTGCGCTCCCACCGCGAGGAGTATGGCGCACGTGCATCGGTGATGCACACCACCAAGGGTGGTCTCTTTACCATCAACCTCAATGTAGCTCCCCGCATCATCTATCGCGACAATGCCGACTGGAGCGTGTTTAAGGACGCCCTCGAGGCCAACCCCACAACCCCGCTGATGGACCCCGAAAATCCCGCTCGCTATTACAACTTCTATGGCCAGATTGTGGGCTCCAACCCCGTCGAGCGTCAACTCCTCGAGAAAGACCATGCCGACACCAAGCTACTTGACTGGGACGGCACTATCAAGCTCAATATCCTACCCCTCTTTGCCAAGGGGGGCGCATCCAACCAGACTCTCACCACCCAGTTAATGTTTGCCGACCACCAATACAGCAACGACAACTCCTATTTCCGTCCCTCCACCTCCACCAATTCAATCAACGACGGTCATGACGGCGTGGCAAGCCGCAGCTACAGCAAGGAACGTCAGTATGTGCTCGAGTGGTTGAATAACTATGGAGCCACATTTGCCGACAAACACAATCTCAAGGCGATGCTCGGCTATTCCTATCAGTATTCCCAATATTCAGGCTTCAATGCCGAGAACAAAGATTTCCCCAACGACGGCCTCGGTGCCGACAACCTCGGCTCGGGCGAATGGGCCAAGGAAGAGGGCGAGGTGATGATGGGCAGCTACCGCAATGACGCCAAGCTCATCTCATTCTTTGGCCGAGTGAGCTATGACTACGACGGCAAGTATCTCTTTACCGCCTCGCTGCGTCACGAGGGCTCATCCAAGTTTGGTCAAAACCACAAGTGGGGCAACTTTCCCGCTGTATCGGCCGGCTGGCGCATCTCTCAAGAGAATTTCATGAAAGATATCGACTGGATCAACGACCTCAAGCTACGTGCCGACTATGGCGTGACCGGCAACCAGGACTTTGGCAGCTACCTCTCAATCAACACCATGCAAGGTTTTGGCTACTATTATTACAATGGCCAGTATTTCCAGGTGTGGGGTCCCGGCAAGAATGTCAACCCCGACCTCAAGTGGGAGAAAGGCAAAAACTGGAATGTGGGTCTTGACTTTTCATTGCTCAGCAACCGCATCTATGGTTCACTCAACTACTTCAACCGTCGCCAGCAGGACCTCCTTGGCTATTACAAGGTGCCCGTGCCGCCGAATATCCACGACGAGACATTTGTCAACGTGGGCACGATGAAGAATACCGGCTTTGAGTTTGACCTCAACTTTAACGTTGTCGACACCAAGGATTTCTCCTACAGCTTTGGCGTGGTGGGCACCGTGATGAGCAATAAGTTTGTCGAGTTCAGCAACTCAGAATATGTAGGGCAGGATTATTACAATGTGTGCGGCACCGAAGACCCCTATCCCTTCTACAACCTTCAGCGCATCGAGAAAGGCCAGTCCCTCGGCAACTTCTACATGTGGCGATATGCCGGTATCACTACCGAGGGAGAGTGGCTCGTCTATGACAAGGACGGCGACATCATACGCTCCTCTCAGGCCACCGACGATGACCGCTGTGTGGTGGGCAACGGTATGCCCAAGTTCACCATGTCGACAAGCCACAACTTCCGCTACCGCAACTTTGACCTCTCGCTCTTCTTCCGCGGAGCCTTTGGCTATGACATCTTCAACATCCACGACTTCTATTACGGCACCCGCAACTTCAATGGCAACGTGCTGCAGAAGGCCTATGGCAAAAACTTTGACATCTCACCCGATGTCGCTCCCGTAGTCACCGACTACTTCCTCGAGCGGGGTGACTATTTCAAGCTCGATATGGTGACCCTGGGCTACACCTTCCGTTTCCCGGGTTGCCGCTTCCTCGACCGCGTGAGGATTTATGCCACAGGCAAAAATCTCTTCACCATCACCAAGTTTAGCGGCGTCGACCCCGCCTCTTATCAAGTCAATGGTCTTCAGCCCGGAGCACAAGGCAGCCGTTCCTATTATCCCACAACCCGCCAGTTTATCGCCGGCATCCAAGTTGATTTCTAACCTACAGAAAAATCTTAAATTATGAATTTTTTCAAGAATATTGCCGTAGCAGCGACCGCCATGCTGGCACTCGGGAGCTGCACTGACCTTGACGAGACTCTTTATGATCAAGTCGGGTCAGAAAACTACTACAACACAAAGATGGACGTGATTCGTGCCACATTCCGTCCGTTTGAACATGCGTTCTGGAGCATCGGTAGCCGCCATGTCCTCAATGAACTCACAGCCGATCAACTCATCACGCCTACCCGTGACGGCTGGTGGTATGACGGTGGAAAGTGGGAACGCCTTCACTATCACACATGGACCGTCGACGACCTTGGCGAGGCCCAGACCGAATGGAACGGTTGCTTCCAGGGCATCATGCAGTGCAACCTCGTGATCGAGGACCTCAGCAACTTCACCCCCGAGCGATTTGGCTTCACCAAGGCCGAGTTTGACAACCTCAAGGCCCAGTGTCGTGCCCTGAGAGCATGGTTCTACATACGCCTGCTCGACGCCTTCCGCAACGTGCCGTTGGTGACCACCTACAGCGACAAGCCCGAGGCTGTGCAGGCCGACCCCAAAGATGTGTTCAACTTCATCGAGAGCGAGCTCAAGGAGTGCACCACCTTGCTTGTGGCCAAGAATGGTCTCGGCACCAATGCCTCAATCCAGGGCCAGTGGACCCGTGCCGCTGCCGCCTCTCTGCTTGTGCGCCTCTATCTCAATGCCGAGGTCTACATCGGTGAGGCCCGCTACAGCGATTGCGCCACTATCGCCGAGGCCATCATCCGTGGAGACTATGGCGACTATGCCTTGGCATCACGATGGGATGCGGCATTTGACCACGACAATGATAATTGCGATGAGGTGATATTCGGCTTCCCCGCATCCAAGGGCTACACCCACTGGCAGTATGACGGCGACACCTATGGCTGGACTGTACCTGCCAAGGCCGCTGAATATTTCAACGACACCAAGTCGGGCGTGGGTCACAACACCAAGTATGCCGCTTCACCCAGTTATGACCTCGACGGTAACCTCTATGAATATGAGCTGGGCATGCCGGTGCAGAATTTCCGCAAATATCCCGGTGACGAGCGCATGAAGCTTTACACCAATCTAGGTAACGGCAAGCGCGAGGGCATGTTCCTCTACGGCTATCTCGAATATACCGACAAAGAGACCGGTGCTTCCAAGCGCCTGCGTGCCCCCGAGATGCCCTATGACCTCTACCTGCGCGATGCTGTGGGCACCTTCCAGTCGCTTTCGCCCGACAAGTGGCCCGCCGACAAGTCGAGCGTGCTCAAGAATGGTGACCACAACTCAGGCTGGCACTTTGTGAAATATCCTCTCTACAGCGACGACGACCCCTTCCAGCTCGAGAGCGACTACACCGAGATACGCCTCCCCGAGATAATCTATTCACTTGCCGAGTGCAAGATGCGTGCCGGTGACCGCACCGGGGCCGCCAAGCTGCTCAATAGCGTGCGCCGCCGCAACTATCCGGCCGAAAACCTCGACGATGTGCTCTACTCACCCGAGGGCAAGGTGAGATTTGACGAGAAGGAGATGCTCGACGAGTGGGGTCGAGAGTTCTTTGCCGAGAGCCGACGCCGCATCGACCTTGTGAGATTTGGCAAGTTCAACACCGGCCGATGGTGGGACAAGACTCCCGATGCCGACAACCACACCGCTGTCTTCCCCATCACCCGCACCATTCTCAACTCCAATTCTCATCTTCAGCAAAATCCCGGTTACGGCCGTTAAAAATAATACTCAAAAATCATGAAACTCAATAGCATATACTCTCTGCTCTCATGCATGCTCATCCTTCTGGGCCTGAGCAGCTGTGAGGGAGAAAAAGACCTTATAATCATCGACGGCAATCTGCCCATCAAGACCTCGACCCTCTACATGGTGGGGGATGCCACCCCCAATGGCTGGAGCATCGATGCCCCCACTCCCCTCGAGGCTACCGGTGAAGATCCCCTGGTGTTCACATGGCAGGGCACCCTCAATCAGGGCGAGATGAAACTGTGTCTCGTCACCGGTAGTTGGGATGCTCCGTTCATACGCCCATCCCTCGCCGGCCAGTCCATCGGCAAGGCAGGACTCGAGGAGACCGCATTCAAGATGCACGCCGGTGACCCCGATGACAAGTGGAAAGTGACCGATGCCGGTGTCTACAGCCTGCGCTTTGACCTGCGCAACTGGACCATGAGCGCAACATTTGTAGGCGAGCCCGATGCTCCCGTCATCGAGCCTATTGTGGCCGACGCCCTCTTTATCGTGGGTGACGCTACTCCCAATGGCTGGAACATCGATGCCCCCACTCAGCTTGAGAAGACCGGCGACTATACTTATGTCTATGAGGGCCCGCTTGCCGGCGGTGAGCTCAAGGCTTGTATCGAGACCGGCAGCTGGGAGGCCTCCTTCATCAGGCCCAATGCTGATGGCGTGAAGATTACCAAGGACGGTGTCGAGGATAACGCATTTATCTACAGCACTGCCCCCGATAACAAGTGGCGTGTCGAGGATGCCGGTATCTACCGTCTCACCTTTGACCTGGCCCGGTGGACCATCACTGCCGAATACACCGGCGACTTCACTCCCGCCCGCAAGCTCTATCTCATCGGTGATGCCACCGAGGGTGGCTGGAGCTGGGATGCCGCGACCGAGATAGAGGAAGGCAACGATGGTAAGTTTACCTGGGAAGGTGAGCTGGGACGCGGTAACTTCAAGGCCTCTTTTGTAAAAGATTTCTCAGCTGAATTTTATCGCCCTGCAACCCCTGACTGTGAGGTGTCGACTTCAGGTGCCGCTTCAAGCGAGATGGTGCTCACTACTGACCCCGATGATAAATGGCTCGTTACCGTTGCTGGACACTACCGTCTCACTTTTGACGTCGAGGCTATGACATTCACTGCCGTATTTCTTGAGGGTGAGGTGACCCCCGACCCCCTCTATATGATAGGCACCGCCACTGCCGGCGGGTGGAGCCTTGATGATGCCACCCAATTCAGCCCTGTTGACGGTCGTGACGGTGTCTACACCTGGACCGGCACTCTTAAAGTGGGCACCTTCAAGGCATGCAAAGTAAAGGATTTCAGCGCCCCCTTCTACCGCCCCTCGTCATCGACATGCAACATCTCCGAGGCCGGTATCACTGCCACCGATATGGTATATACCACCGACCCCGACGACCAGTGGAACGTGCTCACCGAGGGCACCTATCAGCTCACCCTTGACGTCAAGTCAATGACAATCAATGTAAAATACATTAATTGAAAAATCACATTATGAAAAAAATGAATATACTTGCAACTGCACTGGCAGCAACAATGCTCATGAGCTGCTCCGACGACATCGAGATGCGTCGTCCCCCAAAATTTGAACTCCCCGATCTTCCCGCTGTCGAGGGTATACATCAATACAAGGCACCACTTTACTGGAGCGTCTATGAATATTGCTACACCCGTGAGCAGCAGGGCGTGTCAAATAATGATATGGACATCACTGCCGATGAATGGGACAAGATTATCGATTGGGTAGCTACCGACCTCAAGCCCGCCGGATATGACATGGTGTGTACCGACGGTTTCATCCCAATGCTCTCTCAGGATGAGTCGGGTTACATGACCCATTATGGCTCGATGTCGCTCAAAGACCTCGTGGCCAAGTGTAAGGCAAAGGGGTTGAAGGTGGGTGTATATGACAACCCGCTGTGGATCCATGGTCCCCGCGAGACCAATATCAGTGGCTCCGACTACACTTTTGGAAATCTCTATTACAATGGCTCAACAGCAGTTACCAATCCCAAGGCCGATGACCTGTGGTTTCATTGGGTAGTTTCTGAAAACCCCGGTGCCAAAGAGTATATCGACGGCTTTTTCAAGCACTACAAGGAGCTCGGCATCGAGTATATACGCATGGATTTCCTGTCGTGGTATGAGGATGGAAAAGACCGCAATATGGGCATCGTGGGCCGTGGTTATGGCCGTGCATGCTATGGTCGCGCCCTCTCCTATATCGCCGAGGCTGCCAAAAAATATGGCATTTTCACCTCGCTCGTGATGCCCCATCTTTACAATGATGCCGAGGTTGAGGCCAAGTATGGCAACATGGTGCGCATTGTGGCCGATACTGCCGGAGGTGGCTGGTGGCATTGCTCGGCTGCCGACAAGGGCAAGTCCTATACCAACTGGCCCAATTGCATGAATATGTTTGACGGCTTCACCTATTGGTCTCACATCGCCGGTCGCGACAAGGTGATACTCGACGGCGACTTCATCCGCCTCAACACTTTTGCCACCGATGCTGAGAAAGAGACCGTGGTTTCGCTGCAGCTCATGGCCGGAGGCCCCGTCACTGTAGCCGACCAGTATCACAACATCGGCGACAACCTCAAGTTCTATACCAATGCCGAGCTTCTCGCTCTCAATGCCGACCGCTTTGTGGGCCACCCCCTCAGCGACAATCTCAATGATGCCGACAACCAGATATGGTATGGCCAAATGTCCAACGGCGACTATGTCATAGGCATCTTCAATCGCAACGATAATGCCAACAGTGTAGATGTCGACTTCTCGAGACTCGGCATCGGCGGCGAGTGGAAGGTGCGTGACCTCTGGCGTCATGCCGATGAGGGCACAGCCTCATCACTCTCGGTCACCATCCCTGCCCACGGTTGCAAAATCGTGAGACTATCCAAGTAACATAATAAGCTAATACATAAATTCATCATAATCATGAAGCTTTCAACTCTTTTTGCAACTGTTTTGGTAGCAACATCAACCTTTGCCATCAACGCTGACGAGATTCCTGCTGATATCTCTAATCTTTATCTAGTGGGCGAGGCCTCTCCCTCAGGCTGGAACCTTGATGATGCTCCCGAGCTTGTCAAGGCAGCCGACGGCACTTTCAGCTGGAGTGGACACCTTGGCACCGGACAGTTTAAAATGACCCTCTCACGCAGCAACTGGGACGCACTTGTATCAGCTGTACAGGATAACTATGGAGTGGAGTATAATGCTCCCATGGCTGTCGCTTACAATCCCGCAACGGGCAATCAGGACTGGAAATGGTATAACAACGTCGAGGGGGAATACACTCTCACCGTCGATACCAAGGCCTCCACGCTCACTGTGTCTCCAGTAGTGAGCGATGAGATATCAGCGCTCTACATCGTGGGGGCGGCATCACCTGCCGGCTGGGATCGAGACAATGCTCCCGAGCTCACAACCACCGGCGACGGTATCTTCACTTGGACCGGTTCACTCAAGGCGGGCGACTTCAAGTTTGTCACTGCCCGCAACACATGGAACTCTCTTTGCGCCGCCCTCCCTGACACCCCCGTAACTCTCGGCACAGCCATGCCCGCCGACATCAACGCCGAGGGGGGAGATAAGGATTACAAATGGGTGATTGCCGAGGAGGGGTTGTATAACCTCACTGTCAATCTTGAGGCCAAAACCCTGCTTGTCACCACCGAGACTTCGGGCGTCTCAGCTATTGATGCCGACAATGACGCCCCGACAGTCTATTACAATCTTCAGGGCCTGCGCGTCAGCAATCCCTCGGCCGGCTCTGTCTACATCCGTGTACGGGGCAACAGCGTCGGCAAAATCGTGAAATAAACTATAAGCTACGATAGCTTGTCTTTCAGTGCAAGCAGCCTGCCGGGTCGAGTGACCGGGCAGGCTGCATTGTTTATGTAACTATAGTAATCAGAGGCGACGTAGCTTGAGGGCTGACAGAGATGTGGTGGCTCCGTCGCCAAGGGGTGAGAAGCTGATTGTGATGATGCCGTCGGCAGCGGCCGATACACGATAGCGACGGGTGAGACGGGTCTTGTCGCCGGCTTCGAGTCCGGGGGTGATGGAGGTCTCGACGGTGGTGCCGTTGATGTCGACGCTCATGCTTGTAGGAAGCTGGTCGCCTGATGCAGCTTGGTGGCCGAGCATATAAGCCGATAGAGCTGAAGGCTTGGAAAGCTCGGCCCATGAGAGCTCGATTTCATAATCTCCGGGGATGACGTTGAGCGTGTAGGTCTCGAGGCCGGTGTTGTTATGTTGTAGCAGAGCCTGAGTCTCACACAGCGAAATGCCACTCTGGGTAGATGTCAGCTTGCCGCCGGTATACCCATAAATGGCGTTGTCGGTATAGGGGCTGTCGGGGAGCCATGTGAGATTGCTGGATGGCGTGATGACATAGCAGTTGGAACCAACGTTAATGGCCAATTCATCATCTTGGGAGAGTGCAATTTTTCCATTTACGACATTGATTGCATTGAGTGTAATCTCGCGGCTGTCGAGCGGAGTCGTGGCATTGGCGGCGCTGTAGAGTGATAAAATGTTGCGGCCGGGCTTGCAGGGGATATCAAATATTGTGGTGCAGTTGTCGGGTTGCTGTATACCGAGACTCTTGCCGTTGAGACACAGCTCTACAGCGTCAATGTTGGTGTAAACCTTGACGGGGAGGTTTACTGTACCGCTCTCATCGACAAGCTCGGTGTAGACGGGCCAGTCGCTCACAGCGATATGGGCTACAGAGTCGAGGCCATCCCACTTGGCTTTATAGTAGTAATACACATCCTTTGGGGTGCGGTCATTGGTGACTAAGCCCTTGTTATTGATGTGAGGCATTGACTCTTCGCGATTGGCCGATGAGAAGTCGATGAAGTTCCAGTGGGAACCTCCGGCAACATATGCCGAGTCTTCAATCACGGAAAGGTAGTGCTCGAGAAATTTTTGTTGATACTCGATGCTGAAATCAAATGGCTCGGGATTGAGCGAGTGGATACGGCGGTCGCTGCCGGCTCCATATTCGCTCACAATCAGCTTGTGATGGGGGTGGTTGCTGTGTTGAGCCGAAAGATATTTCTCAAAATCACCCATTTGTCCGCCATACCATCCGTTGTATAAGTTCCAACCTTTGACATCGGTGAGCTCGCCAAGCTGAGTGCTGTTGTACTCGTCGCTGGCATGAAATGCCATGGTGGTCAAGCGGGTGGGATCTTCTTCTTTAACAGCGTTGTTGAGTCGCTCGGCCAGCTGCTCGGTGCGGGCGACGGTCTTGCCGCGGTCTTCGGCTTGAGTTTTGGCCGATGCACGGCCATTAGAGGGTATGCGCAGGAATATTTCGTTCATGTAACCCCACATCACCACCGAGGGGTGATTGTAATGTCGGCGTATCATTTCGCGGGTCATCAACTCGGCATTATCGGCAAATCGGTCGTTGATGGGTACATAGTCAATGACGGGTATCTCCTCCCAGGCGATGAGGCCGAGACGGTCACACATCTCAAGAATGGCGTCGTCCTGGGGATAGTGGCTGATGCGGATGAAGTTGGCTCCCATATCCTTGAGCAGGCGCATGTCACGGCGATGTTGCTCGTCAGTGAGGCCTATGCCCATCGGTGCCTGGTCTTGGTGTCGGCACATTCCGCGCAACTTGAGCGGCTTGCCGTTGAGGATAAAGCGCCCCTCGTAGTCAAAGCTGAATGTGCGGAAGGCAGTGTTGCACCACTGGCGGTCGATTATCTTATTGCCGGCCGAGACGGTGATATCGGCGCGGTAGAGGGTAGGGGAGTCGGGGCTCCACAGGTCAACGTCATGGAGCTTACTCAATGTGAGCTTGAAAGGTGTCACTTTGCCTGCATCAGCTTTGACTCCTTTCTTGGTGGTGGCCACCTGATTGCCGTCGGGGCCGTATAGAGTGAAAGTAACTTCGGTCTTGGTGTTTATCGAGCTGTTGTTGAGGAGGTCACCGTCGACAATGACTTCCCAGTCCCCCTTGCCATCGGGCAACGCAGTGACCTTAAAGCCACATGCGGGTCCATGATTGAAGTCAAGGTGTATATTGTCACGAGCTATAAGCCAGGCATCGCGGTATAGGCCACCCATAAAAGTGAAGTCGGCCGAGTAGGGTGGAATGTCGCTGTCGGCGTTATTGACCTCCACTGTAAGGTCGTGGGTGCTCCCCGGGGTGACGTAAGGGGTGATGTCGATTACGTGAGGCGAGTAGCCTCCCACGTGAGAACCCGCTTTAGTGCCGTCGATTAAAATCGTCGATTTGTTGGCCGCGCCGTCGAACTTGAGATATATTGTTTTCCCTTTCATGTCGGCAGGGATGTTGAGTTTGCGGGTGTACACACCGGTTGTGCGATTGTAGTCATGGGTGTAATAGGCATCGCTGTTCCAGGAGTGGGGGAGATGCACTGCGGTCTTGGCGGTATCGCCTGTGAGGTTAAAGGTCCAGCTGTCGTTGATTGAGTGAGTATCATGAGCAGCGAGAGCTCCGTTGCTTAGGGTGAGGAGGGTGGCAATAACAGGTAGTTTCAGGGTATAGGCTTTCATGTTGTTTAATGTTTCAAAGTAGAGGACGCAAATTTAGTGACTTTTATTTAAGATGCTGTTTGTTGAGAGTGAAATATTTAAAACAGGTACTGTATTTTTGGTCCGTCTCGTCATTATCAATAGTGTGGTAATCAGAAGATTGCTGGGCTGAGTCTACTTGATTTTTGTTTTGTTGCCTTGACAGGGAGATTGTGTTTTGTTAATTTTGTGACATCCTTAAAAAAACAATATCAACCAATAATAATCTCATGAAAAAATCAGCAATCAGTTTTCTTGCAATATGTGCCGTGACTATGGGAGCAATGCCCCTTGCGGCTGAGTCGGTGAGCAGCCCCGGCGGGGTGGTGCGCGTCAATGTCGATGTCAATGCTGCCGGCCGTCCTATATACAATGTAGACTATAAGGAGGGGCAGGTGATGCGCCCCTCGGGCCTTGGACTGGAGCTTGCAGGCGACCGCAATCTCATCGACGGTTTTGAAATAGTGAAGACTTCGACCTCGACTGTCGACGACACCTGGCAGCCGGTGTGGGGTGAAAACTCATCGATACGTAATAATTACAATGAGCTGCTGGTGGAGCTGAAACAGCGTGACACCGACAGGCTCATGAATATCCGCTTCCGCGTCTATGACGATGGAGTGGGCTTTAGATATGAGTTTCCTCAACAGCGCAATCTTGTATATTTCACAGTCAAGGAGGAGCATTCCCAGTTTGCCATGCCGGGCGATATCACGGCTTGGTGGATAGCGGGCGATTATGATACTCAGGAATATAATTACACCAAGTCGCGCCTGAGCGAGATACGCTCTCTCTCCAATGAGGCTGTCGACGGCAATGCTTCTCAGACGGCCTTCTCGCCTACAGGCGTGCAGACCTCCCTGCAGCTCAAGACCGACGACGGCATCTATCTTAATCTCCATGAGGCTGCCCTCGTCGATTACTCGGCCATGCACCTCAACCTTGATGATAAGGAGATGGTGTTTGAGTCATGGCTCACCCCCGATGCCCAGGGTAACAAGGCCCACATGCAGTCACCCTGCAATACGCCGTGGCGCACAATCATGGTGAGCGACGATGCCCGCGACATGCTGTCGTCCAATCTCATCCTCAATCTCAACGAGCCTTGTGCCTATGACGACACGTCATGGATTAAACCTGTGAAATATGTAGGCGTGTGGTGGGAGATGATTACCGGAGCCAAAGAGTGGAGCTACACCTATGACCTCCCCTCGATACATCTCGATAATCTCGACTACTCGACTGTGAAGCCTCATGGCCGCCATGGGGCCACCAACGACAACGTGCGCCGCTACATCGACTTTGCAGCCGAGCATGGCTTTGACCAGGTGCTGGTCGAGGGATGGAACGAAGGCTGGGAAGACTGGTTTGGCAAGACGAAGGATTATGTGTTTGACTTTGTCACACCCTATCCCGATTTCGACATCAAGGCTCTCAACGAGTACGCTCATTCCAAGGGCGTCAAGCTGATGATGCACCATGAGACATCGGGCTCGGTGCGCAACTACGAGCGTCACCTCGAGGAGGCCTACAAGCTCATGGAGAAGTACGGCTACAACGCCGTCAAGAGCGGATATGTGGGCAACATGCTCCCCCGCGGCGAGTATCACTACTCGCAGTGGCTCAACAACCACTATCTCTATGCCGTCAAGGAGGCTGCCAAGCATCACATCATGGTCAACGGCCACGAGGCTGTGCGTCCCACCGGCCTGTGTCGCACCTATCCCAACCTCATCGGCAATGAGTCGGCCCGCGGCACTGAGTATGAGGCCAATCAGGGCATCAACCCCAATCACACCACCATCTTGCCGTTCACCCGTCTGCAGGGTGGCCCTATGGACTATACCCCCGGCATCTTTGAGATGGACCTCAGCAAGGTTAATCCCCGCAATGACAAGCATGTCAACTCTACTCTGGCCCGCCAGCTTGCCCTCTATGTGACAATGTACAGTCCGCTGCAGATGGCGGCCGACCTCCCCGAGAATTATGAGCGGTTTCTCGACGCCTTCAGGTTTATCAAGGATGTGCCCGTCGATTGGCAGCGCAGTGTCTATCTCGAGGCCGAGCCGGGTGAATACATCACTGTGGCACGCAAGGATAAAAACTCCGACAATTGGTTTATAGGTTGCACCAGTGGTGAGCAGGGTCACGCATCATCGCTCCCGCTCGATTTCCTCGATGTCGGCCGTAAATATGTGGCCACTGTCTATGCCGACAGCCGCGATGCTCATTATCTCACCAATCCCCAGGCCTACACTATCACCACCGGCCTCGTCGATGCCAAGACACTACTCAACATCAAGGCTGCCCCGGGTGGAGGTTATGCCATCAGCATCCGTCCCGCCGGCGATGCCGACAAGAAAATAAAACGTCTACCCAAATCGTTATAATAACATAGAGATATTGCTATATATAAATATGTATATATAACTTATTTGAAACGATGAATAAATTTTTGCTTCTGTCAGTCATGGGGGCCGCGATGAGTAGCTCGGCCCACATGGCCGCTGAAAATCCGGTGGCCGATCCCCGCGCCGTTGTGCAGATGGGTGATGCCAGGTTTACAGTGCTTACCCCCGAGCTGCTGCGCATAGAGTGGCGCAGTGACAGCACCTATGATTTTGTCGATGATGCCTCGTTTACAATCATCAACCGAGAGATGCCTGTGCCATCTTTCACAACCTCGCTACTCAACGGCGATCTCCTTATCGAGACCGACAAGCTGGTGATGCAATATCGCATCGGCACCAAGCCCTCGCCCGAAACCTTGAAAATCACTTTTGACCTCAATGGCAAGAAGGTAGAGTGGCACCCCGGCATGAAGGATGAACTCAACCTCAAGGGCACCACACGCACCCTCGACGGTGCCAATGGCGACAGCAAGCGCTCTGAGCTCGAGGATGGACTCATCTCGCGCTCGGGCTGGGCGCTCATTGACGAGACTGCGCCACGTGGCGACGATAGCCGATCGCTGCTCTTCACCAAGGGCGGGGTCGAGGGCATGGACTGGTGGCGGCAACGCCCCGACTCGGCCGGCATCGACTGGTATTTCTTGGGCTATGGCCACGACTATAAGAAAGCTCTCAACGACTATACTCTCATAGCCGGTAAGATACCCATGATACCCCTCTATGCATTTGGATACTGGTATAGCAAATACGAGAAATACACCGAGGACGATTTTATGACACTGGTCGACGACATGGAGGCCAATGGCGTGCCCCTCGATGTGATGGTGGTGGATATGGGCTGGCACAAGGAGCAGGCCCCCGATGGCGGTTGGACCGGCTGGTCGTGGGACAAGGATTATTTCCCTGCGCCCGCATCGTTTCTCAAAAAACTCCATGACCGCAATCTCAAAGTGACACTCAATCTCCACCCCGCCGATGGCGTGGCACCCTATGAGGATGGATGGGTCACGATGAAAAATACTCTCACCACCCTTGGCTATGACCTCAACGGTGGCAGCGAGCCCGACGGCCGCATTAAGTGGAACCTCAAGGACTCGACTTTCACCCGCGCGTTCCTTAAGGATATTATTGGCCCCCTCGAGGACGACGGGGTAGATTTCTGGTGGATTGACTGGCAGCAGGATCCCTTCCAGATTGAAGGCCTCAGCTCTACATTCTGGCTCAATCACGTGTTCTATAACCATATGGCCGCTACCCACCCCGACAAGCGCCCCATCATCTTCCACCGCTGGGGTGGCTTGGGCAACCATCGCTATCAGCTTGGCTTCTCAGGCGACAGCCACTCCAATTTTGAGACACTCGCCTTTGAGCCCTATTTCACAGCCACAGCCGCCAATGTGGGCTATGGCTACTGGGGGCATGATCTCGGCGGCCACTTCCAGCCCTGCCCCAACAATCCCGAGCTCTACCTCCGCTGGTTGCAATATGGAGCATTCTCGCCGTTGTTGCGCACCCACAGCACCTCCAATCTCTCAATCGAGCGCCGCATCTGGAAATATGACAACTTCGAGGATATGAATGCCGCCTTCAAGCTACGCTACGCCATGGTGCCATATATCTACACCCAGTCGCGCAAAGCCTATGACTCAGGCCTGTCACTCTGCCGTCCTCTTTACTACGACAGCCCCGAGGCCGAGGAAGCCTATATGCACGAGGGTGAATATATGTTTGGCGACGACATCCTTGTCAACCCCATCACCAAAGCCTCGGTCAAGCCCGACAAGAGCGTCGAGCAGTCGACATGGCTCCCTGCCGGCCTATGGTATGATGTCAACCGTGGCAAGCTGCTTCAAGGTGATGCCTATTTTATTGACACCTATGCCCACAATGAAATACCCTATTTCTATCGCGCAGGTGCAATTATCCCCAACTATCCCCCCGTCACCAACCTCAAGTCGCGCCCCGACACCACCATATTGCTGTTTGCCCCCGGCGCCGACGGCTCAACACGCCTTTATGAGGACGACGGAGACACCGAGGGCTACAAGCGCGGTGAATATGCCTTCACCACAATTTCCCGTACCCTCTCGCCCAAGCAATCGGTAATCACTATCTCACCCGCCGAAGGCTCCTATTCGGGAATGCCTGCCAATCGTCAGTTCCAACTGAAACTTCTGTCGGCTCAGGCTCCGCGCTCGGTCAAGGTCAACGGCCATAAAACCGACTGGCATATCGATAACACAGGCAACTGCGTGATCATCGACCTCCCTGCCATGCTCGCAAGTCAGGAAATCAAAGTGACAATCGATAATCACAAGTAGCTAATCCACCCTAAGAAGCTGTTTAAATTATTTAAACAGCTTCTTAGAGCCCTGTCGTTAACATTTCTTGTGAGGCAGGCTCTAATACACATCCCCCCCCCTCGGGCGCGACCTGATGTTCAGGCCGCGCCCGACTCTTTTTTCGTTAGGATGTTGGGAAAACATGTTGTACAACAGTTAATGAATGTTAAATATGGTTTTTCTCATGAACTTTTTATTATTCTTTCACTCAGTGATTTACGCGTGATTTTGGCCGATTTCGGCCGATTTTGTGCTGAAAATAAATTTGGAGGTTTAGAAAAAAGTCGTACCTTTGCATCCGCGTTTGAGAAACAACGCAACCTCAACAAAACAAGAGAACATTGAAAGGTTTACAATAGACATTAAGTAGTACAAGAGTCATTGAAAATGATTCTCTGTCAATTCCACTTAACAATTTAGATCAAGCGCCTGAGAGATGGTCAAGCACAACAAAAGGCGTTGAGAGTTATCACTATCAGATAATACATTTAACTATT
>JAAGKN010000291.1_pt1 | contig 103264 bp, 85 predicted proteins | sample 6206371 | NCBI WGS metagenome assembly JAAGKN01 (sample SAMN11533720, study PRJNA540317) | gut metagenome | isolation source: fecal pellets from male and female animal of same cohort | host: Peromyscus leucopus | place: USA:CA | collected 2017
AAAGGCGATGGGTTGGAGTGTGGATTTGCGTTGTAAGGATAAATCCGGTCTGGCAATATAAGAAAAGTACGTTTTTAATGGCAGAAACAAACAAGGCAGAGTGATGTCTCTTTTGCAACCGGCATATATAATTGATTATTTGGAAAAACACCCGGAAAGCCGTCAGGAATTAGACAAGCGTCTGCTCGACTTGCAGGAGGATGACAATCCGGTGGTGATGATATTGAGATTGAAAGAATAATATTTTTGTCCAAATATTTGATTCTAAAATTTTTAAATCGTACATTGCATCGGTATCCGACATTGTTGATCCGGATGTATTAATAACCAAAAAAATTTAGTATCATGAAGAGATTGGGAGAAATCAAAGTGGGGAAACGGTTGTCGGATGACGAGATGAAACAGATTGTTGGTGGCGATATTGTTTGTTACAGATGGTCAAGTGGTAGTAATACGATTACTTATTTCTTTCCTATAGGTGCAAGTTCCGGAGGGGCTTGGTGCGATGTTTGGGTTGGATTTGGTTATAGCTGTACTTGCCGATCTTATAATACAACGAGCCCTTATATCTATTGTTAGATATGCTACGTGTTATTCTTGTATGTGGTCTGATCGTTTCTTCTTTGTCTTTGTGGGCGCAGGGTGAGATGCAAGTTGACGTGCGGTTCCCGAAAAACGCAAAAAGGGCGAAAGATGTGCTTGAACAGATTGAATATGTCCCTTTGGAGACGACTCCGGATTGCTTGATTGGAAAAAGTATGAACGTTTATGTGACCGATGGATATATCGTTGTCACCCATTTTTTTGGTAAAGCTTTTGCATACGATCGGAAAACAGGGTGTTTCATCCATGAAATCGGGCGTGTTGGGCAAGGTCCCGGAGAATATACCGGTTTTTGGGCGTTTCGTGGGTTTTGTGAGAAGGAACAATTACTTTATACGAATGAATGGACTCATTGGAAAGGATATGACATCCGGACCGGAAAAATGAAGCAAGTGATCAAATCACCGCATAAAGGAGGTATTCAGAATCCCTGTTTGTATAAATCCGGTATCTATTTGGGATATCTGAATAACACGGGAAATACGCCCGAAAAATTGATGTTGTTTGATAAAGAAGGTGCCGTTAAAAAAGTTTTTCCGCAGTATCAACGATTTGAACGGGAAAACAAAAATGAATATAAGGCCAATTCCGGCATATTTTATGAATACAGTTCGAATATTTATTTTCAGGAAATGGAAACGGACAGTGTGTTTCAAGTAACGGAAGACGCTTTGGTTCCTTATCTCTACTTTCAGCACCCGGAACGTATAAAACCTGTTATATGTGGCGAGACGGGATGTTTTGTCGTCGCAAGTTATTACCTTTTCGAGGAAAAGCGAACCCACATCGTAATCTATGACAAAAAGGCGAAGGTCTCGTATGTGGATTTTGTTTGTAAGGATACATCCGATCTGGCGTTTTATGAAAAGTCGGTTTTTTATGGCATGAACCAACAAGGAAAATTGATATTTCTTTTGCAACCGGCAGATATTATTGATTATTTGGAAAAATACCCGGAAAGCCGTCAGGAATTAGACAAGCGTCTGCTCGACTTGCAGGAGGATGACAATCCGGTGGTGATGATATTGAGATTGAAAGAATGATATTAAAATAAGTACATTATGGATATAACCGAACGTATTATCAACCATTTGGTCATAGCCTCGAGTTTTACTCCGGATATCGGGCTGTATCATGGAAAGATGGGGATCGTCATCTCCCTTTGCCATTATGCCCGTTTTGCAGGAAAGTCGATATATGACGATTTTGCCGGTGAATTGCTGGATGAAGTCTGCTCCGGCATCCATGCGGGGACGGGTTTCGATTTTGAAAACGGGTTGGCCGGCATCGGGTGGGGGATCGAGCATCTGTTGCAGAACCGTTTCATGGAAGGTGATTCCAATGTGGTTTTGCGCAATATAAACGAACATCTCATGAAATATGATGCCAGAAGGATAAAAGACGAAGGCGAAAAGGAGGGGGTGAAAGGTATATACTACTATGTGGACAAGCACTTGAATTCGCCCTGCCGTGACCATGCTTTTTTGACATTAGACGATTTGTATGTGTATGAACTGGCAGAAAGAATCACAAACAGGGCGATTCCTGATGATAAAGATTTGCTGTTGTCTGTTATAGGGGATTTGCCGTCCGGATCGAATATCCGGGAATGGAGTTTGGGATTGGAAAACGGCTGTGCAGGTTATGTCTTAAAACAAGTATTGTCATGAAGCAGGTTTATTTATTCAACGAAGGAAGCCGGGCCGCCATTTATGGCATAGGAACTTATATACGGCAAATGGTCGCTTTTTTATCCGGTCGGCACGATATAAGGCTGAATTTGGTCATGCTGAATTCTGATAAAAAGGAATTTGAGATAGAGGAAAAGGAGGGGTACAGGACTTTTTATTTCCCTCGTGTTTCGCTTCCGCAGGATAAGTTGGAAATCTATATCCGGAATACTTGGTATGTGCTATACCCTTATATGGAAGAAGATATTGTTGAGGAAGACCGGTTATTTTTTCATTTCAATTATGGCCAGGAATTGCCTTTGTTGGAATTGGCGAAGCAATATTTTCCGAAGTGTACGACATTGTTTACCATCCATTATCAAAAGTGGTGTTTTGAGCTGAGCGGAAATACAACGCTTTTTAGAAAGATCATGCAAGATCATCGTGCCGGAAAAACAGAAGAGCGTTTCAAGGGGATAACAGATGATATAGAAAAGGAGGGGGCGGTTTATTCGGCAGCAGATACCGTTATCTGTTTGTCGCGCTATACTTATAGTCTGTTGCTTGACGAATATGGGATAGATGCTGCAAAAATACACTTGGTTTATAATGGTTTACCGGACGAATGCCCCGTTTGTGAAGAAAAAGAACCGGCTCAGATCAGGAAGAATCTACGTTTTGACGAATCCGACAAATTGATCTTGTTCGTGGGGAGGCTTGATGATATAAAAGGTGTCGACTGTTTGGTCGAGGCATTCAGAATCGTATCGGATGCGTTCCCGGATTCCCGGTTGCTGATGGTGGGAGAGGGCAATTATACCTTTTGTTTGGAAAATGCCAAAAGTATTTGGAACCGTATCACCTTTACCGGGCGTTTGTCAAAAGATGAATTATATCGGTTATACCGGATTGCCGATGTCGGGGTGATGCCTTCCAAGCATGAACAGTGCAGCTACGTTGCGATGGAGATGATGATGTTCGGCGTGCCATTGGTGAGTTCGACCAGTACGGGGCTTGCCGAAATGGGAAATGGCCTTTACAAATTGCATATTGAAGAGACAGACGAGGAGGTGCGTCTGTCGGCTGATGATCTGGCCCGACTCATAATGGACGCTTTGCGGAATCCGGAAACAGGCAGACTGTTCCGGAGCGAATATGAGCAGAAGTTTACATTGGAACGGATGAAAGAGAAGATGGAAAGGATTTACGGTTTAATTTAGGCTGGATATGAAAAACGTATTCACGAGATTTCTCCAGGCATTGGATGTCCCGCATACAGTGGCCTGTTCGGACCGGTATTATCGGGAACATCCGTATAAGAACAGTTTATATGGATTGTCCCGGATGCTTTCGGATTATGGAGTGGACAATTTGGCGTTGCGGTTGGAGCGGGACGAATCGGAGTTGTCGGAATTGGAAGCTCCTTTTATCGCCTTTGCCAATAATGAATTTGTACTGGTGGAAGAACTATCGCCCGCCCATGTCGTTTATTGTTGGCGAGGGAAATCGATACAGCTGACGGTCGATGATTTCTTGAAGACTTGGTCGGGTGTCGTTCTTTTGGCTGAAAAGACGGGGCGGTCAAAAGAACCGCAGTATGGAGAGCATCTTAAAGCGGAATGGTTTGACAAAGGTGAAAAAACGGCTCTTTTTGTGATTCTGCTGTCGTTGCTGTTTGTATCTTTTTTTGTGGACAGACAACAGTCGTCAGCCTATTTGGTTTTTTCATCCATTTTAAACCTGACCGGTCTATATGTATCGTGGTTGCTTTTATTGAAACAAGTAGGGATACAGACCGAATTCGGAGATAAGGTTTGCTCTTTATGGAAGAAAAGCAGTTGTAACGATGTCCTGAGTAGTCCGGCTGCCAAATTGTTCGGTATTATCGGGCTAAGTGAAATCGGGATGTCCTATTTCATTTCAAATTTGTTAGTTTTGCATTGTGCAGGTTCCCTGACCGGATATTATGCCTGGATATCGATTATGGCCTTGCCTTTTACGGTGTGGAGTTTTTGCTATCAGAAGTTCAAAATACAGATTTGGTGCCCTTTGTGCTTGGTGGTATTGGGGATATTGTGGATGAATTTTTCAGTGAATATCTTGCATGGTATCCCGATGGTGAATGTCACGGGTATAGATTTGTTGTTTGCCGGATGTCTTTATTTGTTCCCGTTATTGACAATCAATCTGTTGTGCCGTGCATTTTACGGGAATTCTAAAATGGTGGATGCCCAATATAAATTGAACAGCCTGATTGCGAACAAGGATGTTTTTAATGTCTTGCTGAAAGAGGATGAAAAATACCCGGTGGATAAATCCGTCTCTTCCGTTTGTTGGGGCAATAAAGTTGCACGGGATACGATTACGGTTATAACCAATCCGCATTGTGATCCATGTGCGGCTTTGCATCGGAAATTGGAACGGTTTTTGGAAAGAGGAGGCGACAAATTTTGTATACAATACGTGTTTACTTCGTTCAATGAGCAGTTGAGCATCAGTGCAAAATTTCTGATATGGGCTTATATCCGAAATGATGAAACTGCTTTTTTGCTCATTCTTGACCGGTGGTACAAAGAAGGCAAATATAGAAGGGAATCCTTCTTTCAAGAATATGGTTTTGAACCGGATCGGCAAGTGGAAGAAGAATATGCCCGGCATTATGATTTTGCCATGAAGAATAAGATACGATCGACACCTACTATATTGTTCAATGGTTATAAAAAGCCGGAAGAGTATATGTTGGAGGATTTGTTATATATTGTTTAATTGTTAAAATTTAAAATTATGAAACGATTGTCAGAAATCAAGGTGAAGAAGCAGAATGAAGTGCTGACTGACGAGGAAATGAAAAGGATTGTTGGTGGGGGAGGAGGTACATGTTATTATAAATGCGAATGTACGCTCTTGTCTGGACCACCGATTTATGTAAAAGATGATTGCTCTTCTGGAGGCCCTTGGGATCGTGATACTCGATGTAAAACAGGATTGCAAATTTGTTACTATTTAAGTATGTATTGATAATGTAAGTTTGAATGGTATTATTGAATTATAAATGGTACCATTCAAATTATAAACAGAAAAGTATGTTGTATTTGATTTTTTTTGTATTATTATTTACATCTTGTTCCGATTGTCGATCGAATGCAGTTGATAAATATAAAGTAATTGATTTTTTTAAGAGTGAAAATCGAATAGTATATGTTGATGAAATTTTTGATGAAATAACGATCTTTCCATTAGAAACATCTCAAAATTGCTTGTTAGATGAGTGTCCTAGAATATTGGGAATTACTGATACAACTTTGATATTGTCTAATATGTTTAATAAAATTTATGTCTTCAGTAAAAAAACAGGGCGTTTTTTGTATGAAGTGGGGAAACAAGGGAACGGACCGGATGAGTATTTATTATTGGATGGAACAGGTGTGTTTAATAAATCAGGGCAATTGGTATATGCCAATCAGGGAAACAAGTGGATCGGAATGAATGTTGTCGATAATCAAATAAAAGATCGTGTTAAAAAACCGAATTTAGAGAATTGGGGCTCTATTTCAGGGATTGTCAATCTGTATCGTATAAGTGATTCTTTATATATTAGTTACATTAATAATTTAGATGGAAATGCGAAGTATAGATTGGTGACTTTTGATCGGAATGGGAAGGTATTAAAGTATTATCCAAATACATTAATGTATAATTATAAAAATAAATCTGTGTTTCCAGCTTGTAATGGAAATTTCTACTTTTATAAGGATGAACTTTATTTTTATGGTGGAATACTTATAGATACCCTGTATAAAGTGAATGCTGATTCTATCGTTCCTTGTTTTGCTTTTAATTTAAACAAGAAAAAATTTCCGTATGAAAGATTCGGAGAACAGGGATTTGAATCGTGGAGGTATATGAGTTTGCAAAATGTTATGGAATATCCTGCTAAATTGTTATTTACTTATCAAGGAGATGAGTTTGGCCGGGGATTCGGATATTATGACAAAATGCTGGATAAGACAGTTCTTTCTCTCAAAGAGGATGAAGGTGTTAGGTTTAAACAAGAAAAATTACCTTCTTATTATCCTTATTATATGGATGAAAGTGGATATACTATAGGTTTTTGGACTGCTTATCAGTGGTTGGATTTTGTGGAAAAGCAAGAAGACCCTTTTCTTATCCCAGATAATTTGAAAAACGTCAAATATGATGATAATCCGATTCTTGTGGTGGCAAGGGTGAAAAAATAATGTGTAGGAAATTCGCACGGTTTTTAATTATCATCAAAAAAAGATGGTTCTTTGAGATTTTGATTTGAAGTGATTGATTGGTCTATCTCAAATCAAAGAACGCTTGTATTTGATAAATACTAACATTTTAAACGTAGCGGTTGGGATTTTATCGTACCACTACTATGTCATAAACATTATTTTCATGAAATTGTATTCTCTTATACTGTTAATAATTTTTTGCTCATGTGGCAATCCTGAAAGGAATGTAGATGAAAATGCACCAGTGGAGATTGATTTCTATACTGCCGAAAAAAGGCGAATCTATATGGATGAACTTTTTGACAAGATAGAGGTCATTCCGTTGGAAACCGACCAGGAAGGTTTGTTGCAAGAATATCCGAGGATTTCGGGGATTACAGATGATTATCTCCTACTGACAAATTTTTTTGTAGGAGCCCGTTTGTTTGATCGGAAGGATGGTCATTTTGTTCATAACATAGGGAAAAGAGGGCAGGGACCGGATGAGTATTTTTTGATTGGTGGGACTTTTTGTAAAGAAAAAAATCTGATGTATGTCGATAAAGCAAATGCGTGGTTAGGGGTCGACATTGAGACAAACAAAGTAAAGGAGCGGGTGAAAAAGCCTCGTTTTACAAATTTGAAATTTGTCGGAGGGGTAAGTAGTCCTTACTGTTTGGACGATTCTCTTTATATGGGATACATTAGTAATGTAACCGGTGATATAAAATACAAGATTACGGTTTTCAATAAAAACGGGGAGTCTCTCAGATTGTATCCGAACAGGTTGCTCTATTCGAAAAAGAATATGGATAAGTTTTATGATCCCTCCGGACATTTTTATCATTATAAGAATGATTTGTGTGTGTATGGCGGAATTGTAATGGATACAATTTATACCGTGAAAGATACCTGTTTGCAAACACGTTATGTTTTTCATTTCAATGATGAAAATTTTCCATACGAAAAAATGGATTCTCCGGAATTTAGAATTCTTGATTATTGTACTTTAAACTGTATGATGGAGTATGACCACAATTTGTTGTTTACATATCAGTCTGGCGATTTTGACGATGGTGTCGGGTTTTATGATAAAAATAAAAAGACGACAGTCCTCTGTTCAAAAGAAGACGGGGCGATTCATTTCCGGGACGGGAGCTACCCGCCTTTCTATCCCCGTTATATGGATGAAGAGGGGAATGTTGCCGGCTATTGGACTGCCTCGGAGTGGCTGGAGTTCGTGGAAGGGTATGCAGGGACGGCCGGTATTCCTGAAAACTTGCGCAATGTGAAATATGATGATAATCCGATATTAGTGGTGGCAAGGGTGAAAAAATAATGTAAAGAAAGAATATATGGAATGTCTGGTCTCAATCGTAATGCCAGTGTACAATGCTGCACCGTTTTTGAAAGAGGCGGTCGACAGCCTTTTGGCGCAGTCGTTTCGTGATTTTGAATTGATTGCGGTGGATGATGCTTCGACGGATGCTTCTTTGGAAATTTTGTTTTCGTATGATGATTCCCGTATGGTGGTGTTGAGAAATGTAACGAACTTAGGTAATTACCCTTCACGGAACAAGGGTATGTCTGTGGCAAAGGGCAAATATATTTGTGTGATGGATGCGGATGATATTGCCATGCCGGATCGTTTGGAGGTTCAATTCCGCTTTATGGAAAGCCATCCGGATGTTTTGGCGTGTGGCTCTTCCTATAGGTTTATAGGAGAAGAGAGGGTTCGTACTACTGTTGTAGATTATGAATCGATACAAAAAGCATTATTGATTAACAACTGTTTTTTACATCCATCTGTTTGTTTCCGAGTTGCTGTTCTGGAAAAAACAGGAATGTATGATGAGAATTATGTATATGCTTCAGATTACGATTTTCTGTGTAGGATGGCTTTAGTGGGAACTGTTGTTAATCTGCCGGATATTCTGATGTCGTATCGTTGGCATCCGGCGCAAATAACGCAAGCCCATCGTAGAGAACAGATTGGTTTTGCAAACATGATCCGAAGAAACTACCAATTGCAAATGATAAACCGCTTTCTTCCTTCGGGGGTAGTGTGCCATGAATATCATATAGCTCATGCAGGGATGGGATATGCTTTGTTTTTGTATGTTTGTGGAAAGAGTCAGGGTAGTGTCGAAATTGAAAATGAAGCAGATGAGACTTTGGAGAGGTTGTTATCTCAAATACATGAAGACATGCCTGTCTGTTTGGAAAATGGATTGTCCGGAATTGCTTGTGGGTTACTTTTTTTATTGCGCAATGGTTATATAGAAGGGGACGAGGATGTGGTAATGAGGCAAATCGATCATTTAATCCGCTCAAAATATGTATCATTGAGCAGTTATGGCTTTCTTACGGGACGTGGTGGTGTTGATCTCTATTTCCGTTACCGGATGTTGGATGTACCCCTGTTTTGAAAGCAGGAATAGTCCTATATGCCAGGCATTATGATTTTACCATGAAGAATAAGATACGATCGACACCTACTATATTGTTCAATGGTTAAAAAAGCCGGAAGAGTATATGTTGGAGGATTTGTTATATATTGTTTAACTATAAAAATTAAAATCGTAGAATTATGAAGCGATTATCTGAAATTAAAGTGAGAAAACAAAGTGAAGTGCTGACTGACGAGGAAATGAAAAGGATTATTGGTGGCGGAGAAAAAGATGGAGAAAAGTATTGTGAAGCGTCCTCTTGTGGAGGTCCATGTGCGGTTTACGCTTTCGGTTCAATTCTTTCTCATGGAACGTGTAAATGGACTGATACTAATGGGCATTTAGCATGTGGATGCCAAATATATCCTTGAATTAGTTAGGTCTTAGATGATGCCAAAGTTATTCGAATTGGCATCATCAAAATACATATTTGTAGGTTTTTGTTTAATTATTAATTATCATGAAAAAAAATATATTTATCGTCTTGGCCGTAATCTGTTGCGCTTGTTCAAATACCATGCAGGAACAGGGAAACAAAATCATTCCCTTAGGGCAAGCGTTTGAGCAGCCCGGAGAAATTTCGGTGGAGGAGTTGGGTAGCCATATCGATTATGTGCCGTTGGAAACGACGGATGAGTCGCTGATAGGTGATAGGGCCTATGTCAGGATAGTAAAAGACAAGTTGCTGGTAGGCTCCCGCGAGCAACCGGTAAAAATGTTTGATCGTAAGACCGGCAAATTCATCCGGTGTGTCGGGAAAGTCGGGCAGGGGGCGGATGAATATCTGTTGCAGGATGGCTTTCCTGTTTTTTGGACGGATGGCGTGTCCGGTATCATCTATGTCCAGACGGAAGGTCAACGGATTTTGCGTTTTGATGCGGACGGGAATCCGTTGGAACACCTCAGTTTGCCGGAGGGATTGCCCAGATTGCAAGGATCTTCTGTAATAGGAAACGGTGATGATTTGTATTTTTATCGAAAAACTTTGTTCAAAAAGAGTGAAAATAAACTGTTTTCGTACCATATCCCGAATAAAAAGGTACGGAGTGAAATTGCGGACCAAGAAGATTCGCTGGCGTTTGATCTATCCGGGATGCCTGTCATTTTGAATGGATATGGCAATATTCCGGTCTCTACTCATTGTACGATTTCAAAGTTGAAAAATGGCAAAGTCGTTTTTGATTATGCCAAAGAACCATGCCTTTGGGCGTTTGATGGGCAACTCTATTTGAAGGAAAACTTTAACGATACCATCTACCGCGTGTCGGACCATAAGTTGGAACCCCAGTATGTTTTCGATTTGGGTGCCAGGCATTGGCCTTACGAAGAACGCCATAAACCGGAAGGCAATGAAAACAAGATTGGTTTCAATTATGTATTGGAAGGTAAAAAGGTTTTGTTTTTCGTTTTCCAGACCAGCTACTACGAAGTTTGCTACAAAGGGATTGGCAAAGACGAAACCTATTGGGGCTTTTATGACAAAGAAACCGGAGAGACCAAGGTCATGGAGAAAGGAAAGATCAGAGATCCGGCAAACGGGCTTTTCATCAAATCTCTCCAAACTGCAACGGCTAAAGGGGAATTGGCCGGATTGTTGGACGTTACCGAAGTGAAAGAATGGATCGAAGAGAATCCCTCTCAAAAAGAGAATCCAGTGTGGCGGCTTTTGTCAAATCTTTCGGACGAAAGTAATCCGGTAGCTGTGATTGTTGAATAGTTATATTGTTTTATTTGTGGATGTTTGTACTATATATTGTCTAACTTTAAAATCGTAAAAATCATGAAGCGATTATCTGAAATCAAAGTGAGAAAACAAAGTGAGGTGCTGACTGACGAGGAAATGAAAGCAATTAAAGGTGGGGATAGCTATATTTTATGTATGGCTTCAAATGGAAGATGGTTTACTACTGATAGTTATGCTGTTGCTGATGCATGGTGTAATGTGTGGAGTGGCTTTGGGTATAAGTGCTCTTGTCAAGGTAGATCCCCTTACATCGAGTGTTGATTGGAGTGGCTTTTATGCCACTCTTGTAATTAAACAAGAATAAAAAGTCATGAAATTTATTGTGGTATTTCTTTTTGGGGCATTCAATTTGTATGCGCAGTCTACATTTGTTGTAGATAATCGGAAAGCGAAAGAATGTGCTATATCTTTGAGTTCTTTTGCTTCAAAGATAGAATATGTTTCATTGGAGACTACATCGGAATGTTTGTTGTATCCGTCATCTCGTTATTATGTTACGGATGAATATATAGTTGCTGTATCGTTGTTTGAGGCTGCCTATTTGTTTGATCGGAAAACTGGACGGTATATACATCAGATAACAAGAAAAGGGCAAGCTCCCGGAGAGTTTGTAGTCAAATGTGAGGATCAGTGCGGCTTGAAAAATGATATACTTTATATTAATAATGATAAGTATTGGGAGGGGATTCATATCAAGACAAAGAAGAGTATGTGTAAAATAAGAAAGCCTGTTTCGGTCTATCATAAGTATAATTTCATCAGTAATCCTTGGCCTTATCAAGATTCTCTTTTTATAGGATATGTTAATAATATAACTGGCAAAATGGATGTAAAGCTCGTTGTGTTTAATTCGGAAGGGAAAGTATTGGAAGAATTTCCAAATTATGTGACTTATGATCATGTCGGTCATGATAAACCGTTTTTTCATGGTGTTTACTATGAATATGCTGGAAATACATATTTCAAGCAATTTCAGGGGAATGATACGGTATTTTTGTTGAAAGATTATAGTTTGATTCCACATGTAGTTTTTGATTGGGATGAAAATCAAAAAAAATATCAATTTCAACCCTTTTTTTCAGAAAATCAGATATATATGTCTTATTTTATGGAAACTGAAAAATATATAATTTATGATTGCCAAGTGAATGGTTCTTTTGTTCCTAAAGAGATATATCAATGTATGTATGAAAAAAAAACAGGTAGTTTGCAAAGTACGCGAAAACATAATTCCGGGTTTATAGATGATCTGGATTTTTTAGGGGAAATACATCCTGTTATGGCTACTGAGGCCGAATTGGTAGATGTTGTACCAGCAGAAAAATGGTTGGATTGGAAAAAGGAAAAGTCAAAAATGCCAATAAATATTAATGTCGATTTTGATAGTAATCCTATTATACGAATTGTTCATATAAAGTCATAGTATCATTGAGCGGTTATGGCTTTCTCACGGGACGTGGTGGTGTTGATCTCTATTTCCGTTACCGGATGTTGGATGTCCCCCTGTTTTGAAAGCAGGAATAGTCCTATATGCCAGGCATTATGATTTCTATTGTTGTGATTGTGATTGTCGAATAAAATCTTCTTGTTTTATAGCGAAGTCATAGAGATGATTTTGTTTTTATATTATCTTTGTGACCGCAAACAGTCTAATGTAAAAGCTTATCGATAATTTAATTATAATAGTATGAAAAACTATCTTGTATTTTCTATGGCGGCTCTGTTGGTCGGAGCTTCTTGTAGCACAAAGCAGGAGAAGGCGGCTGAAGGCTTTACCGGCGCACCGGGAGAAGTTAAGTTGATCACGCTCGATCCCGGACATTTCCATGCCGCATTAGTGCAGAAAGTGTCTTATCCGCAAGTTTCTAAAGATGTTTATGTGTACGCACCCACAGGTTTCGACGTGGATGAGCACTTGAAACGTATCCAGGGATTCAACACACGTGCGGAGAATCCGACGGCTTGGAATGAAATTGTTTATACGGGAGATGATTATCTGGAAAAAATGTTGGCCGAGAAGAAGGGAAACGTGATGGTCCAGGCCGGAAACAACGGCAAGAAGACCGAATATATCAAGAAAACGCTTGAGGCCGGCATCAATGTGCTTTCCGACAAGCCGATGGCGATCAACAGCCAGAGCTTTAAATTGCTGGAAGAATGTTTTGCTATCGCCAAACAGAAAAACATCATGCTGTATGACATCATGACTGAACGGAATGAAATCACTACGATGTTGCAGCGCGAACTTTCCACTATCCCGGCTGTTTATGGCGAGCAGTTGAAAGGTTCTCCCGAAGAACCGGCTATCGTGAAGGAGAGTGTGCATCATCTGTTTAAGCTGGTCGACAATAAACCGCTGACTCGTCCGGTATGGTATCTTGATGTGACTCAGCAGGGGGAAGGTATTGTCGATGTGACGACACACTTAGTTGACCTGGTTCAGTGGGAAGCATTCCCGGATCAGATTATCGACTACAAGAAAGATATCGAACTGATAGATGCCAACCGTTGGACAACTTCTATCAGCCCTGAAGAATTCAAACAGGTGACAGGAACGGATGCTTATCCTGATTTCTTGAAGAAAGATGTCGAGAACGATACATTGAAAGTCTATTGCAACGGTGATATCGTTTATAAGATCAAAGGGGTGACAGCGAAGGTTTCGGTGATCTGGAATTATACCTTCCCCAAAGGTGGCGGTGATACTCATTTCTCCGTCATGAAGGGCAGCAAGGCCGACCTTGTCATCCGCCAGGGCAAGGAACAGAACTATCAGCCGGAACTGTTTGTCGAAGCAGTGAAAGGTGTGGATCTGGCCGCTTACGAAAAGGACCTGACCGCTTCTATGGAAAAAGTCTCAGCCGAATATCCTGGTGTGGCCTTGAACAAGGTGGGAGACGGCGTATGGCAAGTCGAAATCCCCGCAAAATACCGTGTAGGCCATGAAGCTCATTTCGGCCAAGTGACGGAACATTTCCTCGACTATCTGAAAGACGGCAAACTGCCGGATTGGGAAGTGCCTAATATGCTGGCTAAGTATTACACGACAACTTCGGCGCTGGATATGGCGAAAGCGAAGAAGTGATAGTTGGTTGGAATCTGAAAAAAGGTGTACGGAGAATCAAATCTCCGTACACCTTTTTTGTGTATAGGCGTTTGTTTTAGGTTTGAATCTTAAAAGCCGAACTTGATCAACACTCCTTTATGGTCCGTCGGCCAAACACCTGCCGGAGTTGAGAAAACATCCTGGCTGTCCTCTTCGATACGTTGGCTGCGGATAATGGAAGATTTGGGGCCGACAATAACGGCATCTTTCACTTCCCAACCGGTTGCCGGTATGTAGTAGATGAAATCGATGCGGTCACGTTCATCCGCTTCAGGCGCCCAAGTTAGCCGTTCGACCGGCATGTCCGGATTGTCCGAGGGGAAAGTAAAGCCGGGGTGGGTGATCGGATTCGGATATTTGACGCGATAGGCATCGCGGAAGCCGGCTTCGTATAATAGTTTGGAACAGTCCCAATCGACTATCGCCCCGTTGTGATCCCAAAGCCCTTTCGTTTCTTCCGTCCAATCCAAGTGGGAAGGTTCGTTGAAGTCACCGCCTAAGATCACGAAATCGGCATCTGACTTTTTGGCGTCTTCTATCACGAGTCGGATGGATTCGTCACGCAAGGATTCGTTATTGGCCTTTTCGATTTCTGCCTTGTCTGTTATCGGAGTTTCCAGTTTCTTCCATGTCACACCGCTATATCCACGTGGTAGGTAACAGGCGTAATGCGTATAATCCAAATGTCCAGTATAGGCTACTACCTGTTTGCCGTTCACATCTAAACGGGTCCTTAGTACCCGGTCTTTGTGTGGGATATTTTCTGTTTGTTCCAGTATGGGATATTTGGACAGCAATGCGACGTCCAGCGAGCTACCTTGTCCATAATAGATTTTCCCTCTCTCGCGCAAAGCATCCAGCATACGGGGGACGAACAATGCGCCTTCCTTGTTGCTGGCTTCACTGAACATCACGATATCCGGATCTATCCGGACTACTTCATCCGCAACAGCCTCGAAGCCGTTTTTGACGACTGTTCCTTCCATCCAGATGTTCAAATGCAATACGCTCAACTCATGTGTCTCTTTTGTGCAGCTGCCGCAAACCAGTATGAGCAGCCATAGCCAAATATAAAAATGTTTCATCGTTTTTTCTTTTATTAAAAAAGTCCCCGAACTTTTATGAGATCCGGGGACTTCTATGTTACTTGATTTCTTTCTCTTCCATCATGTCCAGTTCATTCTTGTCGGAGTCTATGAATTTGTACTCCAAGAAGCCCAGACTTTGATTCGGAATCACTTTAATACCCATCGAGTATTTCAGTTTCCATTTCCAACTGAGCGGGAATCTTCCACTCTTGATAAATGCTGCAACATAAGGATGTACGTGCAGGGCGAATTTCTTCACGTTGTGTTTGTTGACCAAGCAGTCGATCTTTCCTTCCAGGCTGTCGGTAAACAGGATAGAGGGTTTGATGGTGCCTGTGCCGAAACAGGTCGGACAGGCTTCGGATGTATCGACATCCATTGCCGGACGGACACGCTGACGGGTGATCTGCATCAGGCCGAATTTGCTCAGCGGCAAAATATTATGTTTTGCCCGGTCGCCCGACATCGCTTTCAGCATGTGTTCATACAGTTTCTGCCGGTTGGCTGCTTCTGACATATCGATGAAGTCGACTACGATAATGCCACCCATATCGCGTAGACGTAATTGGCGGGCAATTTCGTCCGCCGCTGCCGTGTTCACGTCGATCGCCGTTTTTTCCTGGGCGTCGCTGCCTTTTGAGCGGTTCCCGCTGTTTACGTCGATAACGTGCATGGCTTCCGTGTGTTCGATAATCAGATAGGCTCCACTTTTGTACGTGACGGTGCGTCCGAATAGGGACTTGATCTGTTTGGTGATTGCAAAGTTGTCGAAGATGGGAAGTTCGCCGGTATACCGTTGTACGATTTCTTCCCGCCCGGGGGCAATCAGGCTGACATAATCACGGATATTGTGATAGATGTCCGCATCGTTCACATAAATGTTCTGAAAAGAGGGATTGAAAATGTCGCGCAACAAAGCCACTGCTCTTGCCGTTTCTTCGTAGATGAGTGCAGGAGCTTTTACTTTGGTGATCTTAGGAATGTTCTCTTCCCAACGTTTCAGTAATGTCTTCAATTCATGATCGAGTTCGGCAACGCGCTTCCCTTCCGAAGAGGTGCGTACGATTACGCTGAAGTTCTTCGGTTTGATACTTTGGATGAGTTGGCGTAGACGGGCACGCTCTTCGCTCGATTTGATTTTTGTGGAAACCGATACTTTATCGGCAAACGGTATCAGCACGATGTATCTTCCGGCAAAAGAAAGTTCGGAAGTCAGTCTGGGACCTTTTGTTGAAATCGGCTCTTTGGCAATTTGCACCAGCACTTCCTGTCCGACTTTGAGCACATTGCTGATACTTCCGTCTTTTTCGATTTCGGGAAGCAACTGCATTTTGGAAATGACGGGGAGTTTCTTATCTCCCTTTTGTTCTCCTAATGTTTGTTTGAGGAATTTCTGCTGGGTGTTGAAATTAGGACCTAAGTCCAGATAGTGAAGAAATGCATCCTTTTTATAACCTACATCAATGAAAGCAGCATTCAAACCCGGCATCAGTTTTTTCACTTTGCCCAGATATATATCGCCGACGGCAAAAGAGACGTTGCGGGCTTCCTTTTGGAGCTCAACAAGGTTCTTATCCTCCAGTACGGCTATAGATACCTCTTTGGGTTGTACATCAACTACTAATTCACTAATCACTATAAAAAGAGGTGTTAAAATGTGAGACCTTATTAAATACGCAAAGAACAAACTTAAAAGGTCTCTTATTAAGTTTGTTCTTCAGAGTTACTCAAATAGACTTATTTCTTCTTATGTCTATTCTTCTTTAGTCTCTTTTTGCGCTTGTGCGTAGACATTTTATGTCTTTTTCTTTTCTTTCCGCTAGGCATTGTTTTAAAATTTTAAATTAAACTATAATAACTAAATTACTTTACTTCATTCAGGAAAGTCTTAGCCGGCTTGAATGACGGAATATTATGTTCCGGGATGATGATCGTAGTATTTTTTGAAATATTACGAGCTGTCTTCTGGGCTCTCTTTTTAATCACGAAACTTCCAAAACCTCTCAGGTATACGTTTTCGCCCTGAGACAATGAACTTTTTACGATATCCATAAAAGATTCTACGCTGCTCAACACTGTCTGTTTGTCAATGCCAGTGCTTTTTGAAATTTCGCTAACAATATCTGCTTTAGTCATGTCTATAAATTAATTAAATAATTGATTTGGACCTATTAATTTTTTGGAATGCAAATATATAGCTTTTTATTTAAGTGGAAAAAGAATTGCCAACCAAATTTTAAGAAAAAAGTTTCCTTACAATTCGTTAGAACTGTGTATGTTTGCAGTAATCAATTAGTTGCAAGTTTTGAAGAAGCAAAAAAAGAACTGTATGTCGCAGATAGAAAACGAATTAGAAACCAGCCGTTTGTTGCGTGACTGGTATCGGATACATAAAAGAGAGCTACCTTGGCGGGAGTCTTCTGACCCTTATATCATCTGGATATCCGAGATAATCCTTCAACAGACACGGGTGGTGCAAGGAATGGACTATTTTCTCCGTTTCACCGAACGGTTTCCGGATGTGGCTTCGCTGGCTTCGGCGGAGGAGGATGAGGTGTTGAAATATTGGCAGGGGCTTGGTTATTATAGTCGCGCCCGTAACCTGCATGCCGCGGCAAAAGATATTATGGAGCGTTTCGACGGAATATTTCCTCAACGCTATGAGGATGTGATCTCTTTGAAAGGGATAGGGGAATATACGGCGGCGGCCATCGTCTCTTTTGTATGGAACCAGCCGTATCCGGTTGTGGACGGGAATGTCTTCCGAGTGCTTTCGCGCCTGTTTGCGGTAGATACTCCGATCGATACGCCCAAAGGGAAAAAAGCCTTTACGGAACTGGCAGGCTTGGTGATGGACCCGCGGTATGCCGGACAACACAACCAGGCCATGATGGAATTGGGGGCCTTGCAATGCGTGCCGCAAAATCCGGATTGTGAGGCTTGTCCGCTGAAAGAACGCTGTGCGGCTTACGGGGCAGGCGACGTGCAGACCTATCCGGTGAAACAAAAGAAGACCAAGACGCGTGACCGGTATTTTCATTACTTATACATTATATATAAAGGAAAAACCTGGTTGGCCCGCCGGAAAGGAAAGGATATTTGGGAAGGGCTTTACGAGTTTCCGCTTATCGAAACGGACAAGGCGATGGATTTTGCAGAGTTACAGACGACGGATGCCTTTCGCCGTTTGTTCGAAGGAGCGGGCCGGCTGGATGTTTCGGTGGATTTGCAGGGGGTGAAACATGTCCTGTCCCATCAGATCCTGTATGCGACTTTCTACCGGATAGAGATAGAGCGGGAGGGTGATGCGTTGCAGCAGTTTATCGCTGTATCGGGAAAAGAGATCGAACAGTATGCTGTCCCTCGTTTGATACAGATTTATTTGGAAAAGATTATAGGGAAAGTTTAGTTTCTTCGGCATGAAACAAAATTTTCCTGCTGGTGAAAATAAATTTTCCCGCGAATGAATTAGCTGAAAACTTTTGTCGCGTTCTTCGGAAACCGCCAGTGAATTTTATTTTTCCTTTATAGGAAACGGAAGAAGTCGGTTTTTTATGTACATTTGTGGGATTAATAAAAAATAGAGCTATGTCATTGAATAAAGTTATATTGATCGGCAATGTCGGACGTGATCCGGAAGTACGTTACTTCGATAGTGGCGCTGCTGTCGCTAACTTCCCGCTTGCTACTTCCGAGAGAGGTTATACGTTGGCCAATGGTACGGTTATTCCGGAACGTACGGAATGGCACAATGTGGTCGTTCGTCGTGATTTGGTTTCCTTTGTTGAAAAATGGGTGAAGAAAGGTTCCGGACTCTATGTGGAAGGCAAGATCCGTACGCGTAGTTACGACGACCAGTCCGGCGTGAAGCGGTATGTGACGGAAATCCATGCCGACCGTGTCGAATTTTACAGCACCGGTTCGGGTATGAATCGTGACAACGCTTCCGGTACGGGAATGACAGGAACACAACCTCAGACCGCCCAGCCATCTACCGGATACCAGCAGGCGACAGGCTATCGGCAACCTGCATCCGGACAACCGGACACTTCTTTAGATTCCAACAGTGCGGACGATCTTCCGTTCTGATATTGTTTAACTAATACTGTTCCCATTGGACTCTGACTATTATTTATCGGGCTTATTCGACCAGGTTACCATACAGGCGCTCACAGCAGGCCCTGTAATAGCGTTAAGCCTTGCAATTCTTCTGCTGTTGGTTTCCGGCTTCGTGTCGGCTTCCGAAGTGGCATTTTTCTCGTTGACCCCGGGTGATATCAATGACATCCGGGAGGAGAATGCGCCTTCCGACCCATTGATCCGGCGTTTGCTGGACCGTTCCGAGTACCTGCTCGCCGCTATCCTGATAGCCAACAACTTTGTGAATGTGGCGGTCGTTACACTTTGTACCTACGGTATCAACGCGATCGTCAATTTCTCATCCGCCCCGATGTTGGGCTTTATCCTGGAGACGGTCGTACTGACCTTTCTCCTTTTGTTGTTTGGCGAGATCATGCCGAAGATTTACGCACAGAAAAACTCGCTGCGGTTCGTACGCAGTTCGGCTCCCGTGCTGAATATCGTGGAGCGCATCTGCCGGCCGCTTTCGAAAATATTGGTTACGTCGACCAGCGTCATCAACAAGGCGTTGGTCAAGAAGAAGTATGATCTTTCGGTCGACGAACTTTCCAAAGCATTGGAACTCACTTCCACCGAAATGCCGGAAGAAAAGGAGATGCTTTCGGAGATCATCAAATTCTACAACAAGACTGCCGACGAGATCATGACTCCCCGCCTGGATATGGAGGATATCGATATCAAGACGAGTTTCCGCACCGTGGTCGATTTTATCATCCGATCCGGTTATTCACGTATTCCGGTTTATGCCGATTCGGAGGATAATATCAAGGGCATCCTGTATATAAAAGACCTTTTGCCGTATGTGGAGAAGCCTGACACGTTCCGTTGGCAGAGCTTGATCCGTCCGGCCTATTTCGTGCCCGAGACGAAGAAGATCGACGATCTCCTGGAGGAATTCCGTACCAGCAAGATCCACATGGCGATCGTGGTGGACGAGTTTGGCGGCACTTCCGGCATCGTGACGATGGAGGATATCCTGGAAGAGATTGTCGGCGAGATTTCCGATGAATATGACGAAGATGAAAAGCTGTTTATCCGCTTGGCGGACGGTAGTCTTATTTTTGAAGCCAAGATATTGCTGACCGACTTTTTCCGTGTGATTGATGCCGATCCTACCGGATTCGGCAAACTGACGGAGGAGGTCGAAACCCTTGCCGGCCTCCTGTTGGAGATCAAAGGGGACTTCCCGCGTCGCCGCGAGATCATCGAATATGACGACTATCGTTTCCAGGTTCTGGAGATCGATAACCGCCGTATCCTGAAAGTCAAGTTCAACCGTATTTCGGACCAAGGAAAGGACCGGCAGGAGGAGTAATGCGTGCGTCGACCGGCATAGTAGGGGGGCTGCTGTTGGCCTTGTGTGTTTCCTGCACGGAATATACACCGAAGCCACGCGGCTATTTCCGCATCGAACCACCTGTCCCTTCCTATCAGACACTTCCGGTGGAGGATTTACCTTATACTTTCCGGCTTTCCGGATGGGCGGAGGTGGAGTTGCCTCCTGCCGGGAATCCGGCAGGGTGGATCAATCTCTCTTATCCGCAGTTGAATGTGAAGCTCTATTGCAGCTATTTTCCTGTCACTCCGGCTACGCTGGGCAGGGCGGAGGAAGAATGTCGCGCGTTGGTGGTCCGGCAGGCGAAATATCCGGAACGGATCAAGGTGCAGGCGTACAGCCATCCGGAGGCTTCGGTGTATGGCTCGCTTTTCATGCTGGATGGCGAATCCGCTTCACCGTTGCAATTTATGTTGACCGACAGTGTCTCACGCTTTTTCCGGGGAGCTTTGTATTATGATTGTATCCCGAATGCAGATTCGTTGGCTCCCGTCACCCGATATTTGAAACAGGATATCGTAGAACTGATCCAATCTTTTAAGTGGAAGAAATAATGCCTCTCTTGATGAAACATACCGGTCCGTTGTGGGGTATCTGGAAGATCGAGGAACCTTCCGGGGTGCTTCTTGCCCTTTTGCAGAACAGGAAAGAATATCTGCCGCAGCTGGAGCTGATCCGTACGGAGCAGCGTCGCCGGGAATGGCTTGCCAGCCGTGTCCTTTTGCAGGAACTTACGGGTGGACCGGCCCTTATAGCCTACCATCCGAACGGTGCGCCTTACCTGCCCGGCTCGTCTTTGCATATCAGCATTTCCCATACGAAAGGCTATGCTGCCGTTCTGTTACAGGATCATCCTGCCGCCGGCATCGACATCGAATACCGTTCCGAGAGGGTGTCGAGGATACGCAGTCGCTTTATGAATCCCGAAGAAGAGGCGGGTATCGACAAGGAAAACGAGACGGAACATCTGTTGCTCCATTGGTGTGCGAAAGAGACTCTTTTTAAAATGGTCGGTTATGAAGAGGTCGATTTCCTTCGCCATCTGCATGTCTGTCCGTTCCCGTATGCCGAGAAAGGGAGTTTTACCGTCTATGAAACCCGTACGGGAGAAAGGACGGTTTACCGGTTGGACTATCTCGTTACCCCCGATTTCGTATTAACCCGGAGTTGAATCGTTTTTTCAGTATCGGTATATATATATCCTGACCCATAGGGTTACGCCTTCTAAAGCTATGGGTTAGAAGGCGTAAAGCAATGCTTTATTTCTGCCAGATCTCCCAAGCCGCGAACGCCTGCAGCAGGAGCATTTCGAGTCCGTTCTTGACGACGGCTCCTTTTTCTTTGCCTTTCTTCATGAAAAGGGTTTCATCCGGGTTGTACAAGAGGTCGTACAACAGATGGCCCGGGGTGAGCAGGTCGTAAGGGATGTCGGGGCATGCGTTGATATTCGGGTACATCCCTAACGGGGTCGTATTGACGATGACGGTGTACTGTCGCATCGTTTTCGGAGTTATCTCTTCGTAGGTGATGCAGTGCTCTTTCGGTTTACGGGAAACCAGCGTGGCGCCGACGCCCAATTGTTTCAATCCTTGGAAGACAGCTTTCGATGCACCTCCCGTCCCCAGGATCAAGGCTTTGCGATGTGTCTCGTTCAGAAGCGGCTCGATGGAGCGCTTGAAACCGATGATGTCGGAGTTGTAGCCTTTCAGTTTTCTTCCGAAGAGGCCTTTTGTGAATTTGATGACGTTGACGGCTCCGATCAGGCGGGCGTCTTCGTCCAGATCATCCAAATAGGGAATGACTTGTTCCTTGTAGGGGATGGTGACATTCAGACCGTTCAATTCCGGGTTCTCTTTTAATACGTTCTTCAGATCCTTGATGTTCGGGATCTCGAAGTTCAGATAAGTTGCATCGATTTTCTCGGATTCGAACTTCTGGTTGAAGAAATTCTTTGAAAAAGAGTGTCCGAGGGGATAGCCTATTAAACCATATTTTTGCATGATCTGTAAAATTAAGATGATTCATACTGTTGGGGGCGGTTCATGAACCGCTCTTGCTGCCCGTGTATAGTGAACAAATGCCGAAGGTGAAAGTGCGTGAACGGGCTTCGCTGAAACCTACCCGGCTGAGCAGGTCGGTCATTACCTTCCCTTGCGGAACGACTTTGATGGAGGCCGGCAGGTAACTGTAGGCTGTATGCTCTTTTGAGAGCAGGCGTCCGACGGTAGGGATCACGACTTTCGAATAGATGTTGTAGAGTTGCTTCATTGGGAAATGCACCGGCGAGGATAGTTCCAGGATCATCAGATGGCCTCCCGGTTTCAATACCCGGTACATCTCGGCGATCCCTTGCTCTATATTTTCGAAATTCCGTACTCCGAATGCGGCGGTGACGGCGTCGAACGAGTTGTCCGGATAGGTCAAAGCCGTGCAGTCCTGGTATTCGAACGTGATGTGGTCCGACAATCCCGCTTCGGCGACTTTCTGCCGTCCGACTTCCATCATGCCCTCCGAGATGTCGGCTCCGATGATGCGGTGGGCTTTCAGGCGGCGGTGCATGGAGATAGCCAGGTCTCCCGTGCCTGTGGCGATATCGAGGATCGAGGCGGGAGAAAAAGGGCGCAGGAAAGCAATCCCTTTCCTGCGCCATATTTTGTCTATGCCCAGCGAGAGCGTATGGTTCAGTTGGTCGTATGTACCGGCGATGGAGTCAAACATGCGCCTGACTTGTGTCGTTTTGTGCTCCTCGTTGTTGTAGGGTAGAACCTGTTCCGAACCGTACTTCGTCATATCCGTTTACCTTATTTGTTGAGATATTCGGTTACGTTCTTTTCGATACGGGAAAGGAGGTTGTCCGTATCGCCTTTTTCGAACTTTTCGCCTGTGATGTGTTCATACAGTTCGATGTAGCGTTCGCTGATACCGTCTACGATAGCCGGAGTCATTTCGGGGACCTTCTGTCCTTCCTTGCCTTGGAAATCGTTTCCCATCAGCCATTCGCGTACGAACTCTTTGGAGAGTTGTTTCTGCGGTTCGCCTTTGGCGAAGCGTTCTTCGTAGCCTTCGCTGTAGAAATAGCGGGAAGAGTCCGGTGTATGGATTTCGTCCATCAGGTAGATCTTGCCGCCATGTTTGCCGAATTCGTATTTCGTGTCGACCAGGATCAAGCCGCGTTCGGCAGCGATTTCCGTACCGCGTTTGAAGAGTGCGAGCGTGTATTTTTCCAGCAGTTCGTATTCTTCCGGAGTAGCCAGGCCCCGGGCCAGGATTTCTTCTTTGGAGATGTCGGCATCGTGTTCACCGATCTCGGCTTTTGTCGTCGGGGTAACGATCGGTTCGGGGAAACGTTCGTTTTCACGCATACCTTCCGGCAGTTTTATACCGCAGATTTCGCGTACGCCGCTCTTATAAGCACGCCATGCGCTTCCGCAGAGGTAACCGCGTACGATCATCTCAACGGGGAATCCCTGGCACATCACGCCTACGGTCACCATCGGATCGGGAGTCGCCAGTTTCCAGTTCGGGCAAATGTCGGTAGTCGCATCCAGGAATTTGGCAGCGATCTGGTTCAGCATCTGTCCTTTGTAGGGGATACCTTCCGGCAGGACTACGTCGAATGCCGAGATGCGGTCTGTCGCAACCATCACCAATACGTCGTCGTTGATGTTGTACACATCGCGTACTTTACCATGATAGACACTCTTCTGTCCAGGGAAATTGAAGTCTGTTTTTGTTAATGCCTTCTTCATACCTTTGTTTTTATGGGGCGCTTATGGGGCGTCCTGACTGTTATTAATATTGTTCGTTGTGTCGGCGGGGGAAGTTCGCGGACCGCTCCCGCGGGGGTGTTTGCTGTCGAATTTGTCGTAGGCTTCTACGATACGTTGGACGAGCTTATGGCGGACGATGTCCTTTTTCTCGAATTCGACTTTGCCGATTCCTTTTACGCCTTTCAGGATTTGCATGGCCTGTACGAGTCCGGAGGTGGCTGTCGGCGGCAGGTCGATCTGTGTCACATCGCCGGTAATGATCATTTTGGCATTCATTCCGAGGCGGGTGAGGAACATCTTGATCTGGTGTGTCGTCGTGTTCTGCGCTTCGTCGAGGATGATGACCGCATCGTTCAGTGTCCGTCCGCGCATAAAAGCGAGGGGGGCGATCTGGATCACGTTGTTTTCCATATATTCCTTCAACTTGGCTCCCGGTACCATGTCTTGCAGGGCGTCATATAGAGGTTGGAGGTATGGATCGAGCTTGTCCTTCATCTCGCCGGGGAGAAATCCTAATTTTTCACCGGCCTCCACTGCCGGACGGCTCAGGATAATCTTGCGGATTTCTTTGTTTTTAAGTGCTTTTACGGCAAGGGCTATAGCGATGAATGTCTTGCCTGTCCCGGCGGGACCCGTGGCAAAAACGAGATCGTTTTCTTCGAATGCTTTGACAAGACGTTGCTGGTTTTCCGTGCGGGCGACGATCGGTTTGCCGTTCATCCCGTGGATGATCAGGTTCTCTTGCTTGGTGATCACCGGGGCTTTGCCTTTGATGATGTCCAGTATGACATCTTCGCTCAGCGAGTTGAATTCCTCACAATATTTTTCTACCTCGCGAATTTTCTTGAGAAAGAGTTCCGACTCGTCTTCGTCTCCGATCACTTTCATCACATTTCCCCTTGCCACAATGCGCAGTTTGGGGAACAACGTCTTTATCAACTGCATGTTGACATTGTTTACTCCGTAGAATATAACCGGATCTACGCTCTCAAGAATATAAATTCGTTCAATCATTCAATTTGTTTTAGTTTTGCCTTTGCCGTGAATTGTCCGCCACTTTCGTTCAGGCAGACAAAATTAGTAATATTCTTTATGTAAAAATAAATTGTGGGGTATTTTGTTGTCTCTTCATGAAGATTATTTGAACATTTCTTGCAGACGCCATCCTTCCTGACGACAATCCCATATGGCATGGATTTCGATTAGTTCGTCCGTAAATGTGTAAATCAACTTGTAATGTTTTTCGACGACAAGGGAGCGAAATACGCAATCATATCCTTTCAGTAGCGGTTCGACAGGACCCGCTTGCGGAAAAACACGTAAGGGTTCGGCAGAATCCAATAGTCTGTTGTATAAACGGATAGCTGCGGTCTGGCTCTTTTCACTGTAAAATCTGTAAATGTTGTCAAGTAAGGCAATGGCTTGAGGTAACCACTTTATTATTATTTGCATAGTGGATGTCGTTTACGTAATTCTTCCGTTGTCATACCTAATCCTTTTTTTGACTCTTCTCTTGATTTCTTCAACACTTCCTTTAATTCGTCCAGCGTCATTTGTGCCGGATAGCGCGTTTCTTTCTTTTCTGTCGCAAGGCTGATCAGATTTTTGATCTGTGTCAACAGCTTTACGTCGTCAATTGTTTTCAATTGTTCAATAAGTGATAATCTTAATTCCAGTGCTTCCATACATTATATCCTTGTTTGGTTTATATTCGGATTCACAAAAATAGTCATAAATATTTTGAGATCAGTGAATCTTGGTTACTTTTGTTTCCATATAAAAGAGAAATGATGAAAAAGATAGTATTTGGTATTTGGTTGATAGTGGCTGCTTGCTCGGTGGCAGTGTTATGTTCGTCTTGTGGAAAAAAGGAAGAGCGTGGTGAGTTGAAACGTATCTGGTATAATGGTAGCTATAACCGTGATTTCAAGGATCTGAACGATGTGCATCTGGCCGAAGCGAAACGTATCGGCATTCAACCTGCATCGAATCGTGAAGAAGCGGAGAAAGTAAAAAAGGAGATGGAGGAGATCGAAACCAACGAATATTATGAAGTGGAAAAGCTGACGCATTCCATCCCATATCTGATTCCTTCGGCAGCACAGTTGCTGGAAGATATCGGACATAATTTCCAGGATTCCCTGCGTAATCTGAATGCTTCGGTCTATAAAGTCAAAGTGACCAGTGTCACCCGCACGGTCGATGATGTCAAGAACCTGAAAAAAAGGAATACCAATTCTTCCCAAAACTCGGCTCACCGCTACGGAACGACCTTCGATGTCTCTTGGGTTCGCTATACCAAAGTAGACGAAAGTGACACCCTGAATATAGACAAGGACCGCTTGAAAATGGTATTGGCAATGGTTTTGCGCGATTTGAAAAGGGAAGAGCGCTGCTATGTCAAACACGAACGCAAACAAGGTTGTTTCCATATAACCGTCCGGGAAAAGAAATAAAAAGAGGCAACTACTGATCAGATGGACAAAAAACTACTGAAATATGATAAATCGCTTGCAATTGATGATTCGGTATTGGTGGAAGGTTCTTTTAACCGGCTTTCTGCAAGTAGAACTCTTATATGCAAAATTCTGAGCAAAGCCTGTTATTGAAAGAACTGGATGGTGAAACAAAAGTTTCATGCCGGAGAATAAAAAGAAACATAATTTTTTTAGGATGGAGGTAGGATGAAAACCTCTTTTTCTTTTTTTATTGTATTTTTGTAATGCATAGTGTACGTAGAATGTTTCTTATGAAGGAGTGTGATCATATATAATGAATAATTCAATTGGTACGTTGTGTTTTTGATATTTCGATAGCTGGATTAAAAATTAATTAAAGATAGAAAACAATGAATGTAAAAAATCTTTTCATGCTCTCTTTCGCTGTCTGCTGTACGGCTTGCGGCGGGAATGGTAATACTGGAAATTCGGGTAAACAGGATATTCCGGTAGTCGATGATTTGCCACTCGCCTATCACAACCCGGTGATACGGATTGCCGCACCCGACCCGACGGCCATGCGGGCAAAAGACGGTTATTATTATTTGTATGCGACCGAAGATATCCGTAACCTTCCGATTTTCAGGTCCAAAGATATGGTGGAATGGGAAGAGATAGGGACTGCCTTCACTGATGAGACACGTCCGGACTTCTTGCCTGATAATAAGGATGCCAAGGAACATGCCCGCCTTTGGGCACCGGAGATCCGCTATGTGAAAGGCAAATACGTGCTCTTCTATTCATTGGCGCAGTGGGGCAACCATTGGGTTAGCACTATCGGCTATGCCGTTTCCGATTCTCCCGAAGGGCCGTTCACGCCGAAAGGCAAAGTGTTCGACAGCCGCGAGGTCAATGTGGAAAACTCCATCGACCAGTATTTCTATGAGGAGGACGGCAAGTATTATATGCTTTGGGGGAGTTTTTTCGGAATTTACATCATGGAACTGGACGTGACGGATGATGTGACGATCACCCCTAAGCTCGACACCAAGCGCCAGATTGCCGGCAATGCCTACGAGGGGATCAATCTTTGGAAACGTGACGGCTACTACTACCTGATCGGCTCCATCGGTTCCTGTTGCGAAGGGCAGAAGAGTACCTATACGACTGTCGTGGCACGTTCGAAAGACCTTTTCGGCCCGTATGTCGACAGGCAAGGCGGAAAAATGTTGGACAACAAGCATGAAGTGATCCTTCATAAGAACGAACGCTTTGTCGGTACCGGTCATAATTCCACTCTTCTCGAAGATGATGAAAAGAATACCTGGATGCTTTACCACGCTTTTGAACTGGAGTGTCTGGATGCGCAACGGCAAGTCCTGCTGGACCGTATCTTGTGGGATGCAGACGGATGGCCGTATGTGGATAAGTTGGAACCTTCTAGCGAAGCTACTCGCCCGTTTATAAAATGATTCAAAAAACGGATTGTACCGGGGGAGTGAAAAGTGTGGGTTGATTGCCGGTGGATAGGATGGAAAAAGGGGTGTGTCAGATTGATATTACCGGACGCGGATGACGCGGAGCACGCAGACTGACGCAGATTTATTTTATTGATAATAAATAATATCTGAGTTAATCTGCGCTCGTCTGAGTCGTCTGCGTCCCATGAATACCGATATTCGACATACCCCCCTTTGTATTGAGAACGGTTTCCTTTTAGTTCTGCTCCTTTAAGATTACGTCATGCGCTCCGCCTTCCACGATACTGGTTGAGGAAACCAGTGTGATTTTGGCGTTCTTCTGCAAGTCGGGGATGGTGATGGCTCCGCAACTGCACATCGTGGCGATTATTTTGCCCAGTGTGAGGTTGAGGTTGTCTTTCATCTTGCCGGCGTATGGTACATAGCTGTCAACGCCTTCTTCGAACTTAAGCGCTTCGCTGCCGCCCATATCATAACGCTGCCAGTTCTTGGCGCGGTTTGAGCCTTCACCCCAGTATTCTTTCACGAAGTTGTTACCGATCTTCATCTTCTTTGTAGGAGATTCGTCGAAACGGGCGAAATAGCGTCCCATCATCAGGAAGTCTGCACCCATCGCCAAAGCAAGGACCATGTGATAATCGTGTACCAGACCGCCGTCACTGCAAATAGGCACATAAATACCCGTCTTTTTCATATATTCATCGCGCGCCTGTGCCACGTCAATCAGTGCCGTTGCCTGTCCGCGTCCGATACCTTTCTGTTCACGGGTGATACAGATGGAACCGCCGCCGATACCCACCTTGATGAAATCGGCCCCGGCTTCGACCAGGTAGTCGAACCCTTCTTTGTCGACAACATTGCCGGCACCTACCAGCACCTTGTCACCATAGTTTTTCTTGATCCATTGCAGTGTTTCCTGCTGCCATTCGGAATAGCCGTCGGACGAGTCGATACACAAGACATCGACACCCGCTTCAACCAGCGCAGGGACACGTTTCATGTAGTCGCGTGTGTTGATTCCGGCGCCTACGAGCAGTTTTTTATCGCTGCCGGACAACTCTTTCGGATTGTCGCGGTGGCTGTCGTAGTCTTTGCGGAAGACGAAATATTGCAAGTTCTGTTCCTTGTCGATGATCGGCAACGTGTTCAGCTTATGATCCCAGATGATCTGGTTGGCTTCACTCAGCGTCATGCCCAGTTCGCCGACGATCAGCTTGGAGAACGGAGTCATGAATTCTTTCACCTTTTTGTCAAGCGGATCCTTCTCGGCGCGGTAGTCGCGGCTGGTGACCATTCCCAGCAATTTACCGTTAGGAGTACCGTCGTCTGTCACACCGATCGTAGAGTGTTCGGTGCGTTGTACCAGAGCGATTACGTCTGCCAGCGTATTTTCCGGCGTCAGATTGGAGTCGCTGATTACGAATCCGGCTTTGAACTTCTTTACTCTCCGGACCATTTCAGCCTGGCTCTCGATCGGTTGCGAACCGAAGATGAAAGACAAACCTCCGTTACGTGCCAACTCGATGGCCAACTTGGGACCGGACACGGATTGCATGATCGCTGAAACAAAAGGAATATTCAGTTCGATCGCAGGTTTTTCGCCCACTTTGTGTTTTACAAGCGGACTTTTCAGCGAAACGTTGGTTGGCACACATTGTTTGGTGGTTAAACCGGGAATAAGCAAGTATTCACCGAATGTTCTTGATACATCGTTTAAGTAAACTGCCATAGTGTTTATATTTACTGGATGATTTTATTATATTAGGGTACAAAGGTATGCAATTCTCCTGTATCATGTATTGCGGGAGCAAAAGAAAATGATGTTTTCGGTCTATTTTCTTTCTTTCAAGCATGGAAAAGCAGGAATATCCGGATGGTTGTAAAGTGAATTGACATGTCAACAGAAAAGATGTATTGCCATATATTTTTTTTGCAAAAGTATAAATAATATTAAAACGAAATGTGTTTTTGTTTTCTTTGTTGTGTGTTTGAAATAAAAGGTTATATTTGCGGTTGGTGGAAAAACATAATTATGTAGCCTATGTCTAAACGTAATGTCTTTGAAGTATTCTTGGATTGCATGAGTGTGAAATATACGAATGTCTATTCGGATTATAAAGTTGAAAACGTAAGTATACGTTTGAAAAATAAAAGGCAGGGTTTGGATAAATTGGATATCGTTGTATAGTGTAGTGGGTTAAATCTGAAAGTTATGAAAAGAATATTTATTCTGTTTGTATTTGTGTTTAGCATCTCGATGTCTGATGCGGCAGACTATAAGTTGAAGTTTGTGTTGAGTGGTAAGGATTATGATAAATTCCTTTTGCATTTATCTTTGTTGGATGGAAGACAGGAGCAGATTGCAGGGGAGTTTGATCGGAAAGATCATTCATGGAACTGTGTTATACCTGAATCCATTCGAAATGATGTCGCCTTTATTTCGTGTCGTGTTTGGGATAATGAGGGTCGGAATGGGTTTTGTAATATTGATTTTAAGTATCCGGTATCTAATGATACGTTGACAGTCAGTCGTTTCGTGGTAGACTCTGATGTGACGACTATTTATGGGACTTATTTGAGAACACGGACGGTTTTGATGCAGGATTATCCTGCTGCTCGCCTGAAGAACGGTGAGGATAAGTTCTCGATTGATAACTTCGTGATATCATCTCCGGAAAGCGAAGAGTGGAATATTACTGCTCAATACCCTGTATTCAGTTTCTTTTCTCCTCGAAATAAAGATGAGGAAGGGTTCGGGTATTATGATTATTTGAAACAATATGTGGAGGTGGTGAAGAAGTTTCCGGATTCACAATCGTTGATGAATTTTCTTGTCATGGGAAGGCATCGGTATAAATCAGCTTATGATCTGTCCGAGGTATATAATGAATTTTCTGAAAATTTGCGTACATCTAAAGCTGGTAGGATATTGGCTAATTTCATTAAGAATGATTGTAAGTTTTGAATAGAAAGAGCCGGCCCATTTTACTTGATATTTATGAGTGATATTTCTTTAAATGAAAAAATACTTTCTTTTCTGATTGTGAACTATCGTTATGCATCGGGAATTGGTTTGATGCACGGCATACAGGAATTTCTGCATATGAAAAGTATGCAAAGCAAACATGTGGGCTTTTCACCCGTATGGCAGGCAAAATTGCAGCTATGACCTTCATGCAGTATGTCAATTTCGTTAATCATCGTCCGATTGGGCAGATAAAATATTCTCTAATTTAATTCAACCAACAAGTATTTAATAGTATTTTTTCGTGACCGGTCAGGGGGTAAGCTGGGAGTATCATGACAAGAAGACGAAGAAAAGTTTTCGTACACCGGCTGGTAAAGCTCCCGGATTGTCCGACGATATTCATGGTCTGATACCGTTTCTGCCGATGTCTTATAATGGGAAACAGCTGATCGGTTCGATTGATCCGGATGTCCTGCTGGATCGGAATGCCGCTCATTCATTGACGCAGGTCAGTGCGGAGGGAAAATCCTTGATCGGGAGTTTGCAGTTTGACGATAACCCGGTGGTGGTCATCGCCACGTTGAAGCATCTGTAGGACTTGTCCGGTTTATTGGGGCTGGAAAGCAGAATAGAGGGGGCTGGAGTCCGGTTTTCCTGTGTTTTTTGATAGATTGTCTATCAATAGGTATTTTGTGTTTATATATCAATTTCAATTATACCTTTGTTCTTGCAAGACTATGGTAATCAGCCCTTGTTCATCCAAAGACCTTTAATATATAAGTTCCTCAAAAAACAAGAATAACACATCTAAAAAACATCTGTTCAAAAAATTTCACAACAAAATTAAGCATACAATCCAATACTGCAAATAATTTAAGCTAATAGTTTATTTTTTTAACATATTAATTTTCACAAACAGAAACAGTTCTTCATGCAAAAGAACAAAAAATCCTCCCTTTCTACAACAATTTGAAATACAAAAAAACGAATAAGTGTTCATACAACCACCTTTTATCTCAAATCGATATACATTTTAACAAATAGATAGAATCCGTCAAGAGTGAACCATAGTCTTGCAAGAACTCAGGTGGTTTTTATGAACTGGTAAATGGTTGGTGTATCTATTAAAAGTCTGATATCGTGAAATATGATTTGTTTTATTTATGCCGGAAGGTTATGAATAAAATTAGTATTAACCTTATATAAAAAAAGAAAATGCAAAAAAAGAATTGTAGTTTTCCTTTAGGGAGAAATGGTTCGTTATCCCGGATGCTTACTTGCGGATTACTTTTTTGCTTGACGTCAAGTGCCTTTGCTGCCGGCGAGAATGCAGAGTTGCTGATCGGTGATCGGTTGGAAAAAACCGCTTCGAATCAAGTAGGAAAGACCATAACGGTTGTTGTTCAAGATGAAATGGGGCCGGTGATCGGTGCGAATGTCGTAGTAAAAGGTACGACAAATGGGAATATTTCTGATATGGACGGTCGGGTTGTATTGGATGGCGTGCCTGCCGATGCGACTTTGGTTGTTTCTTATATCGGGTATGTATCGCAGGAAGTGAAAGTGGGCAATCAGTCTACAATCAAAGTGCAACTTGTTGAAGATTCGCAGGCTTTGGAAGAAGTTGTTGTGATCGGATATGGTTCTTTGGATAAAAAACAGGTGACCAGTGCTATCACTTCTATAAAGGCTGACGATTTGATGGTCGGTGTGAGCGGTGCGGACATTACGGCATCCTTGCAGGGTAAGATCGGTGGTTTGGTGATGAACAACTTGGGTAGCGCTAACTCCGGAACGACTATCCAGTTGCGTGGTATGACCTCTATCAACTCGGGTAGATCGCCGCTTATTGTAATCGATGGTTTTCCCGGTGGTGACATCCGTTCGCTGACACAGGAAGATATCAAGTCTATCGATGTGTTGAAGGATGGTTCTGCTGCTGCTATCTATGGTACTCGTGCAGCTTCGGGTGTGATCTTGATCACGACCAAGAGCGGTTCGGATACAAGCGGGAAAGTGAAGTTGACGTATAGCAACGAGTTTACAAAGAAACAGAATTATAATGCTCCGGAAATGTTGTCCGGCCGGGAATATGCCGAACACAATATCGGTACGGACTACGGATCGGATACGAACTGGTGGGATGAATTGCTCAATAAGGACAACTTCTCACAGAAACATCACTTGGCATTGGAAATGGGTACGGAAAAAGCGCAGTTATATACCTCTTTCTTTTATGAAAAGAACCAGGGTATTGCCAAGCAGGATGAACGTCAGGACTATGGCGGACGTATCAATGCGATGTTTAAGCTGTTTGACGATTGGTTGGAAATACGTCCGGCTGTAGATTATCGCCAGGCAAAACGTAACAACCACTATCCGAATTTCCAACAGGCCATGCGTAACAACCCGACCCGTTCCCCGTATGATCCGGAAAGTGAAACCGGTTATAATGTATGGACGAACGAGTCCTTGGATTATAACGTGGTGGCGGATGCTATGCTGGAAGATTATTTCGGGCTGGACAAATGGTTCAAGCCGGAAGTGAATCTGAAGTTGAATGTCAAGCCGATCGAAGGATTGTCCTATCAGCAGATTGTCGGTTATGAAAACCGTCAGTGGGAAAATCATTTGTATTGGCCGAGTACACACCGTGCAGAAATTGAGGAATCTCGCAAAGGACAAGCTTATTTAGGTTTCAGCAAAACGGAAAACTTGACATCCGAGGGGTATTTCTCTTATGTGAAAGAATTAAAAGGCGGTCATAGCCTGAACGCAACAGCCGGTTATTCTTATTTTGAAACAAATGGAGAAGGTTTCAATATGCGTAACTATAATTTCTCTGTTGACGGTATCAAGTATTGGGATATGGGACAAGGTAGCTACCTGTCGGACGGTAAAGCCGGAATGGGTTCCTCTAAAAATGTAACGGAACGTCTGTTCTCTTTGTTTGCCCGTGCCAACTATTCTTATCAGGACAAGTATATGGCTTCTGCAGCTATCCGTCATGAGGGATCTTCCAAGTTTGCTGCCGATAACCGTTGGGCGAACTTCTGGTCTGTAACTGCCGGTTGGCGTATCTCGAACGAAGAGTTCATGAAGGATTTCGACTGGTTGGACGACTTGAAGGTTCGTTTCGGTTATGGTGTGACCGGTAATAACGACTTTAACGCGACTTACATGGCCAATATGTTGGGTTCCGACACCAACTGGATGATGCCGAACGGAACATGGGCTTATTCATATGGTAAATCGCAGAATGTCAATCCGAACTTAGGTTGGGAAGAAAAGAAGGAATGGAACCTTGGTGCCGACTATTCGTTCTTCAATGGCCGCCTGTATGGTAAGTTTGACTACTATCGTCGTAAAGTCGATAATCTGTTGTTTAGTGTGAAAGTTCCGCAGCCGCCTTATACGCAAGGTAGCCAGATGCAGAACATCGGTTCGATGGAAAGTAAAGGTTGGGAATTTGAAGTCGGTGGCGATATCATCCGTACGAAAGATTTCACTTGGACTTCCAACCTGAATCTGAGCCATAATAAAGGAAAGATCCTGACATTGGAAGGTGACAACTCTTATCATAACGGAAACGGTTTTGTGGCTCCGGGTTCTCCGGGTGATGCCGCACGTATGGAGGCGGGTTCGACCATCGGTTCTTTCTATATCTGGAAACACGCCGGATTTGACGATGATGGTAACTTCTTGCTGTATAACAAGGATGGCGAAGTGATTCCGGCTGCTCAGAAGACGGAAAATGACAAACAGTTCATCGGCAACTATACTCCGAAATTGATTATCGGTTGGAGCCATACATTGACTTACAAGAACTTTGATTTGGGTATCAACTTGCGTAGCTGGATTGATTTCGACGTATATAATACGATCAATATGTATTACGGCATACAGGGAAGAGGTAACTTGAACGTATTGAAGGATGCCTATGGCAAGTTCAACCACATCAAGGGTGAAAAGCAGATCTGCGACTATTATCTGGAAGATGGTACATTCCTGAAGATCGATGCCATCACGTTGGGTTATACACTTCCGATGAAGAAGTACACAAACAATTTGATTGACCGGATCCGTATTTACGGTACTGTCGGTAACGTTTGCACGATCACCGGTTACAGCGGTATGAATCCGGAAGTCGATATCACCGGTTGGGATAAGGGTACGGAACGCTTCTGGAGCGATTTCTATCCGGTCGTACGTACTTGGACATTAGGTATGCAGTTTAACTTCTAATACAGATTGTAAGATGAAAAAGAAAAATATATTCCAATTGATTTTATCCGGAGTGATCTGCCTGCTTGGGGCTACTTCTTGTAATGTCGATCCTGAATTTTATTCACAGGTGGTTCCGGAAACATTCTATAATTCGCAGGATGCCGTATGGCAGCGTTTTAACCGCCCGTTCACTCACTGGCGTTGGTATATCGCTCATGATGAACCCCGTTGGGCGTTGCAGGAACTGGGGACCGACGAGTATTGCTTGCCGACACGCGGTAGCGACTGGTACGACGGTGCCAATTATCAGAAGTTCCATCATCATGAATATACGGAAGATATGACACGCGTTGAAACCGGTTGGACCAACTTTGCGATGGGAGTCGCTTTGGCTTGGGATGCTTTGGAGGATTTGGAACAGGTGGATTTCGATGCGTTAGGTTTTCCGGAAGGAACACGGGAATCCATGTTGAACCAGCAGCGTACGTTGGCTGCCTCCTTCTACTTGGACGGTTTGGACCTTTTTGGAGGAGTACCTTTGTACACGACTACGCAGAGTGAGGTGAAAGGGCGTTCGACGGATGTCGAGACTTTCAATTTCATTGATTCATTGTTGAAGATTGCTGTTCCCAACCTGCCTATCAAAGAAACATTGGGCGGAATGGAAAACGGTTCGATCAACCGCGCTGCCGGTGCAGCTTTGCAGGCTCGCCTGTATTTCAATGCCAAACCTTATATCGGCAAGGAAATGTACACGGAAGCAGCCCAGATTTGTCAGGATATCATCGACGGTAAATACGGCCAGTATGCGTTGGAATCGGATTGGACAAAAATTTTCGGGTTCGATAACGAACGCAGCACGGAAATCATCTGGTCCGTACCGAGCCAGAATGCAAAGACTGAGACGGATGCTATGTATTGGACATGGCAGGTTCCTTACAACTATAAAAATTATTTAGGAGGTTTGGAAGGATCTGGCTCCAATAATGGTATCGGTTTGATTCCGAGTCTGGATCCGACCGGTAAACGTTATCCGTATAAATTAGGAGGTGCTTATGCCAAGTTCCACGACAAGGACATTCGTAAGCAGCCGTATGTGTATGAAGGAAATGGCAAATACCGTGGTATGTTTATCGTCGGCAAGTTGGTGAATCCGATGAATCCGGAATGGACTTGTACGGGTACACGCGAATATGCTGGCGAGGTCATCACGGTGGTAGACCAAGTGGCCTATTTCTCTAAAGTAGGAAAAGATCCGCAATATCCGGATTTGGCCTCTTTGCCTTCTACTATTGCAACAGCCGAAGAAAACTCTTGCGTGCGTGTGACGAAACGCAGTCCGCGTCCGAACCAGGACGAATTCAAACGCAAAGGCGATCCTGATTGTCCGGTGATCCGCTTGGCCGAGATCTATTATATGCTGGCAGAATGCAAGATGCGTACAGGTGACAAACAGGGGGCTGCCGATCTGATCAATACGGTTCGTAAACGTTATTTCGAAGGTGGTAACGATCCGGATCCGGTAACTGCTGCTAACTTGGACAAATACCGTATGTTGGACGAATGGCAGTTGGAATTCCTGGCAGAAGGCCGTCGCCGTACGGACTTGGTGCGTTGGGATGCTTATGTGACCGAGGACTGGTGGGATCATAAGGCTACCAACAATAAGAACCTGAACCGTTTCCCGATCCATTACAGCTTGATTGGTGCTAATAATTTATTAGAACAAAATCCGGGATACGGATCTAAGAAGTAATTGTGAACAGAGTATCAAAATTCTATCTTTAGACCTTGAAAAAGAGAGAGGAATGGTAGCCGGCCGGCTACTTCCTCTCTTCTTTTGTTTCTTTACGATTAAAAAGACGGCCTTGCTTATGAAATGGAAAATAGTTGTTTTTTGGTTGTTCGTATTTGTCGGGCTTTGGTTTTTCTTTTGGTCGTTCGGAACTTCCACGTTCCAACGGCAGGAAGAAGTGCAGTTGTTTATTCCCGAATGGGCGGTTATCCGGGATATGCTCTCTGTTCCCGGCGGTTTTTGTACAGTGGTCGGGCAGGCTTTGGTTCAATATTATACCTCTCCCCTGTTTGTTTTGTGGGTAAACAGTGCATTCTTGTGTGTGATCGGTTTCTTGTGTTATCTGCTTTTACAGGAGATAACACCGCGCGGATATAATTTATTGCTTGCCTTATTTCCGGTTTTGGGATTGGTGAAAGCTCATACGAGTCCTTTTTATGTCTTGGACGGGACGGTTGGACTTTTCCTGCTCTTGTCATGTTCTTATATATTTATTCGTATCCGGAAACCGAAGGTGCAATTGTTTTATGGCGTGGCAAGTGTGGTTCTCATTTATGGTTGGGCCGGTCAGTTGGTGGCGCTTTACGGTCTGGTGGTGGCTTTCATGGGCCTCTTGTGCCGGAGGAAGAAATGGTACGGTTCGCTTGCCGTGTTTTTGATAGGAGTGTTGTTGGCTTATATCGGTATTCGTTGGGCTACCGGTATTCTGTTGACTGACGGGATTTATTCGGAAAGATATCAGGAGTCCCAGTTGCAGCCGGACTCTTATGTGTATTATGTTTGGATTCGTTTTGTTTTGTTGTTTCTGATTCTCTCGGCTATGGCTTTCGCAATGCGCTTCTTTTCAAAGGGCAAACGTCTGGTGGAAGTGGGAGTTGTGGGAGTGGAGCTTGCTGTCTTGTTCTGCTTTTCGGCATTTTGTTTGCCCGGGACATACGAAGTCCGTAACAACCGGATGAATGAGTTGTCTCTTTTAGCACAGAAAAACGATTGGTACACGATTATCAGCGGACATCCAAAGAAGAAGCCGACCGATTATGCCTGCCTTAACTATTTGAATATGGCATTGGCCCGGAATGGGCTGTTGGGTGATCAATTGTTCCGGTACGACCAAAAGGGACCGCAAAGCCTTTTGGTGACATGGGACCGGAGCTATTATACGAGTTGCCTGCTGAGTGATATCCATTATATGATCGGAGATATCAGCCTTTCGGAAAGTTATGCGATGGAAGGGCTGACACTTGCCAAACGGGGAGGAAGCCCCCGTATGCTTCAACGTCTGGTCAAGATCAGCCTGATACGGAGAGAGTTTGCGCTGGCGGATAAGTATCTGGGCCTACTCGGCCGGTTGCCGGGCTATCGGCGTTGGGCGGAAAAATATGCCGGTTATGTACGTCATCCCGAAAGGATCGGGCAGGATGAAGAGCTTTCCGTAAAGATTATACCGGCCTTTCAGCCGGATAATTTGCTTTGTCTGATCGATATCGACAGCCTTTGGATGGGACATCTTTCTGAACCTGTCGCAAACCGGGTCGCATGGGAATATTTAGGTTGTTCCTATCTGCTGGCGAAGGAAATGGAGAAGTTCAAGACATTCCTGTTCCATGCCGGCATGCTTTCGACAGGGTCCCTCCCTGTTCATTTTCAAGAGGCGGCATTGGTTTTGGCGGTCGAGGATCCTTCGGTGCTTGATAGGATTTCCGTCCGTCCGGAAATAGTGCAGCGATATAAACAATTTCAGAAAGATATTCTGAAGATCAAGAATAGTGATGACGGACTTTCCTGGCTCTACCGTCAATATGGAGACACTTTCTGGTTTTATTATTATTGTAAAAAATTGAATGGATAGTTTATGAATTACTTATATCCCCTGTTGTGGTTTTGTTCGTTTTTTTTCTTCTCCTGCAACGATATATTGCCTGATGCGGAGGAGCAGGAAGGAGATATCGGAATCTTTCCCGATTATAAAGAGGTAACGATTCCCTGCAATATCGCTCCGTTGAATTTCAAACTACAGAAAGACTCTTGCGAAGCAATCGCCCTATTCTCCGGCAAGGAACTGCAAGTACGGGTGGATTCGGATAACGGTTCTTTCCAAATCCCGGAGAAGAAGTGGCGCCGGCTGTTGGACGCATCGGCGGGAGGGAAACTTACGGTCGGGATCTATATCCGTAAAGAGGGTAGATGGCTTCGGTATCCTCCTTTTTCCATTCAGGTTGTCGAAGATAAGATCGATTCCTATCTGGTCTATCGCCGTATCGCACCAGGCTATCGGATGTGGAACAGGATGGGGATTTACCAGCGTTGTCTGGAGGATTTTACGGAAGAAACTTTTCTTGACAATAAGTTGACGAACAATAATTGCATGAACTGCCATTCCTTCTGTATGCAGAATCCGGACCGGATGCTTTTCCATCAACGTGCGCTACACGCGGGGACTTACATCCTGAAGGACGGTCATATCGAGAAGTTGGATACGAAGACCGAACGGACTATTTCCGCTTTGGTTTATCCCGCCTGGCATCCGTCCGGTCGATATGTCGCATTCTCGACGAACGATACGAAACAGGATTTTCATCTTTCGGATGCGAACCGGGTGGAAGTGTTCGACAATCGGTCGGATGTCGTGGTCTATGATGTGGAGAAACACGAAATCATAACGGCTCCCCACTTGTCTTCGGAGGAAAATATGGAAACTTTTCCGACATTCTCTCCGGATGGCAGACGGTTGTATTTCTGTTCCGCACCGGCGGGCCTGATGCCTGAGTCGTACCGGGAAATCCGCTACAACCTGCAAAGCATTGCTTTCGATCCGGAAAAACGGAGTTTCGGCCAGGAGATAGATACGCTGTATAACGCTGATAAGGAAGGACGCAGCGCGAAGTTTCCGAGAGTATCGCCCGATGGCCGTTTCCTGATGTACACGGTTTCGGACTATGGCAACTTCTCTATCTGGCACAAGGATGCGGATTTGCGGTTATTGGATATGTCGACATGTCAAACAGATTCCCTTCTTCAAGTGAACAGCAACGATGTCGAAAGCTATCATTCCTGGAGCAGCAACAGCCGGTGGTTCGTTTTCAGTAGCCGCCGGGGCGACGGGCTGTATACGCGGCCTTACATTTGTTATCTGGATGCGAATGGTGTTCCCGGCAAACCTTTCCTGTTGCCTCAGAAAGAGACGGATTATTATGAACGTTCTCTCTTCTCCTTCAATATCCCCGAACTCATTCGCGGTAAAATCAAGGTTGATACTTATAAGTTGGTCGATATCAGTAAATACGGGGAAGCGGTACGGGTGAAATGATGATATCTTATAACGAATTTTTCCGGAATAGACACTTCGTCTTCTCTATGGAGAGATGATAGATGACAGATAAAAAGGCCTTTTTGCAAAACTTTTCTGTTTGTCTAATTAAAAACGTCACCTTAAAGGCGGCGTTTTTTAATTCATTTTTCCTAAACTTTTACAGAAACGGGTTTTAATCTATCACCTATCATCATAAAAAACTGATAATCAATCATGGCGTTTTTCAATGCACCCTTTGTCTTTATTCCATGCAATTTTTCGACCGCGTCATTCTTGACACGAGAAAAGATCACCATAAAGCTATGCTTTGGCATCCCTAACCCATAGCTTTACGATGTCTAAAGCTATGGGTTAGGGATGCCAGGCGCCTCTATAGGTTTTTATTCCTTGTCCGTCAGAAAATCGATCATCCGCAGAATGGCCCGTGAGCAAGCGGGGCAGAACGGGGCATAATCGCGCATCATGCAGTGATCCATCGGGCGATAAATGCCTTTGGACAGGTAGCCGCCTCCTTCGAACACGCCGGCTTTGTCCTTATGTGCGGCGTCGAGAGGGGTAGGGATAGGAGTTTTGGCTGGCAACAAGTCTTTCCATTTGTTGTCGAAATCGACTAAAGTCGTAATGTTCGGTTCCCACGGTTCGTATTTCAGGTTGTAGAAATCCTGGTAAGCTACTTCCGAAGAGAAATATTCGTCTGCCAGACCGGCGAAGCTATGTCCGAACTCGTGCGTAAAGACGACAGGGGTCCGTGGGTTGTCGGCTGTCCCGCAGGCATAGAAATTATACATTCCGCCACCACCGTACATGTCTGTGTTTATCAGCAGGAATATGGCATCACAGGGTACGTTCCAGACGGCATCGCGGATCGATTTCATGTCCGGTGTCGTCAGATAACGGTCCACGCCGAATGTATAATAGCCGGAATTGAGGGCCGTGTTCTTGAAGATACCTTTGCCCGAAACATCCGTGCCCGATTCTTCCGATACCAAGCAGACAGCCCATACGTTGAAGTCGTTTCGACGTGTCGTGAAAGGAGGAGTCGCGAACAAAGCTTCCGTAAACCGTTTTGCATCTGCTACGAATTTCTCCTGTTCATCCGCCGTGTATCCTTCAGCAATGAAAACAAGATCGACTTTTTCTGCCGGGTCCCCGCTTTTCTGTATCAGGTGTACTTTATTGTCTTTCAGCTTTCCCCGGTCGATGAAAATACTTCGGGGATCGACCTCCTGCCGGAGCAACGGATGGAATTGCATGTCAGCTTTGTCGCGTGCTGTGATCTCGACATAGACAGGCGCTTTCGGGAAAGGAACGGAAGCGCTGTTTGTCCACGATTGTGTTTCTGTCTTGGCTTGTTCCGTCGAGCGCCATTCTTCGAACAACGTATTGAAACCGCGTGAGTAGATCAGTCGGTCCGTAGCCTTGTCATATACGTTGATATAGTAGCCTCCATAGCCTGACTTGTCGATCAGGTTCTTGACCGGGCCACCCCATACCGGTTCTTCACGCAACTGCTGGATGGCAGCCGATTGTGAGGTTAGATTACCGCTCAAAGCGAAATCCACCCGGAGACTTTTCTTTTCGAAATAGGTATTGAAGTCACTCTGGGCAAATACGGCGAAGTTGCAGAGAATGGCAAGAAGCAAAAGCGAAATCTTTGTTTTCATGTTAGTATGCGTTATTATGTGTAATTCTTACTCGCAAATATAAGAAACTGTTTTGATTACAAACAACAGGTTTTTGTTATTTTTCCGTTGTTTTTTCTTATATTCGCGGAATAATAGATAAAAAATTGAAAGTATGAAAGGGATCCGGAAAGTTATAGGTTTGTTGTTGTGTATGACAATCAGTTGTTATATGATGGGAGAGGAAAAGAAAAATCTGAATATAGTATTTATCGGAAACAGCATAACGCAAGGGGCTTTGTTGGAAAATCCGAGACATGAGGCGCCCCCTGTGAAGGCTGTTTTATATCTGCGCAGGCAACCGTCTGTCGGAACTGTCCGTTATTCCAACCAGGGGGTAAGCGGAAGTACGACTCTTGATTTTTTACCTCAAACCGATTTGCTGTTCCCGAAGGTGGTTCAGGTTGCCGACCAGTTCAAAGATGAAACGTGGGCGACTTTGATCTTTTCCATTATGCTTGGGACGAATGACAGTGCTATTACAGGACCAAACGGGGCTCCGGTTTCGCCAGCCAAGTATTATAAGAATATGAAAACGATTGTCGATAAGTTGCTTGCACTCTATCCGAAATGCAAGATCGTATTGCACCGGCCGGTATGGTATAGCCCGAATACATACAACGGAGCCAAATATCTGGAAGAAGGGTTGAATCGTCTGCAAAGTTATTATCCTGAATTACAGGCATTGGTTCTCGATTATTCCAAACGTTTTCCCGGACAGGTCTTTATGGGGGATACCGATGGTTTCGATTATTTCAAGGCACATTATAAAAACGAGCTTTTCCCCGAAAAAGGAAATGCAGGAACTTTCTATCTGCATCCTAACCGGAAAGGGGCTTCTGCTTTGGGAGAGCTGTGGGGGAAAGCGGTGCTTAAAGCAATTGACAATTAAAAGACCGTGCCAACTAATTGTCAATTGCCCATTGTTTTTATCTTTTGCCCAATCTGTGGTCAAGGATACCGACGTGGCATTCGCCATAGTTCTTCAACTGATCTACGATTCCCTTGGCTGTAGATTCTTCTTCTACCTGTTCACGGACGAACCAGAAGAGGAAGTCTCTTGAGGCATGGTCTTTTTCTTCTTCTGCGATATTGACCATTTTGTCGATCAGTTCAGAAACGTAGCATTCATGTTTGTAAACGTGTTCGAATAATTCTGTGACGCTGCCCCATGCGGTAGGAACGACATTGATCTGGCCGATTGTGATGTCACCGCCACGGTCGATAGCGAAGTCGATCATTTTGTGGGCGTGTTCCATTTCTTCTTCAGCTTGTTTTTTCATCCAGTGAGCGAAACCGTTTAATCCCAATTTTTGGAAATGCACGGACATGGACAGATACAAATTGGATGACCACATTTCTGCATTTACCTGTGCGTTAAATGCTTCAGATAATTTTTTGCTTAAAATCATAATTCTGTTTCCTTTCTTTCAATTAGATTTATGTACAATATAATTTTATATAGGCAAAGATATAGATAAAAAAATAATGGTTTGCCTTAACCGGATAATATTTTCTCCGAAAAGAGTATCTTTGCTGGCTCATAACAAATAGCAAGTATGAAAAAGAATAATCAGAAAACATTGTTTTCCGCTCCTGACGGGAAGTCTTATCTTGTCCCGTTTATATTGATCACCAGCCTGTTCTTATTGTGGGGTTTTGCTCATGGTCTGTTGGACGTATTGAATAAGCATTTTCAAGGTGTCTTTACGATGACGAAGGCGGAGAGCGGTCTTGTGCAGTTCTCCACTTATATCGCTTACTTTCTGATGGCGCTTCCTGCCGGTATGTTCATGAAGAGGTTCGGATATAAGAAAGGGATTATTTTAGGGTTATGCCTGTTTGCGGTTGGTGCGTTTGCTTTTATTCCGGCAGCTTATTTGCATTCAGCCTCTCCGTTTCTGATAGCCCTTTTTGTCATTGCCTGCGGGCTTTGTATTCTGGAAACGGCAGCTAACCCTTATTCCACGATTCTGGGACCAGAGGAATCGGGGGCTCAGCGCTTGAACCTTTCCCAATCGTTTAACGGATTAGGCTGGATATTGGGACCTTTGGTAGGAGGGATGTTGATTTTCGGAGGGGCGGAAGATGATCCGTTTACTTTGACGAAACCCTATATATTGGTCGGTTCGGTCGTTTTGCTGGTCGCCATACTTTTCTTTTTTACAAAACTGCCTGAAGTACAGGAGGAAACGGATAAAGAGGAAAAGATGGTTGCTCCTGTGTCCGGTACTGCCTCGATGTGGAGACATCCGCAATTTATCCGGGCTATCATTGCACAGTTCTGCTATTGTGCCGCCCAGACGGGGATTTTCAGTTTCTTCATTAATTATGTGACGGAAGTCGATACTTCCATGACGAATATCGAGGCTTCGCGTATTTTGGCTTTCGGAGGAATGGCTTTGTTTATGATAGGCCGTCTGTCCGGTAGCTTTACGATGAGGTGGATGTCTCCGGCCCGTCTTCTGACATGGTTCGCTTTGGCAGATGCTGTCTGTATGGCGTTGGTCGTCGTGTCTGTCGGTACGGTTTCTTTGTATGCGCTCTATCTTTCTTTTTTCTTTATGTCCATTATGTTTCCGACAATCTTTGCACTCGGCTTGGAAGGTATGGGTTCCTATACGAAGAAAGCTTCCTCTTATATCGTTATGGGAGTAGCAGGCGGAGCCTTCGCCCCGATGCTGATGGGGTATATCGGGACGAATAGCATGGCGATCGGTTTTGTGATTCCGCTGGTGGCTTTCTTGTATATCTTGTATTTTGCGTTACGTTGCGAACAGAGTTGAATTACTGGTTCAACATCTGGTATAACTTATCCAGTTTCGGAGCCATGATGATTTCTGTACGGCGGTTTTTGGCACGGCCGTCGGCAGTTTCGTTGTCGTCGACAGGCATGAATTCGCCACGGCCGCAAGGTTGTATTTGCAAAGGCTTGACACCGTAGTCTTTTGTCAGGATGCGGACGACCGAGGTGGCGCGGATGACACTGAGATCCCAGTTGTCTTTGAATTGGGCGGTGTTGATCGGCTTGCTGTCGGTGTGTCCTTCGATATACACGTCGATATCGGCTTGCTTGTTGAGGACCTCAGCGAGTTTGGCCAAAGCCTCCTTGCCACGCTTGTCGACACGGGCGCTTCCCGATTCGAAAAGAAGTTTGTCCGACATGGCAACATAGACTTTCCCATCTTTTTCGCGGACGGTCAGTTCATCGCTGCTAAACCCCAGAAGCGCGTCCTTTACGCTGTTGAGCAAGTTCTGTACTCGTTCGGTCTGTGCATTGATCATATCCTGTAGTTCGTTGATCGTACGTTCGCGTTCATCCAGTTCGCTCATTTTCTGGCTTAGGAGTGAATTCAATTTTTCCTGCTCCGTCATGTTTGTGCTGAGCATATTTTGATAGTTGCGGATGTTCTTGCCCATGCGGGTGGTATCCCGTTCAAGTGCGGTAAGACGCGAAGTGAGGCCGTCGTTGTTGTCGCGGCAGTTCACAAGCTGGTTCTGCAGATCGTCTCCCCGGGCAATGGCTTCCAGACGTCCGTTCTCGGCCAGCAGATACTTTTTCTTTGTTACACAAGAAGTGCAGACAAGCAGTGCGGAGACTGCAACTAATAGAACTTTTTTCATTTTTCATTTCTTTTAAGTCGTTGTTATAAAATGAATTGTTTAGGCCCGTGTTCAGAACAACCGTATCATCAACAATCCCAATGCCACCGACACTCCTGTGGCGACCAGTCCCGGCATCATGAACGAATGGTTCAGGACATATTTGCCGATATGCGTCGTCCCGGTACGGTCGAAGTTGATGGCAGCGACTACGGTCGGATAGTTGGGAATGAAGAAATAGCCGTTGACTGCGGGGAAAAGGGCGATCAGCATGTAAGGGGAGATGCCGAGGGCGATTCCTAACGGCAACATCGCCCGGATGGTTGCCGCCTGGCTGAACAGCAGGATGGACATCACGAACAGGGCCAGGCCGAAAAGCCAGGGCATTTCCGTTACGATATGTTCGATCGAACCTTTCAGTTCCTCCATGTTCCCGCCGATGAAGGTGTCGCCCATCCAGGCAATACCGAAAATCGCGACGACTGCTTGCATGCCGGCGGAGAAGACGGAGCCTTGTACGGCCTTTATGCCGTCCGTCCGGGTGACGAGCAGGATAAGGGCGGCGGCCGAGAGCATCAGGATCTCGATGATATGTGCCATCTGCATCTGCCGGGAACTGCCATCGGGCAGGCTGAACCAGGGACGAAGCTCTGTCATCGAGCCGAACAGGACGATACCGATTGTCGCCGCTATGAATATGACGACTGACAGGAGGGCGGCACGATGGTTCTCGACGCCTTTCGTCCTATATTGATCGCTTGTGAACTCTCCGTTTGCGATACGGCGCAGGTATTCGGGGTCTTCCGCCAGTTCCTTTCCGACGTGCAGCGAGCAGAACGCTCCCGCCAGGACACCGATCAACGTGCAAGGGACGGAGATCATCAGGATGTCCGTCAATGAGATATGATGTCCCGACAGCATACTGAGCAATGCTATGGTTGCCGCCGAGATCGGGCTGGCTGTAATGGCTTGTTGAGATGCGATCACTGCGATTCCCAATGGCCGTTCGGGACGTATCTTCGTTTCCGTTGCCACTTCCGCTATTACGGGAAGGACCGAATAGGCCACGTGCCCCGTTCCCGCAATGAATGTGAAGATATAAGTGACCAGCGGGCTAAGGAGCGTAATCTTGGAAGGATTTTTGCGCAGCAGTTTTTCCGCCCACTTCACCATCAGGTCCAATCCGCCGGCCGCTTGCATGCAACTGGCGGCGGCGATAACTGCAACGATCATCAGCATCACATCGATGGGAGGGGAGGTCGGCTCCAATCCAAATATGAAAGTGAGGACGGCCAGTCCCAGGCCACCCAATACCCCCAACCCGATGCCGCCGAGGCGGGCACCGATAATAATTGCAACTAAAACGAAGAGTAATTGTAGTAACATGTTTTGTGAAATGTTTGTTAGGGTCGCAAATTTAATTATTTTTGCCCTGCTAAGTACTACAAAAACAATTAATACGAATGAAAAGAATCTATTTCGCAGCTTTGGTAGGCTTGTTTGGGGGTGTGTCGGCATTGTCGGCACAGGGACGGAGTGAGCTTCTGTTGGAAAAAAACTGGAAGTTCACCCGCGAGGACCACAAAGAGTTTATAAAGCCTGCATTCGACGACAGCAAGTGGCAGTCCGTGACTGTCCCCCACGATTGGGCGATCTACGGCCCTTTCAGTTCCCAAAACGACAAACAGGAGGTTGCCATTGCGCAAGACGGACAGAAAGAGGCGATGGAACATGCCGGACGTACCGGCGGACTGCCGTTCGTCGGTGTGGGCTGGTACCGCACCGAGTTCGACGTCCCGCAGTTCCAGGCCGGCAAGCGGGCGACGATCCTGTTCGACGGGGCCATGAGCCACGCCCGCGTTTACCTCAACGGGCAGGAGGTCGGCTATTGGCCGTATGGTTACAACTCTTTTCACTTCGATGTCACGAAATACCTGAAGACGGGCGAGAAGAACACACTGGCAGTCCGTTTGGAAAACCTGCCGGAATCTTCCCGCTGGTATCCCGGTGCCGGCCTCTACCGGAATGTTCACCTGATCGTTACCGAAGACGCCTATATCCCGGTTTGGGGTACCTATATCACGACCCCTTCGGTAAACGAAAAGTTTGCCAAAGTGAACGTGCTTACCAAAGTGGTGCTTCCCGAAGGTGCCGATCCCGCCAAATATAGCGTAGAAACCAGCGTATGGAACCCGGACAAGCAGAAGCTGACGGCTGTCCGCACTTCTCTTGCCCAGATGAAATACAACAATAATCAAGCAGAGCAGGAGTTGGTTATCCAAGACCCGTCCTTATGGTCTCCTGAAATGCCGGCTTTGTATTCTGCGGAAACCCGTCTGTATGAAGGCGACAAGCTGAAGGATGTCTATACGACTCCTTTCGGTATCCGCTCGATCGAGATTATACCGGACAAAGGTTTCTTCCTGAATGGCAAGCGGACGGTCTTTAAGGGTGTCTGTAACCATCATGATCTCGGCCCGTTGGGAGCTGCCGTCAATGATGCTGCCATCCGTCGCCAGATACGGATACTGAAAGACATGGGGTGTAACGCGATCCGAACTTCCCACAATATGCCTGCTCCCGAACTGGTAAGGGCTTGTGACGAAATGGGGATGATGATCATGGCGGAGAGCTTTGACGAGTGGAACGTGGCGAAATGTAAGAACGGTTACAATTTGCTCTTCGACGAATGGGTGGAGAAAGACCTCGTGAACTTGCTTCATAACTTCCGCAACAATCCGAGCGTTGTCATGTGGTGTATCGGTAATGAAGTGCCCAACCAGTGGAATGAGGGAGATGCGAAGATTGCCAAATGGTTGCAGGATATCTGTCACCGCGAGGATCCGACACGTCCGGTCACGCAGGGAATGGATGCTCCGGATGCCGTAGTCAACAATAACTTTGCTGCTGTGATGGATGTGGCCGGTTTCAACTACCGTCCTTTCAAATATAAGGTAAACTATAAGAAGTTGCCGCAGCGGATTGTTTTAGGTAGCGAAACGGCTTCGACGGTAAGTTCCCGCGGTGTTTATAAGTTTCCGGTCGAACGTAAGGCGATGGCGAAATATGACGATCATCAGAGTTCCGGCTACGACGTGGAACATTGCGGCTGGTCCAACCTGCCGGAAGACGATTTCATCCAGCATGAGGATCTGCCGTATTGCATCGGTGAGTTTGTGTGGACCGGATTCGACTATTTGGGAGAACCGACTCCCTATTATACGGATTGGCCAAGCCATAGTTCCCTGTTCGGCATCATTGATCTTGCGGGTATTCCGAAGGATCGTTTCTATCTGTACCGCAGCCATTGGAATAAAACAGCACGTACGTTGCATATTCTGCCTCATTGGACCTGGCCGGGACGTGAAGGGGAAGTGACACCTGTCTTTGTGTACACGAATTATCCTTCTGCCGAATTGTTCATCAACGGTAAGAGTCAGGGAAAACGCACGAAAGATCTGGGTGTCGAACTGGACAGCAGCTATACGGAAACCGCTCAAAAGAGCTTCGAGCGCCAGAAACGCTATCGCCTGATGTGGATGGATACGAAATACGAGCCGGGTACTCTGAAAGTGGTGGCTTATGATAAAGATGGCAAAGCCGTTGCCGAAGAGGTGGTACATACAGCCGGCAAGCCTTACCGCATCGAGTTGGAAGCTGACCGCGACCACCTGAAAGCCGATGGCAAGGATCTCTCTTTTATCAATGTTCGCGTTGTCGACAAGAACGGTAACCTTTGTCCTGACGCTACGAACAAGGTGAAGTTCAATGTTCGTGGTTCTGGCTCTTATCGTGCGGCTGCCAACGGTGATCCTTCATCACTCGAATCTTTCCAGGCTCCGCAGATGTCCCTTTTCAAAGGACAACTGACAGCAGTCGTACAGACAGAAGAAACACCGGGTGTCATTGTCTTCGAAGCCTCTGCTCCGGGTGTGAAAGGCGCGAAGATCGAACTGCTCAGCGAGACGTTCTGATTCCATAGGCATCCCGTCTCCATTTCATAGGCATCGGATTCACGATGGACAGGCATCCGTCGTGAATCCGATGCTTATCTGTTTTTAAGACTGTCTGGAAAGAGAGTGCATCTTCTTCCCAAAACCGAACATACTGTCCGATATTGAACACCTTGTTTCTTCTGTCCTACCACAAAACCAACAAGTTACATTTTTGGCACAGAGTTTGCCCTGTAAAAAACGCCACGGTGAAAATACCGGAAAAAGAAGAATTAAAACAATAGTAAATATGGACAGAGAGATTTCAAAAGAAGTACGGCGTAAGGAGCAACGCAAACAGTTTATCAAGATAGGGACGGTAGCCGGTGGTCTGATCGTCCTGATCGTAACAGCGATCTCCATGCTTCAGAGCAGTCTGAAACGGAAAGACCTCAACATTTCGACAGTCGACAAGGGGGTGATCGAAGTGTCAGTCAGTGCATCCGGCAAAGTGATCCCCGCGTTTGAGGAGATTATCAACTCACCGATCAACTCCCGCATCGTGGAGGTGTATAAGCGGGGCGGGGATTCAGTCGATGTCGGCACGCCTATTCTGAAATTAGATTTGCAGAGCGCCGAGACGGAATATAACAAGCAGCTGGACGAAGAACAGATGAAGAGCCTGCAACTGGAACAGCAACGTGTGACGAATCAAAACAAACTCTCGGAAATGGAGATGAACCTGAAAGTCTCCCGCATGGAATTGGACCGCAAAGCCGTCGAACTCCGCAACGAACGCTATTTGGACAGCTTGGGAGCCGGTACGACCGACAAGGTCCGACAGGTGGAACTGGATTATAACGTGAGTCTCCTCAAACTGAAGGAAGACGAACAGAAATATAAGAACGAACAGGCACTGGCGGAGGCGGATCTGAAAGTAAAAGAGCTGGAACTGAATATTTTCCGCAAGAGCCTTGCCGAGACCCGGCGCACGTTGGAAGATGCCCGGATCCGTTCGCCCCGTAAGGCAATCCTGACCTACGTGAACAACGAGATCGGCTCGCAGATCGGCCAAGGGGCGAAAGTGGCCATCGTTTCCGACTTGTCTCATTTCAAGATCGAAGGCGAGATCGCCGATACATACGGCGACCGTATTGCCGCTGGCAGTAAGGCGATTGTCAAGATCGGCAGCGAGAAACTAAACGGAACGGTCAGCGATGTCACTCCTTTATCAAAGAACGGCGTGATCTCTTTCACCGTCCAATTGGAGGAAGACAATCATAAGCGTCTCCGTTCGGGGTTGAAGACCGATGTTTATGTGATGAATGCCGTGAAGGATGATGTGCTTCGCATTGCCAACTCCTCTTATTATGTAGGAAAAGGAGAATACGAACTCTTTGTCATCAACGGCGACCAGCTGTTGAAACGCAAAGTGCAGTTGGGAGATAGTAATTTCGAATATGTAGAAGTGGTCAGTGGCTTGCAGGAAGGTGATCAGGTGGTTGTCTCGGACATGAGCGCTTATAAGGAGAAGAACAAATTGAAAATAGAGGACTAATAAAAAACAATCCGCTTTATGATAAAACAATATTTGAAGCAAGCGTTATATATGCTGAAGGAGAACCGTCTCGTCAGCGTGATTTCCATAGCGGGCACAGCTCTATCCATCGCAATGATCATGGTAGTGGTTCTGGTGTTCCAGGTACAGTTTGCCAGCTTTTATCCGGAGAATAACCGCGATCGGATGATGTATGTGGAGAATGGTACGGAGGTCCGCTCCGATAACGGATGGAATCGGGGAAATATGTCGGTCGAGGCAGTGAAGGAATGTTTCTATTCGTTGGAACTACCGGAAGCCGTCTCCGGCTATGCGTTGCAATTGAAGCCTTTGTCCATTCCGGGCAAACGGATGTACAAAGGTTATGAGATCAAATATACAGATCCCGGCTTTTGGCAGATCTTTTCTTTCCGCTTCCTGTCGGGAAAACCGTTTACGCAGGCAGACTTCGATTCGGGTATTCCCGTGGCGGTCGTTTCGGAAAGTGTGGCACGCAAGCTCTACGGTTCAACGGAGGTGGTAGGGAAGAGTGTCTTCATCGATTTGGCTGACTATACGATCTGCGGGGTGGTGGAGGATGTCAGTCGGGCAGCCAATACGGCTTTCGCTTCCGTTTGGGTCCCCTATACCACCGACCGTGTCCTTTTAACCAATACATCGAAAGAAAATATGACCGGTGCTTTCTCTGTCTGTCTCTTGGCACGGCAGCGGGAAGACTTTGGAGCTATCCGGCAGGAGTTGGATCGGCAGATCGAACGTTATAACGAGATGAAACAGGATAACAGGATAGACTTCATGGGAGGTCCCATCACCAGATTGGATGTCGCCATCGGTTCAGAAGTGCAGGTTCCTGTGGCATTGAAAGACTACCTGTTGGAAACCGGGTTGTTATTGCTGTTCCTGTTGTTTGTTCCGGCTCTGAACCTGTTGGGCGTGACACAGTCGGCTGTGCAGAAACGGCGGGTAGAGATGGGCGTACGCAAAGCGTTTGGGGCGACGACCGGAACCTTGTTGTGCCAGTTGTTGTATGAAAACGGACTGGCAACGCTGATCGGCGGGGGTATGGGCTTCGGACTCTCGCTGCTGTTCTTTTCGTTGGGCAAGGATTTTTTGTTGGAGAGTGCCGATACGGCCTTGAGTGGGGAAATGTTGTTCCAGCCGATAGCATTCGGGGCGGCTTTGCTGTTCTGCCTGTTGCTGAACTTGCTGTCTGCTGGTGTACCGGCATGGCGGATTGCTCGGCAGAAGATTGTTGCGGTATTGAAAGATGGAGAGGAGTTTAACCATTAAAAGGAGGATATGAAGATGGTCAAGCATATTTGGAAAATGATTTGGAACCAGCGGTGCAGCAATGGCTGGTTATTCATGGAGCTGCTGCTGGTGTTCGGGGCGCTTTGGGTGATGATGGATTCGATGTTGGTCAGTTGGTATATCTACCGGCAGCCGTTGGGGTTCGACATCACGAACGTTTATAAAATAAATATCGGAAAGAAATCTGTTGGCATACCGGGTTACCAACCGGATTCGCTGTTGGCGACATCGGAAGGGGAAGACTTGATCCGTTTGGTGGAGAACATCCGCCGGGCGGAGGAGGTGGACGAGATTTGCGTGGCGAGTTCTTCTTGTCCTTACACCTGGGCCAATAGCTGGTCGCAACTGGTGCGGGCGGATGCCGATACGAGTGTGAAAGTAAACTATTACCAAGGTTTCGAAGTGACACCTTCCTATTTCGATGTGTTGCGGATCAAAGACAGGGAAGGGCATCCGCTGCGTCCGATTGTGGAGAAGAACGTGGGCGATTTGGCTGTTACTTCTGATTTTGAAAAGGAATTATTTGAAGGGGAATCTTGTATCGGGAAGCAGCTCAAATGGAGTATCAACGGTACGGAGACCATGACGGTATCTGCGGTTACTTCTCCTATCCGTCAGAACGAGTTCAAGGTGAGTACCCCCTGCTTTTATGGGTTGATGCGCACAAACGAAGAGCTGGTTGAGACGGTCTCTCGGAAGAAAGCAGAAAACATGGATTGCCTGGTCCGCATGAAGGACGGCTTCAAGGCGGACGGGATGGATGCCTTCTTGGATAGGATGGGCGAGCGGCTGGAAGTGAATAACTTGTATGTCTCTTGCGTGATCCCGTTGGAAGAGCAGCGTCCTGTGATCCTGAAAGGACGGTTGGACAACTTGAAGAAGAAGACGGCTTTGGTCGGCTTCATGTTGCTGAATGTCTTCTTTGGCATTGTCGGTACCTTCTGGCTGCGGACGCAATACCGCCGGAGCGAATTGGGATTGCGGTCGGCATTGGGGGCCTCGCGGGGTACACTGAGGCGTTACCTTGATGTGGAGGGGCTTTCGTTATTGGTCTTTACAGTACCGTTGGTGCTGCTCTTTGTCATCAACACGCTTTATTTCGATCTGCCCGATACGGGACGGATGGCCTATTCGGGGTGGCGCTTCCTTGTTACCTTCGGTGGTGCGTTCCTGTTGCTGGCCGGTATGATCTGGGTCGGTATCTGGTTCCCGGCACGCGGGATTGCGAAGATGAACTCGGCAGAGGCTTTGCATTATGAATAAAAACAACTGATTTTAAAAAAGTTATTGTTATGCTTGAAAAGTATGTGAAACAGCTTTTTAACCAATTTCGGGAGAACCGGATGTTATATATGGTCTCTTTGTCGGGGACGGCATTGTCTATTGCCATGATTCTGGTATTGGTGCTGGTTTTCCAGATCAATTTGAGTGGTTTTGTTCCTGAGTCGAATCGTAGTCGGATGCTCTTTGCTGAAGCTGTGCTTGTCGCAAACAGGAATGGTGGAGACAACAATTCTGGACAGATGTCTGTTGAGGTTTTGAAATCCTGTTTATATTCGTTGAAGATCCCGGAAGCTGTTACCGGTGTTTGTAAAACTTGGGGACCGATCTCTTTGCCGGGACATCAGTTGTATAAGGAATATGGAATCACTTATACGGATGCGGCTTATTGGCGTGTTTTTGATCATCCTTTTCTGGAAGGGGAGGCTTTTACAGATTCGGATTGGGAGTCTGCGATTCCTCGTGCGGTGATTACAAGCCAGATGTCCCGCGACCTGTTTGGTGATGAGCCGGCTGTCGGGCGTGAATTGATATTGAATGGTCGCTCGTATCGGGTTTGTGGGGTTGTAGGTGATGTGCCTTCTTCTGCGTTACTTTCTTATGCTGGTATATGGGTTCCTTATAGTTGTGAAAAATCGTTGATGCGTTTGGGAAGAGGAGAGGGAATGGTCGGTTCTTTTACAGCCTGCTTGCTGGCTCGTTCTTCTGCGGATTTTGATAATATAAGGGAGGAGTTTCGGAAAGCGGTCGACAGCTATAATGCGGGCAAGGTGGATTACCAGGTTTCTTTTCCAGGAGGTCTACTTACTCAATTGGACAAAGCGAGAGGTGGTTCTGGATGGCGAAAAGTCAGTTGGAAAGATTTCTTGACTGAGTATGGTATTCTTCTGTTACTTTTTTTATTGATCCCGGCATTGAACCTGAGCGGTATCCTTCATGCTTTTGTTCAGAAAAGGCGAGAAGAACTGGGACTTCGTCGGGTTTTCGGAGCAACGGATCAAGTGATTTGGATTCAGTTGGTGATAGAGAACCTGGTGTTGACGTTTTGTGGAGGTATAGTAGGGTTATTATTGTCGTTGGTGTTCTTGTATGTCTGTAAATCGTTTCTTTTTGAGCCGGGAATTTGTTTTACTGCGGAGATGCTTTTCCAACCTTTTTTATTTTTGGCGGCATTCTTGGTAGTGTTCTTGTTGAATTTGTTGATAGTGGGGATTCCGGTGTGGTGGATTATCCGTGAACCAATAATCGATGCTTTGAGAGGTAGTAAATAAACAAATGGATAAAGAGGAATAAGTATGATAAAGCATGTGTTGACTTTGATTTGGAACCAGCGGAGGAGTAATGGCTGGATTTTTGCCGAACTTTTGTTAGTCGTTTGTGCTTCTTGGTTCGTAGCGGATCGGGTCTGGGTGGATCTGCGTTGTTTTTATTCTCCGTTGGGATATGATATACAAAATACGTGGAGATTCAAGTTGTCTGATCGGGTTTCGAATACTTCATTGGTGACCGGAGACTCGCTTCGCCATTCGGATTCGTTACATGATTTGCAGATTCTGATAGATCGTCTTCGTCGTGAGCTTTGGGTGGAGAATGTTTGCTTGACCTATTGGTCACAACCTTATTGTTATGGTGGTTCGCGATATAGTCTTTATGCTGTGGATAGCGATTCTACAGCTTTGTCGGGTAAGATCTTTCATGTACTTCGAGTTTCACCCGAATATTTCTCTCTTTTCAAAGTTTGTGATGTAGAGGGGCGCGATGTTGAATCCGCTTTTCGTTCGTATCCGCAATCTATGGTTCTCACGCGAAAGAGTGAACGAGAGATTTTCGGAGACGAGAGTGCTGTTGGGCGGCAACTCTCTTTTACTCCTGAATTGACGGAGGTTTATGATATCGTGTCGGTTGTTCCTTTTTTCCGAAGTCATGATTTCGAACGTCAGGAGGATTGTGTGTTTATTCTTTTACAAGGTGAGGAATTGGCTTGGGCAGTGAACTGGTTTGGAGTTGAGAATGCAGAGATTTCGGTACGGACGAAGCAACCGTTGGAACGCGTTGAACTGTATCGTCGGATGGAGGAGATGGGGGAGCGTTTACAGGTGAACGATCTTTCGGTTTACGGAGTAACCAAACTTAGTGACCAGCGTGACATTCTTTTACGTTCTAATGTAAATGCGAATAAAAAATCCTTTTCGTTGTTTCTTTTTCTTTCAATGAATGTTTTCTTGGGGGTGATCGGCTCGTTTTGGTTGCGTACGGAGCGTCGTCGCGGAGAAATAGGTTTGAGAGGTGCCTTAGGGGCTTCTCGGAAGCGGTTGAAAAGAGAGCTGTATTCGGAAGGTTTGTGTCTCTTGGCTCTGACATTCCCTTTTGTGTTGGTGTTTGTCGCGAATGTCCTGTGGCTGGGTAAGTTGGATACCTATCGGGAGGCCTATTCTTGTTTGCGCTTGTTTGTGACATTAGGGGGGACATATTTGTTGGTGATGTGTCTGATCTGTATTGGTATTTGGTATCCGGTTCGTAAAGCTGTAGGGATGGTACCGGCGGAGGCGTTGCATTATGAGTGATGTAAAAACGGACAATGTGTTCGGTATTGAACACTGATCGTTTTGTATAGTAATTGATTAATAGTACTTTAATTGTATGGCATGCAATTTGCTAATAGATATAAAAATATAATAATAACGGGGTAGTCTTACCATTACCCGTAATAAACAATAACGATTATGATTACACTTACAAATCTTGAAAAGATCTACCGGACGAAAGAAATCGAGACGGTTGCTTTGGAAAACGTGAACATGACAGTTGATAAGGGAGAATTTCTGAGTATTATGGGACCTTCCGGTTGTGGAAAGTCCACACTATTGAATATTATCGGACTATTGGATGCTCCGACATCCGGTACGGTCGAGATAGCCGGTATCAACACGGTTAATATGAACGATAAACAATTGGCCGAGTTCCGAAACAAAAAGTTAGGTTTCGTTTTTCAGTCCTTTCATTTGATCAATTCGCTGAATGTACTTGATAATGTCGAGCTACCTTTGCTCTACCGTAAAGTCAGTGCCAAAGAACGGCGTGAAGCAGCTGTTGCCGTTCTTGAAAAGGTAGGCCTTTCGCACCGTATGCGCCATTTTCCGACACAGCTTTCCGGTGGCCAATGCCAGCGTGTCGCTATTGCCCGTGCTATTGTAGGTAATCCTGACATTATTCTTGCTGATGAACCGACAGGTAACTTGGACTCCAAAATGGGGGCTGAAGTAATGGAATTGCTTCACAAACTGAACAAAGAAGATGGGCGTACTATCGTCATGGTTACCCACAACGAGGAACAGGCAAAACTTACAAGTCGCACTGTACGTTTCTTTGACGGGCGGCAGGTGTGCAGTAGGGATGTTTTTGTATGAATTTGAGTTCTTAAATTATGTATAAACAATATTTTAGGCAAGCTTGGATTTCTCTTTGGGAAAATCCTTTGATGAACTTACTGATGATTATGGGGACGACATTGTCTGCTGCGATGTTGTTGGTTCTGGTTCAGTTTTATATTGTGCGGACCTCTTCTTATGCTCCTGTATCGGCCCGTGATAGGATGCTTTATGTGACCGGAGTACAGTCGGATATGATGGAGGTTGATGCAAGTGGACGCCGGATTCCGTCAGGTGGTCGGTGGATGGACGGATTGGGGGTCCCTTTTGTCCGTCAGGTGTTTGAACAGTTGAAGAGTGTGGAGGGGATAGCTGTTATGTCCGGTGGAACCTTGTCATCACGGCTTTCGTCTCTTGGGAGGAAAGAAAGTGGAGAATTTGCACTACGGATGACGAACGGTGATTTTTGGCGTGTATTCGATTTTTCATTTGTGGCAGGAAAACCATATGATGAAGCGAGTGTTCAAAGTGCTCGGAAACAGGCTGTATTGTCGGAGGATGTTGCATACAGACTCTTTGGTTCGACGGAGGTGATAGGGGAGACTTTGTTGATCGAATATGTAGAATATCAGGTATGTGGTGTCGTGAAGTCTGTCAGTGAGGTGGTTTCGGAAGTATATGGACAAGTCTTCGTTCCTTACACTTGTGACGAGGCGATGATGGCAGAGGTGAAAGCAGGTGGTGTGTGTGGTAAGTTGAATGTTTGTTTACTGGCCACTGCAAAAGAGGATTTTCCTGTTATTCGGGAAGAAGTGGGGCGGAATGTGAAACGTTTCAACTCCAATTTGCAGGATTGGCAGGCCAACTTGTTCGAACAGCCACATACAGCGACACAACGGATGTTTCAGCGGTGGCACGAAGAAAAATTGGGGGCACTCTTTTCCGGTATGCTTTGTCTGGCATTATTGTTTTTCTTCCTACCGGTCTTCAATATGTTGGGACTTGCGTTCAGCCAAATCAGGAAGCGCCAGCCGGAAATCGGGTTGAGGAAGGCTTTCGGGGCAACTTCAGCGCACGTGGTTGGGCAGATGCTTTATGAAAGTTTGATCGTGACCGGGATCGGTTGTGTGTTAGGGCAATGCTTTTCTGTCTTGTTTTTCTTTCTTGCCAAAGACGGTCTGTTGGAACGGACGGATGTGAAACTGACGACTGATATGTTGTTCACCTTTTGGTTGTTGCCAATAGCGTTCTTGATCTGCCTTTTTATTAATTTCCTTTCGGTCGGTATACCGGCGTGGCGTATTGCACGACGGCAGATTGTGGAGGCATTAAATGCGTGATGAGTATGTTTCAAGTAATTATAAAACAATTGTGGAGTGAAAAGCGGCAGACCGTTTGGCTGTTGCTGGAATTGACGGTTGTCTTCTTGTTCTTATTGATGGTGGTTGATTTTTCCTGGATCAAGCTGAAGAACTATCTGGAGCCGCGTGGTTTTGATGTAACAAATATTTATCAACTGAAATTAAAACGATTGACACCTGGAGCCGTCGGTTATCAGCCTTCCGAAGAGTTGGAACAAACGGAAGGAGAAATGTTGGAGCAACTGCTTGGGCAGATACGGATGTATCCGGATGTGGAACTGGTCGGTATTTCGAATATGGCATCGCCGGTTGCGAGCGGTGGCTGGTGGACCATGTTGTTCCGTCGTGATAGTCTGGGGCAAGCTAATTTGCAAGGACGTACGGTTGACGAAAATTATTTGAAAATATTTCGTTTGTGTGATCCTAATGGAAAAGCTTTGGATTTGATGCGTTCGGATCGAGCCCGGTTGCTTGTCTCCCAACAAGCTTCTGAACAATTGGGATATGAGACGGTGGCGGCCGTCCTGAATGATACACTTTATATGGATACCGGTGAAAAAAACGAACGTACGTCTTATCCGGTTTCTGCTGTTTTTGCGGAATTGAAAAGCCAACCGTTCCGGCCATATCGATCTTCTTTTTTTGAATTGCCGACCCGTCAGCAATGGAACGAGAACTTGCAGCGTATGCAGGCCCAACGGGTGGAACTGTGGGTTCGGGTCCGGGAAGGGCGTGACACCCATTTCAGGGAACATTTCGAACGCGAGATGGCAGAACGGCTTTGGGCAGGACAGTTGTATGTCTCTTCAGTCATTAGTATGGAAGACGAAGTCTTGAAGTGTATTGACATGGAGATACGACAGAATGTGGAGCCGATGATGTATGTCTTGCTGTTTGTCCTGCTGACCGCTTTTCTGGGCGTGTTTGGAACATTTTGGCTGCGGACGCGGCTACGTCGTTCCGAAATCGGTATCCGTATGGTGATGGGAGCATCCCGGTCAGCTATCGGGAAGTTATTCTTTCTGGAAGGTCTTTGCCTGATGTCGGTAGCGGTCTTTCCTGCATTGTTGGTCTATGTGAATCTGTTACAGGCTGAAATCCTGAATGTTTATGATTTACCTTATACAGGAAGCCGTGTCCTGCTGGTCGCAGTCGTTTCATCGTTCGTCCTGCAAGTGATGATTTTTACCGGTATTTGGTTTCCGGCACGAAAAGCATCGAGGTTAAAGCCGGCCGATGCCCTGCATTATGAATAAAGATCGATAATAACACTATTTGTCAAACAAAGAAAGGCCCGATCTCGCAATCCCTGCGAGATCGGGCTTAAACTCCTAAAATATCATGGAAGCATATATGCCGAAGTGTTTATCGCTCGCAACAGGGCTGATAGACAGGTTATGCTTCGTAGCAAACGGACGGCCTTGCGACTTCCGCTTATCTCAACTTCCTGCGCTTTCCCCGATAAACAAACGAATAATACGAAAATCAAGGTAAGAATTCGTTTCATTTATAGATATGTCTTGTTTACGTTATTTACTTTTTTCAAGAATAAGGCGGCTGATGCGTGCCTGTACCTGCATTAGTGTTACAACGTCAATATTTTCAAAGTCAATATCGATGAGTTTGATTTTGTTTTTTTTAGCCATTCTGTGTGGAGAATGTCCCATTTCCTTTACTAAATCATCAATCATTTCTTTAATTTTCTCCGCTCTTTTCGGATAATTTACTGTGCGTGCCATAATCTCCTGTTTTAATTTTTAATTAATAATGGTACAAATATAAACAAATAGAATTGTAAAACAATGAAATAAAGGATTATTCTTTTAAATAGTCATTCAGAATCCCAGTTTAGGAAAAAAAATAATCGATCCGACTATGGCAGCCGCTATTGCTATAATTAAAACGGCTCCTGCTGCGAGGTCTTTCGTTCTTTTTATTGCTTCGTTGTATTCGGGTGAGACCAAATCTGCCAATGATTCAATGGATGAATTGATTGCTTCGGCCGATAATACGGCTCCGATTACGATCACGACCGCCATCCATTCTGTTTGGGATAAACCGAAAGAAAATCCGGCTATAATCACGCAAATAGTAGCAAAACAATGTATCCATGCATTGTGCTCTTTTTGTATCAATAAACGGATGCCGTTAAAAGCATACCGGAAACTGGCCAGTCGTTTACGAAAAGTGAAGCCGCTGTTTTTCATATTATTTATTGTTTTGAGGGAACGGGACAAAGATATGAATAATACTTCAAAAACGGACACACTGTTCATTTTCGGACACTATTGTTTTGGACATGTTGCAGACAATCAGTTATATATCTTTTTGGCATAACTTTTGCCAACGGAAAGTCAAAACATTTATTACGATGAAAAAGATCTATATAGTCATCATTTCTATTCTGTTGTCGGGTACCGGATTGCAGGCACAGGAACAAGATACTGTCAGGCTGACTCTTAAAGAAGCGATCAACTTGGCGCAAATGCAATCGGTGGATGCAGCAGTGGCTTTGAACGAGCTGAAGACTGCTTATTGGGAATACCGTACGCATATTGCCGACCAGTTGCCGGAGATCAACTTCAAGGGAACGCTTCCAGCCTACAGCAAACAGTATACTAAATACCAGCAGTCCGACGGTTCGTACACTTTTGTCCAAAACAATTCGCTCGGCCTGAACGGAGAGATTTCGATCGATCAGAATATAGCCTTGACAGGTGGTAAGATATCGTTGAACTCTTCTCTCGATTTTAACCGGCAGTTGGGGAAGGGGGCTTTCAACGAATATATGAGCGTACCTATCGGGTTGACGCTTACGCAGCCGATTTTTGGTGTGAACGCCCAGAAATGGAAAAGGCGTATCGAGCCTGTCCGCTATCAGGAAGCGAAAGCCGCTTATATCGAGAGTGTGGAAGGAGTGACGATCAACACGATCGGCTATTTTTTCAACCTGCTGCTGGCAAATGAAAACTTGCAGATTGCCAGGCAGAACCTTGAAAATGCTGATAAGTTGTACGAGATAGCGGTTGCCAAGCGTAAGATCGGTCATATCTCCGAAAGTGAACTGATGCAGTTGAAGCTGTCTGCCTTGCAGATGAAGGGGAAGCTGACCGAGGCACAATCCGGTCTCAATGCCAATATGTTTCAGCTCCGCGCTTTTTTGGGGTTGAGCGAACAGGAAGTGATCGAGCCGATCCTGCCGGAGTCTGCTCCTTCTTTGCGGATGATGTATGAGGTAGTGTTGCAAAAAGCGCAGGAAAACAATTCGTTCGCCAAGAATATTCGCCGTCGCCAGCTGGAAGCCGATTATGAGGTGGCGACAGCCAAAGGAAACCGTCGCAGTATCAATCTTTTCGCCACGATCGGTTATACAGGAAAAGATCATACATTCGATTCCGCCTATAATCGGTTAAAGGGAAATCAGGTGGTGGAAGTCGGCATGACGATCCCAATCCTCGATTGGGGCAAGCGCCGGGGAAAAGTGAAAGTTGCCGAATCTAACCGGGATGTGACTTTATCCAAGATCCGTCAGGAGGAGATCAGTTTTAACCAGGATATTTTTTTGTTGGTGGAAAACTTTAATAACCAGGCCGCTCAGTTGGAGATCGCTCAGGAAGCCGATGCGATTGCTGAGAAGCGCTACAAGACCTCTATCGAGACATTCATGATCGGTAAGATCAATATTTTGGACCTGAACGACGCGCAACAATCGAAGGATGAGGCTAAACAGAAGCATATCCAGGAGTTGTACGACTATTGGAACTACTATTACAATATACGAAGTGTCACCCTTTATGATTTTATCAATGACCGGACTCTTGATGCGGAATTTGAGAAGATCGTAAGGCGATGATCGATTAAATTCCATAAATTTGCAAATCATAAATCATAAATTTGAAATCATACATCAATGATCCTGATAATAGACGATGATGCAGCCGTTCGTTCTTCGTTAACCTTCTTGTTGAAACGAGCCGGGTTCGAGCCGGAAGCTGTTCCGGGGCCGGAAGAAGCATTGGCTGTTGTACGCCGGACGGCGCCACAGCTTATCCTGATGGATATGAACTTTACACTGACTACGACCGGTGAAGAGGGGATACAACTGCTGAAGCAGGTGAAGATTTTCCTGCCTGACGTCCCGGTTATCCTGATGACGGCATGGGGATCTATTTCGCTTGCCGTACAGGGTATGCAGGCAGGAGCTTTTGATTTTGTGACCAAGCCCTGGAATAATCTCGTTCTGCTGAAATCCATCCGTACGGCAATCGAACTGAGCGAACAGAAGAAGGAACAGGAAACACCTTTGAACCGCTTGGATGCCGATAATAAATTTCATTTTGATAAGATCATTGGCCAGAGTGCCCCGTTGATGGATGTGTTGGGGACGGTTTCCCGGATTGCTCCGACCAACGCTTCCGTTCTGATAACCGGTGAGAGCGGAACAGGGAAGGAGCTGATTGCCGAGGCGATCCATACGAACAGCCCTCGTGCGAAAGAGCCGTTTGTAAAGGTCAACCTCGGCGGGCTTTCACAGAGTCTTTTCGAGAGCGAGATGTTCGGGCATAAGAAAGGAGCGTTTACTGACGCTTACATCGACCGTACCGGACGTTTCGAGATGGCAAACAAGGGGACGATCTTTCTTGACGAGATCGGTGATCTCGAACTGTCCTGCCAGGTGAAGCTGCTACGTGTCCTGCAAGACCAGACATTCGAGGTTTTGGGTGATAGCCGTCCTCGCAAAGTCGATATCCGTGTGGTCAGTGCGACAAACCGCAACTTGCGCGAAATGGTGGCTGAACGCATGTTCCGGGAAGATTTGTTTTATCGTATCAACCTGATAACTGTTCATCTGCCTGCGCTTCGCGATCGTAAAGATGATATCCCTTTGTTGGCACGTTATTTTGCCGATAAACAATCAGAGATAAACGGCTTGCCTACTGTCCGTTTTTCATCCGAAGCTTTGACCTTCCTGCAAAAACTGCCTTATCCGGGTAATATCCGTGAGTTGAAGAATTTGGTGGAGCGGACGATACTGGTATCGGGCAAGGCTGTTTTGGAGGCCTCTGACTTCGAGGGCCAGTGTCTTCATACGACATTGTCGGCAAAGGCTGAAGGGGCTCCTTCGTTTGAAGGCCTGACATTGGATGAGTTGGAAAAGCAAACGATTCTCCAGGCGCTGAAGACACATGCCGGTAATCTTTCACACGCTGCCACGGCACTCGGTATCAGTCGGGCGGCCCTGTACCGCCGTCTTGAGAAATATGATATTCCTGTAGACAAATAAATCGCCCCGACTGATGAGAATAAAAGGATTGTTTTGGATATTGACTGCATTGCTGTTGGCTGTATTGGCGATTATTACCTATCATGCTTTCTATGCGGAGTCGTCTTTTATGTTCTTTTTCGTGGAAGGGATCGTGATCCTGACAATCATCTATTTGTTTGTGTTCTATAGCCGTATCATCAAGCCTCTTGTGATTATAGGGAATGGTATGGATTTGTTGAAGGAGCAGGATTTCAGTTCCCGTCTGAGTCGTGTGGGACAGAAGGAGGCGGATCGTATTGTCGATATTTTCAACAAGATGATGGAACAGTTGAAGAACGAACGCTTGCATCTAAGGGAACAGAACCATTTCCTGGATTTGCTGATCAATGCCTCGCCGATGGGGGTGATTATGTTGAACCTTGATAAGGAAGTCCTTTCGGTCAATCCGGCGGCTCATAAGATGCTGGGAGTTCCTTCCTTGCCGGATATCGTGGGCAAGCGCCTGTCGGAACTGGATTCACCTTTGGCGGCGGAGTTGGAGCCGATCCCCTTGTACGATTCGCAGACAGTCCGCCTGAACGATGCCAATATATATAAATGTACGCATTCATCGTTTGTGGATCGTGGCTTCCATCATTCCTTCTATTTGCTGGAAATGTTGACGCAGGAGGTCTTTAAGGCCGAAAAGAAAGCGTATGAGAAGGTGATCCGTATGATTGCTCATGAGGTGAACAACACGACTGCCGGTATTACTTCCACATTGGACACGCTTGAGGCTACCTTCAGCGAGATGCAGGACACAGAAGATATTTGTGAAGTCCTGCGTGTTTCGATAGAGCGTTGTTATAGTATGAGTCATTTTATCACGAAGTTTGCAGACGTGGTTCGCATACCGGAACCTCAAGCCAAGAAACAGCCGCTGAATGCAGTTGTCTTTTCGTGCAAACGTTTTATGGAAACGATCTGCCTGAACCGGAATATCCGGATCGTGATGGATCTGGACCCTATTTCGCCGATTGTCAATCTGGACAATTCACTCTTTGAGCAGGTGTTGGTCAACATCATCAAGAACGCCTCCGAATCGATCGACCACGATGGTGAGATTTATATCCGTACCTCCCGTAATCCGGTCTGTCTGGAGATTGCCGACACCGGCAATGGCATTGACAGGGAAACGGAGGCCAAGCTGTTCAGCCCTTTCTTTTCGACTAAACGTGGTGGCCAGGGTATCGGTTTGATATTTATCCGTGAAGTTCTCCAAAAACACAACTGTTCCTTTTCCCTTAGGACGTATGCGGATGGATTGACGCGGTTCAGGATTTTATTCGAATAAGGATGGAGTTTGCAAGTAAGTGCAATTATGATGAAAACCCTATGCTTTAGCGGTCGTAACCCTATGGGTTAGCAGTCGTAAGGCATAGGGTTAGCACCCTTAAACCGGATCCCCCGGTCTTTCGGGGGATGTATCCGTTTTGTTATCTGTCTTGCTTATTTGTTGGCTGCATTGATAGCATCCAGAATCTTTTTAGAATTGGCATCGGCTGCGTTCATAGCGATTGCCTGCTCCAGGTAACCTTTGGCTTTTGCCATTTGAGCATCAGCTTTTTTCTTTTCAGCTGCGTATTTATCGGGATCGGATGTTGCGATCGGGTTGGCATCGGCCAGGATTTTTGCACCTGCATTGTAGAACATGACGCCGAGGCTGTAAAGGGCGTTACCTTTATATTGGGTGTTGCCTACAACTAATACGTCTTTGAACAATTCTTCCGCTTCTTCTGTCTTACCTGCTTTCTGGGCAGCCTGTCCTTTCTTCATACAATAAGCATACAGAAGTTTTTCAAGGTTTGCGTTCTTGGCATTTGCTTTCAGACCTGCCTCAACTGTTGCTGTAAAATCGGCGGCTTTGTCCTGGCTACGCAAAGACATAGCTTTTCCTACATAAGCGTCGTCTGACTTATAACCCTTTTGAATGGACATGTCGTAGAACTTGATGGCATCGTCATACTTTTTTGCGTTATAAGCTGCAAATGCACAATTAAAGATACGGCTTTCATCTTCATAGTTTGTAAGTTTTAAGTATTCGCTGTACTTTGCTACAACTTCGGGATAGTTTTTTGCAGTCATGGCTGCGTCTCCTTCTTCGCGCAGTTTGTCTGCGTTTGCATCTTGTGCGAATAAATTGCCTACACTCAGGCAAAAAGCCAGTAATAAGATAATTTTCTTCATGGTGATTAAATGTAATATTAAAATTGGTTCGACTAAGGTAACAAGTGTATTGTAAGAGACAAAGGATTTTGTTTTTTTTTAGATTTATAAAGAAAACGAAAGCGACCTTTTCGGGGCCGCTTTCATCTTTCATGTTGCCGGATTGGGACTATAAACCTTGTCCATGGCAATTCTTATATTTCTTACCGCTTCCGCAGGGGCAGGGATCATTGCGGCCTACGCGTTTTTCGGCGCGGACCGGTTCTTGGCGCGGTTGTTGCGGGGCACGTTCTTCCGGATCGTTGTTACCGGATATATCGGTCTTCTCAGCACGATATTTACTCATGTCCTGACGGCGTTCGGCTTCTGCTCTTTGGATAGCGATACGCTGACGCGCAGCCTCTTCCATTGCTGCCTGACGGGCAGCAATAGCCTGCTTTTCTTCTTCGGTCGGTTCTTCGCGAACAGGGATCTGACCGCGCATCAGGACGGCGGCAGTCTTACGGTTCATCATATCCACCATGTTTTTGAACAGGTTGTAAGATTCCAGCTTGTAGATCAACAGAGGATCTTTGTTTTCGTAGCTGGCGTTCTGTACCGAGTGACGCAGTTCGTCCATCTCACGCAAATGTTCTTTCCAGGCTTCGTCGATTGTATGCAGGACGATCGATTTCTGGAATGCTTTCGTGATAGCTTTGCTTTCTGTTTCGTAAGCCTCTTTCAAGTTGCAGGAAACATTATACATGCGTTTACCGTCCGTAATAGGGATCATGATGTTTTCATACATCGCACCCTGATGTTCGTAAACCTGTTTGATCACCGGATTGGCAACTTGAGTCATACGTTCCATACGGCGTTTGAACAGTAGCAGCGCTTCGTCGAACAGTTTATCGGCCAGCTTGTCGGCTTTGCCGCTCTTGAATTCTTCTTCCGTGAACGGACATTCCATTGCGAAAGTCTTGAACAACTCCAGCTTGAAACCTTCGTAGTCACCATCGGCATGTTGGTCGACGATGGCAACGGAAGTGTCATAAATCGTATTCAATACGTCCAGACCGATACGTTCTCCCATCAGGGCATGACGACGGCGGGTATAGATTACGTTACGTTGCGAGTTCATCACGTCGTCATATTCCAACAGACGTTTACGGATACCGAAGTTGTTTTCTTCCACCTTCTTCTGGGCACGTTCAACAGATTTGCTGAGCATGCTGTGTTCCAATACTTCACCTTCCTTGAATCCTAATTTATCCATCAGTCCGGCGATCTTCTCGGATGCAAACAGACGCATCAAATCGTCTTCCAGAGAAACGAAGAATACGGAAGAACCCGGGTCGCCCTGTCGGCCGGCGCGGCCGCGCAACTGGCGGTCCACACGGCGGCTCTCATGGCGCTCCGTACCGATGATGGCCAGTCCGCCGGCGGCCTTTACTTCGTCGGTGAGCTTGATGTCGGTACCTCGGCCCGCCATGTTGGTGGCGATGGTCACCGTACTGCTCTGTCCGGCAGTCGCTACGATTTCAGCTTCTTTCTGGTGCAACTTCGCATTCAAGACGTTATGTTTGATCTTACGCATGGTAAGCATACGACTCAACAATTCGGAGATTTCGACGGATGTCGTACCTACCAGTACCGGGCGTCCTGCTTCGGTCAGCTGGACGATCTCTTCGATTACGGCGTTGTATTTTTCACGCTTCGTCTTGTAGATGCGGTCGTTCATATCGTTACGGGCGATCGGGCGGTTGGTTGGGATTACGACAACATCCAGTTTGTAGATGTCCCAGAATTCGCCGGCTTCCGTTTCAGCCGTACCGGTCATACCTGACAGCTTGTGATACATGCGGAAGTAGTTCTGCAATGTGATGGTTGCAAATGTCTGTGTAGCGGCTTCCACCTTCACACGTTCTTTTGCTTCGATGGCCTGATGCAGACCGTCGGAATAGCGGCGTCCATCCATGATACGGCCCGTTTGTTCGTCGACGATCATGACCTTGTTGTCCATCACGACATATTCGTCGTCTTTCTCGAACAAGGTGTAAGCTTTCAGCAATTGGTTGATCGTATGTACGCGTTCGCTCTTGACGGAATAGTTGGCCAGCAATTCGTCTTTCTTGGCTTGTTTTTCTTCTTCGTTCTGAATATGTTCAAGTTCGGAAAGCTGGGAAGTGATATCCGGCAATACGAAGAATGTCGGGTCGTCGGTCTTGCCTGTCAGCAAGTCGATACCTTTATCGGTCAGTTCGATACTGTTATTCTTTTCGTCGATTACGAAGTACAGTTCGTCTGTCGCTTCGTGCATATGACGCATGTTTTCTGACATGAAGTATTCTTCCGTCTTCAACATTTGGGCTTTTACGCCTTGCTCGCTCAGGAATTTGATCAGCGCCTTGTTACGCGGATATCCCTTGAAGGAACGGAACAGCTGGATAGAACCTTCTTCCACCTCTTTCTGATCGCTGCTTGCCATTTTTTTCTTGGCTTCGATCAGCATCTTGGAACAAAGGTCTTTCTGTGCGTTTACGACTACTTCCACATTCGGGCGGAACTGTTCGAACAACTGCTCTTCACCGCGGGGGATCGGACCGGAGATAATCAACGGTGTACGGGCATCGTCGATCAACACGGAGTCGACCTCATCGACAATGGCATAGTTGTGCTTGCGCTGTACCAGGTCGTTCGGGCGAATCGCCATATTGTCACGCAGGTAGTCGAAACCGAATTCGTTGTTCGTACCGAAAGTGATGTCGGCATTGTAAGCGGTACGGCGCGCGTCAGAGTTTGGCTGATGCTTGTCGATACAGTCTACCGACAATCCGTGAAACATATATAACGGACCCATCCATTCCGAGTCACGTTTTGACAAGTAGTCATTCACGGTTACCACATGCACGCCGTTGCGGGTCAATGCGTTGAGGAATACAGGCAGGGTAGCCACCAATGTTTTACCTTCACCGGTCGCCATTTCAGCAATCTTACCTTTGTGCAGTACGACACCACCGAACAACTGTACGTCGTAGTGGACCATATCCCAGGTGATTTCGTTACCACCTGCAACCCAATGGTTGTGGTAGAGAGCCTTATCGCCGTCGATTTCCACAAAGTCGTATTTGGTAGCCAGATTACGGTCGAAGTCATTTGCCGTTACTTCGATGGTTTCGTTTTCGGAAAAACGGCGGGCCGTATCTTTCATGATGGAGAATACTTCGGGAAGGGATTCTTCCAATACCACTTCCATCTTATCCGTGATGTTCTTTTCGATTTTGTCTACTTCGGCCCAGATCGCTTCACGTTCTTCCAGTTCCTTGTTGTCGATACCTTTGCGCAGTTCCTCCACTTTTGCGCGTTCATCGGCTACATAATCCTGAATACGCTGTTTGATTTCATCAGTTTTTGCACGAAGCTCGTCGTTCGAGAGCTTTTGGATTGACGGATATACGGCCTTAATCTTATCCACATACGGGGTAATTTCTTTCAGGTCACGCTGCGACTTATTGCCGAACAGCTTCGTCATAAATTCATTAAATCCCATAACTTATTAAATTGACAATTGACAATTGACAATTGACAATGCAATTGGCTCTATCAATTGGATGGTTACTATGTTTATTTTGTTTTAATTATATATCAATGGATATTTATTTAGATGAAATTGTCAATTTCCCATTGACAATTCCCTCAACGGCAGACTGATGGATGCATTAGGCGGCCTGATCCTCAGCACATGGGTTACCGTAGGGGCTACTTCTGTGGCTTTTACTTCGCGGTAGATGTGTTCCGGCTTGATACCGTTACCCATAAATACCAGCGGGGTTATAACTGCATTATTTCGTATTACTTTTACTTTTGCTTTCGGATCGTCATTGTTGATAGTCCATCCGGGCTGCAACTCGATGATCAGGTCACCACGACTTGAAAGGTGTGTACCGTGCAGGTATTTGGAAGTCTTTTCGTTCCAGTTACCCGTACGAAGGACGTTTTCGGTCGCTACAAATTGTACGCCGCTGAATTCGCGCAGGAATTCGGCGGCCTTTTCTTGTATGACTGTCAGTTCCAGCTTTGCGTCTTCTATCGCTTTGCGGTTCAGATAGATCTGGTTGTTATAGTATCCTTTTACCCAATTTGTGTGTTGACCGTAAATAGCCATCAGATACATATTGAGCAATGCGACGCAACGTTTCGGATGGAATTCGCCATTCGTCAACTGCATGCCGTCAGGATATTCTTCTTCGCTCTTATAATATCCCGAACCGGTAAATACGATCAGCGTGTTGCTCAGTCCGACCTTATTGTCGATCTTGTCCAACAACTGTTCCAGATCCTTGTCCAACTGATAATAGGTGTCTTGTATCTCGCGGGTATATTCTTTATGCATATTGCCACGATAGTTGCCTGCATAATAAGTGATGGCAAGCATATCCGGACAGGAACGTGTACCGAAAGCCCCGTATTCGAGGAACTGAAGCGCCAGGCGATTGATTTCCTTATTGATGAAAGGAGAGGTCTTCAGGTTGAAGAAACACTCGTTCGTATTTTCTTTGAATGTGTATTTGAAAGGTATCTCGTCTAATACGTATGGGAATGCGTTGAACTTGCCCGGTGACAAGGACGGTGTCCAAATCATCTGTTCCAAACGTGCAGACAGGGATTCTGCCCCGTTGTTGTAGCGGTCCACATACCAGGGAAGCCCTTTGTAATAGGTTGTTGTCGCCCATTTGCCGTTGTAATCGTCCATCCAAAAAGCACCGTTTGCCGCATGTCCGGCAGAAAGGAGCGCACTTTCGGGGTTGGGAGCAATGGCATATACGTCACTTCTGCCTTTGGAAGCAATTTTCAGTTCATCTCCGATTGTGGAGCTGATCAGTTTCCGGGGAGAATAATGTTCTTTTGTATAATTGCCGATATAGTCCGGATCATATAAGACCGAAACTTCCTTTTCTTTGTCAAAATCATAGATATTCTTACCCGATATTCCATTGAAATTAGGATTACTTCCGGTAAATAGAGTGGCAAAGGCACTGGCTTCGTCGATGTCTGAAAATTCGAACCGGATGTTGTTATACACCAATCCTTCATTCATCAACCGCTTGAAACCGCGTTCGCCGAATGTATTATAAAAGTATTCTATATAATCGCCCCGCAACTGGTCGACGGTGATGCACACGACCAATTTGGGCGTGTTTTGTTGGGCCTCCAGATTGGTTGCTGCCAGAATTGCGATAAGCGATGTTAATATTTTCCGTACCCGATGTTCCATATTTTTCTGTAAACGCCATATCCCGAACGGAGCCAAATGCTCATTACCAACGGGATAAATGCTGTATTTAAATGCTGCGGAATGAAATGCCAGCCAGCCAGCATCAGCGTAAGCGCCGCAAAGTTAATAAAATGATAATAATATGCGGCCTTTCTTAACTTTTTTACTGTAAACAAAATAACAGCTGCCAAGTCAAAAGGTTGCAACCAGATAATATTCCAGTTCGGGCAAACGCATGGATGTGTCGAAACGAAACTCAGGAAAAACAGTACGATTCCTGCTATTCCGGCGATGAGAAACAAGAGGCAATCGACAATCCTGAAATAAGATTTGCGGCGCCATTCTATGAACGTGACAGCCAACACGACCAGGAAAAAGGCCCAACAGCTGACAAGTGGCGTAAAGAAACCCGTGTCCGGTCTTTCTTCATCGGCAAGCCCGTTTACCAATGTTTTGGTTGAACTTACCAATTTTTTCCAGGAACCGTCTGCGCCGGTAATGGTTGCAGTGCCGAACGCTTCTTTCAGGTAGGGCGGTAGGAACATCATTTCATGGGGAGTCGCGATCCGGTCGGTCGGGCTGCCAAGTGCCAGGTCACACCCGAACGTAAGCCAAGGTTTGTTACGTGTACAATAGTTAATGAGGTGTCGGAATGTCTGCTGCTTGAACGGCACATTATAATCTATTTTTCCATCTGTCTGCTTCTCGATAATGGCGGCGGGCCTTGTCGCGCAATTGTCGAAAAAGAAATTATAGCGGTATATACGGTTTTCCGGTCGGTTATTGATCATCAAGGCTTCCCATATCCGTGCCTTTCCAATGGAATCGATATTTAGGATTTGTTCGGTGACTTCGCTCCCCCGCATCTCATATTCGGTCAGGAAGTCGCGTGTATATTGTACGGCGAGTCTGTAGTCGGTTTCTCCTTTTGCAAACCTGTAGATGAAGTTGGGTTTCGAGAAGTCGAATATCCCATAGTTGAAAACGGCATCGAGTTTTTGTGACACATCTCTTATCCGCAAAGCCGTATGCCCGTAGACCGTGTACACTTCGTCTTCCGATGGAGAAACGGTCAATAAGCTGATCTCGGCATCTTTGCTGAGCGAAGGGAACTGTGCTTGAAGTGCGACGGAGGTAAAGAGTAGCAAGAGTAGGTATATATTTTTTTTCATAAACAGAAAATTGTTAATCGTTTTCCGACGGCCAAAATCAGGAGGTATCCTCCGGCTGTTTTGCTTTTCTGTGTAATTGACAGTCGATAATTGCCGGCAGACAGTATTATTAAAGCGCAAATATACGACAGATCGGAGTAAAAACTATAGGGGATATGGATTATTTTAAAAAGTACCGATAGATCATTAGGCGAAAAATTAAAACTGCTTCTAAGATATTCTTCGATAAAAAAATGAAGGTGACTCGGTTGGTCGACTTCCTGTGTCACATATTCCGGTATACCATCTACATCGTGTCCGTATTCTTTTCGATGAACAACGGTTAGGCTTGAAAAAAATAATCGGTTCGATCATCTTTTGGGAAGTGTCATTTTGTTATCTTTTTACTGTAAAACGGCTTGTTTTGTAATGTTAAAAAATATTACCCGCAGTGCTGATTCCAAAAACGTGGGGTACTAATCCGATTTTGATGGGATGGTAGTGACATTTTGATAATTTCCTGTTGGTAGAATGCCTCCCCCTAATAATGGGGGCGTATGGAGTGATTTTTATTTTGGAGATTTGCTTGGTTTTAAATTCAACACTAAGTTTGATGAGTTTTTAACATGATAAAATGTTTTGTGATAGATGTTGTTAGTATTTTAATTGGATATTCAGGGGCATCTCGGAATTAAGGGCTACTTTCTTTTTTTTTCTGACAAATAAAGTTAATTTTGCAGAACTGAAAACAAATTTGCAATTATTCGCTATGCAAGATATGTCAGAAGAGAATCTATGGCTGCTATGTCTGAAAGGAGACAGGGATGCATTTAAGGAAATGTATTGTCGTTGTTACTCCTTGCTTTATCATTACGGCCTGAAATTAGTATCTGATAAAGAACTGGTAAAAGATTGCATACAAGATCTTTTTGTAAAGATCATTCAGAATTATTCGGCTCTTTCTCCGACGTTGAATGTGAGGGGGTATTTGATTAAATCGTTACGAAACAAAATCATCGACACGATCGAGAAAGAAAAAGAAAAGGATGACCTTGATGAGTATGGAGAGTCGTTTTCTGTGGAAGAGAATCTGTTTTGGGAAGAAGATGATTGGAGTCCTGAATTCAAATTACTTATGCATGCCTTTACCGAATTGTCTTCTCGTCAGCAGGAAATCATTTACCTCTATTATGTCAACGGGTTGAAGCATGAAGATATAGCGGACATTTTGGGTATCAATTACCAATCCAGTAAGAATTTGTTGTTCAGGAGTATGGCTAAGTTGAAAAAGATTTATTTTGAGAAAAATATTTTTTTTCGGAAAAAGTGAGTACCGAATACTTTTTTACCCGTTATAAGGATAAAAAAGTTGGTTGTGAGCAAAGAACAAAACAAACAGGACAAGGAGTCTTTTTTTCGAGTCGGAAGGGGATTGCTGGAAAAAGTGCATGAGACTGAGACGGTCGATAGCAAAGATGTGTTTTCGTCTTGGAAAGAAATAGAAAAGCAACTCGGAAGCGAGTCTCGGTACAAATTGCGGATTCGCCATTCCATTTCGGCTGTGGCGGCATCTGTAGCCGTATTGCTGGCTGTCGGGATCGGATTATGGCAATCTGGAAAGAATGAGCCTTCTGTGTCGTTAAGCCTGTTGGAACAAGAGATTCCGGCTTTGTCGGCAGACGAGGTCATCCTGTTTGCCAATAACGACCGTGTACAACTAAAGGATGCCTCTTCTGTCAAATATGGGAAAGACGGGCAACCTGTGTTGGATGGGCATGTCGTGAAAAAAATCACGGAACGGAAAAACGAGGAGGAGGTAAGCCGGATAAACCAGATTGTCGTACCTAAAGGCAGAAAAGCCGATATAACTTTCTCGGATGGTACGAAAATGTATGTCAATGCAGGTTCACGTGTGATTTATCCGGCTCTTTTTGATGAGGACAGGCGTGAGATTGTCGTTGACGGGGAAGTTTATTTGGATGTAATGAAAGATCCTTCACGCCCTTTTATTGTCAAAACGAAAGATTTTGAAGTGAAAGTGTTGGGCACACAGTTCAACGTCTGTGCCTATAAAGAGGATATGATTGCCACAGTCGTTCTGGTGGAGGGAAAAGTGGAAGTGGAAACCACGGATGAGGAAAAATCGATTTTGTTTCCCAACCAGTTGATTTCGATAAACGATAAAGGGTCGAATATCGAAGATGTGGATGTGTTCGAATATATCTGTTGGAAAGATAATATCATGTTGTTGGATGGAAGGAAGGCTGGATATGTGGCAGAGAGATTGTCGCGGCATTACGGACGCCGGATCGTGTGCGATGATGGAACGGAAAATATTCCTGTATCGGGAAAATTGGATTTAAGGGAAAAGCCGGAAGATGTGGTCAATATTTTGTGCCAGTCTTTGTATCTGACTTATAGCGTGGATGAAAACGGAAATATAATCATATCAAAGAAATAAGAGCCTATGTGAAATTTTTTTCTTAGAAAAAAGAGTCGAACGATGGATCAGATCGTTCGACTCGTGGACATGTTTAATCTAAAATTTTATGTATCAAAGAAAAAACGTTACAAATGTATGAAAAAGAATGAAAAATTCAGTCGAAAATCGACTCCTTTTCTCAAAAGTGCTTGTTTAGCCTTATGTTTGGTCGGTTTTGGAGGAGCTACCGCTTATGCAGAGTCATCCTATGCTGCCCACACGATGCTGACGGTTCAAATGAACGGAAAAAGCATAAAAGATGTATTTTCTTACATCGAGGAAAACAGTGAATTTATATTCGTCTATCATGGTTCGAACATCAATCTGAATCGAAAAGTGAATGTTGATGTGACAAACCGCAGCGTTGAAAACATCTTGCAGCAAATGTTCGCCGGGACGGATGTCGAGTATCTCATTAATGACCGCCAGATTATCGTTCGTAAGAAACAGGTGGCGGAGAAGATGGTGCCTGTTATACAGCAGGAAAAGAAGATCACTGTCACGGGGAATGTGAAAGATGTAACCGGAGAACCGTTGATAGGGGTGAATGTCGTGATCAAAGGAACGACGAAAGGAGGCATTACGGATATTGATGGTAATTTTTCTTTGGCAGATGTGCCGGAGGGTGCTGTCGTTTCGATTTCTTATATTGGTTATCAGACTCAAGACTTGCCGGCTAAAGCGGTCATGAATATAGTTTTGAATGAGGATAGTGAAGCGTTGGAAGAGGTGGTCGTTATTGGTTACGGTACACAGAAAAAAGTGGATTTGTCAGGAGCTGTAGCGACTGTTTCAACAAAAGTATTGGAAAATCGTCCGGTATTGACAGTCGGGCAAGCTTTGCAGGGATCGGTAGCAAATATGACCGTCACGATCGGTAGTGGGCAGGCTACGGATTCTCCAAGTTTCAATATACGTGGAACGACCTCAATCAATGGTGGCGATCCGTTGATTGTTATTGATGGTGTGGTCTCTTCGGCTGAAGAGTTAAACCGTATGAACCCCTCCGATATCGGAAGTATCTCGGTCTTGAAAGATGCTGCTTCGGCCGCTATCTATGGTTCACGTGCCGCGTTCGGTGTTATTCTGGTGGCGACGAAGACGGCTGGACAGGAAAAATTGACTGTCAATTACAGTAACAATTTCGCGATGCGTAAATTGAGCAGCATGGCAGAGGCAATTACAGATCCTTATACGGTAGCAACAGCACGTAATGATTTCTATTATCCGTGGGGTGTGAACCATAATCAGGAAGAATTGGAATATGCGAAACGGGTTTCGTCTGATCCGAGTGTATCCCCTTATTTCTTGAAGCCGGATGGAACTTATGCTTATTTTGGTCAGACCGACTGGTTTGGCGAAGCCTATAAGAACCTGGCATTCTCAACGAACCACACTGTTGATGTTTCAGGAAAGACCGAACGTTTGAACTACTATTTCTCTGCCGGTTATAACTTCCAGGATGGTATGGTTTCGCAAGGAACGGATAAGTTCAATCGATACAATCTTCGTTCCAAAATGGATTTCAAACTGGCTGATTGGTGGACGTTGGGCAATAATACCAGTTTGGTAATTTCTGATTATGATGCTCCTTATTTCCTGGGAGATGATTACTATTGGGCTGTAAACCGTCGTAATGCGTTGGTGCCTATAAAGAATCCGGATGGTTCTTATACTGAAGATGGTGCCGCTATCATGGGACGTTTTGCGGAAGGCGGACGCAAGAAAGAGAACAAAACGACTTTGACAACGCAATTTACGACTAAGTTGGATATTGTAAAAGACGTTCTTTTTGTTAACGGTTCGTTTGCTTATGTCGCTAACCGGAATAATAAGGATGGTGCACAATTGTCTGTCCCTTACCGTAAAGGTCCGGAAACTCCTATTCTGTATCAGAACTCGGTTTCTTCCGCTTTCTTCGATAATACGGAAGCATCGACAGTTACTTTTGATGCGTATGCAACTTTCCATAAGTTGTTTAATGACAAGCACGATTTTACGGCTATGGTGGGTTATAACCAGGAAAGTTGGACTGAATCTTATGAATATGCCCAACGCAAGGAGTTGATTACAGACGGACTGCCTACACCTAATTTGGCTACGGGTGATATGACTGTTACTCAACGTATCAGAGAATTGTCTTTCCGAAGTGTTTTCGGTCGTTTGAATTATACATATGATAATCGTTATATCTTGGCGGTGAATGCCCGTTATGACGGCACTTCACGTTTCCCGACAGATTCCCGCTTTGTTTTCAACCCGTCCGGATCTGCTGCATGGGTCATTTCACAGGAAGGCTTTTTTGAGCCTCTTAGAGATGTGGTTAACTTCCTGAAATTGCGTTTTTCTTACGGTAGTTTAGGTAACCAATATCTGAAAGATAACTATTATCCCTATTTGGCGACAATGGGTTCCGGAAAAACAAAAGTAATTTTGGATGGTAAACAACCGGTTTATGTGGATGCTCCGGGGTTGGTTGCTGGAGACTTGACTTGGGAAACAGTGACAACTGCCGACTGGGGTATGGATATTAACTTTTTTAATAATCGATTGACGGCAACTGTTGATGGTTATATTCGTCGCACAAAAGATATGCTGAGAAGTGGTGCGAAGCTACCGTCAGTATTGGGTACGGCTGTTCCGTTGGAAAATGCTGCTGACCTGAAAACCACCGGTTGGGATTTAACAATCAATTGGCGTGATCAATTCAAGCTGGCAGGTAAACCATTTAATTATGGTGTTAGCTTTAATATTGGTGACAGTCGTTCTAAGATCACAAAATATGCCAATGAAACAGGTAGTTTAGGCGATCATTATGTAGGAAAGGAATGGGGTGAAATCTGGGGATTGGTGAATGATGGTTTCTTTACTTCTCAGGAAGATATTGACAATAGTGCCAATCATACAGAAGTCGATCCGTATCCAAATACTCCTCCAATGGCTCCGGGTGATGTCAAATATAAAGACTTAAACGGCGATGGCAAGATCAATAAAGGAGCCAATAGATTGGACGACCATGGTGACTATACGGTCATCGGTAATGATCAGGCTCGTTATGCTTTTGGTTTCACTGCCAATGGCGATTGGAACGGATTCGATTTCAGTATATTTATACAGGGTATAATGAAAAAGGATTACTATCCGACTCGTGACCCGTATTTCTGGGGTATGTATTATGATCCATGGACAAATCTTACGTATGGTAACTATAACGACCATTGGACAGAAGAGAATCCGAATGCCTATTTCCCGCGTGTTAAGTCTTATCAGGCTTATGTGAGTGGAAGAGGATTGGCTGTTCCTCAGACGAAGTATTTGCAAAATGCTGCTTACGCTCGTCTGAAAAACTTAACAGTTGGTTATACATTCCCTCAACGGTGGACAGATAAATTGAATATCAGTCGTCTTCGCGTTTTCTTCTCAGGAGACAACTTGTGTGAGATTACTGGGTTGTATAAATATTATAAAATGGATCCGGAATGTTTAGGCGGACAGATTTATCCGTTACAACGTTCTTATTCATTCGGTTTAAATGTTACATTCTAATTTTAATAAGGCATAATTATGATTAAGAATAATATGAAAATATGGATGTTCGGATGCATCATCGGTCTTTTGGGATTCTGTGGATGTAACGACTCTTTTTTGGAAAAATATCCGGAAACATCTATTACAGAGGACGGTTTTTTCAACAATGTAGGTGATTTGGAAGCCTATACAAACGGTTTGTATGAAAATATCACTTCCGGATATACAGATGCACCTTCCGATAATATGATTTATACGGAAAGTCAGGATATTTACAGTATGATGCGTGGAGAAGTGAATCCGGATAATCGGAAAACATGGGATTGGGAGGACATTCGGACTGTCAATTTTATGTTGGCGAGAGCCGGTAAGGCGCAGGGCGATCTTACGGAAATTAACCATTATATTGGATTAGCTCGTATGTTTCGTGCAAAATTGTATTATGACAAGGTTTTGTCCTTCTCTGATGTGCCTTGGTATAGCCGTGATTTGCAGACAACGGACAAGGATTTGCTTTATAAGACACAGGATCCTCGTGCCTTGGTTGTAGACTCCATCATGGCGGATTTGGAGTTTGCCGTTAATAATATGACAGCCGGAACCAGCCGGACTCGTTGGTTTAAAAATGGTGCTTTGGCCATGCAGGCTCGTATAGCCTTGGCTGAAGGTTGCTGGCGTAAATATCATCCTGAGTTGAATTTGAATGATTCAGAACGTTTTTTGAGAGTGGTTGTAGATGCTTGTCAAAAGATTATGGATTCAGGGATGTATGAGTTGGCAACAGCTAAGTCGGGTGAGTTGGATGCTTATGAGGCTTTGTTCTGTAGCCAGGATTTGAGTAACAATAAGGAAATGATTATCTTTGAAGATTATGATAAGTCGTTGGGACGTTATCACAATGCTGGAGGATCATTGTTCGACTTCAACTCCAGTATGTCTCGTGATTTGATGGAAGACTATCTGGTTGTGGAAGATGGAAAGACGAAACGATTCCAGGATGTGCCGGGGTATGCGACTAAGAAGTTTACAGAAGTGTTTGAAAATCGTGATCCGCGTATGAGGCAGACTTTTATGACACCGGGCTTTGTTCGGGCAGATAAAGTAGAACCTTACCGTCCGAAGTTGACAATGGGAGGGTATCCACAAGTGAAATTCTCTCCTCGTACAGCAGATCAGATCACTTGGGGTAGTTCTTATACAGACCTTCCTCTGATTCGTTATGCCGAAGTTTTGTTGATGTATGCCGAGGCGAAAGCTGAATTGGGAGAGTTGACACAGGACGATGTGGATCGGACAATCAATTTGTTGCGTGACCGTGTAGATATGCCGCGTGCTTCGTTGGCTGACTGGTTGAGTAACACTGATCCGATACAGGCCAACCGTTATTCGAATGTCGCTTCTTCACAAAAGGGTGCTGTTTATGAAATACGTCGCGAACGCCGTATTGAGTTGGCATGTGAAGGTTTCCGTTATGGTGATTTGAGACGTTGGGGGTTGGGTAAATTGCTTGCCAATGTACCGGAAGGCGTTTATCTGGAACCCGGCTATCTGGATGTGACTGGTGATGGACAACCTGATTATGCTATTGTTGCCACAAAAGCTGATGCTGATGCTATTCCGCAGGAAGATAAGGATAAATACAATCTGCAAGTTGAAATATTGGATGGCAATACTTATTCGCTGACTAATGGAAATAAGGGATATGTCCGTATGATTTCACAGGTTGGCCGTTGGAATTTTATAGAACCTAAATATTACTATACTCCAATTGCAACAGAAGACTTGACTTATAATCCGAATCTGCTTCAGAACCAATATTGGAAGCAATAATTCATCACGTTTTTACTAGTAGGTAAAACAGATTATTCTTATATCTCAAAAGCTGTATCTGACATTGTAACAGATACAGGCTTTTGAGATATATTTTTGAATTACTTTTTTTATCTTTGTGGTAGAATTACATTAATATAGATAAGTCATACACATGAAAACACAGATTCTTACTTGTATTGTGTCAGCAATATTGTTTCTCAACCTGTTTACTTCTTGCTCTGAACAGGAAAAAGAACAACAACTCACCGTCCTCGCCTGGAATATCTGGCATGGGGGGCATTCAAAAAACTATGGCCAGAAAGCCTGTGACGGTATCATCGGTATACTGAAGAAAAGTCAGGCTGATGTAATTCTAATGGTTGAAACGTATGGGGCAGCACCTATGGTTGCCGATTCGCTCGGGTACGAATATTATTTGATATCCGATAACCTTTGTATCTACAGCCGTTATCCGATTATAAAGAAATATACTTATCCCAATGTGATCGGCACATTCAATTTCGGGGGAGTGGAGATAGATATGGACGGAACACCGATCCGCTTGTTTGACACTTGGATACATTATCTACCTGATATGCGTCTGGTACCTACCGACAAGTCGGAAGAAGAAATACTGGCCTGGGAAGATGCCGGTACACGTGATGACGAGATACGCAAAATATTGGGTGTCTTGAAGCCAGTGATAGCCGAGGCTGATAGCATTCCGGTCATTATTGGGGGAGATTTCAACAGTCATTCTCATTTGGATTGGACTGAAGCGACCAAGAATATCTATAATCATGGGGGTGCTGTTGTCAACTGGACGGTATCTAAAGAGCTGGAGGAAGCCAATTTCAAAGACAGTTTCCGTGAGATTAATCCCGATCCGGTGAAGGACATCGGAACAACTTGGCTGACAGATGTCGATTCGCTGGAAACGGTGAACCGGCAGGATCGTATCGACTTTATCTATTATCAGGGCAAGACGATACAGGCTGTGGAGTCCCAATGTTATGATAATATTCTGGGTGAAACATTCTCCTTTAAAGGAGATGATTTTTTCTATGCTTCCGATCACGGATTTGTGTTGACAACTTTTAAAATTAAGAAATAATCATGATGAAACATTTATTCTTATTTTTTTCTTTTTTGTATAGAATTCAGTTCTTGCCAGAAAGAAACGAAGTATTAATTAATTACATGAGAAAAACATTTTTGAACATCGCCTTGTTTAGCTGTGTGGCATTCTCTGCAAGCGCAGCTTATACAGGACGGGTTTTTGTAGATAAAAACAATAACGGAGTTTTTGATAAAGGTGAAAAGCTGATGGCGGGAGTTGCAGTCTCCGATGGATTAAATGTCGTGAAGACAGCTGGCGACGGCACTTTCTCCTTACCTGGGCATGACAGGGAACGTTTTATTTTTATCACCACTCCTTCCGGATATAAGACGAATAACAAACATTATCATCGTATTGATGAAAATCAGGTCTCATATGACTTTGGTTTGCAGTCCTATCATGGTGGTATAAAGAAAGATGGTGGCCATAAGTATGTGCATATCTCCGATACGGAGATATTCAATACTGCTGACCATGATGATTGGATTTCAAACGTTCGGGGCTATACCTCCAATGAAGGAGCGGCATTTATTATCCATACCGGTGATATCTGCTATGAAAACGGTCTGAAAGCTCATATCGAATTGATGAACACTGCCAATATGAATTGCCCGATGTTTTACTGTATCGGTAATCATGATTTGGTGAAAGGAAAGTATGGAGAGGAGCTGTTTGAAAGTCTTTACGGTCCCGTTTTTTATTCTTTCGATGTCGGTAATGTGCATTATATCGTGACACCGATGGCGAGCGGAGATTACCAGCCCGGTTATACGAAGGAAGATGTCTATCGTTGGCTGAAGAACGACCTGGCGCAAATCCCGCAAGGTAAGCCTATCGTAGTGTTCAATCATGATTTGTTGACGAATGGCGACCGGTTCATATTTGGAATCAATGACAAGGAGCAGATCAATCTGAACGAGCATAACTTGAAGGCGTGGGTGTATGGTCACTGGCATATCAACTATGTAAAGAAACAAGGTGATGTCTATACTGTCTCTACTGCAACTTTGGACAAAGGAGGAATTGATCACTCCACCAGCGCATTCCGTGTCATGCATGTAGATGGAAGAGGCGATTTTACGTCTGAATTGCGTTATACTTATTTGGATAAAAACATTCAGATTTCTACCCCTTCTGAAGGACAAGTTCCGGTGTCGATATCGGGTGCTGTTCCGGTGACGGTGAATGTCTATTCTTCCGTCTCCCCTGTAAAAGAAGTTTCTTACTCTTGCCGGATAGATGGAAAGACATTTGCCGGCAAGTTGAGTCGCGCCACAGATTGGTGCTGGAACTCCGAACTCCCTTTTGCAGCCGCACAGCGTGGCAAAATGGCGACTTTGAAAATAAAGGCTTTTTTCAATAATGGCGAAGTGGCGGAGTCCGAAACCGTATTCACTTACCGTCCGACGGAAATGAAACCGGTTCTTTCGACCGATTGGAATAATCTACTCGGTACTCCCGCTCACGTAGCTGATGCATCTTCAGTTGTGAATCCTCCTCTCAAAATGGTTTGGGTGAAGAATGTCGGTGCAAATATTTATATGACCTCTCCATTGGTTCACGATGGTATGATTTATATTGCGTCTGTAGACGAGAATCTGCAAGGTGATGCTCATATTTATGCTCTTGATGGGCAAACGGGCGGACTGCGATGGAAATACCAGACACGTAACTCAGTCAAAAATACGATCGCCATTGATAACGGTCGCGTGTTGGCGCAAGACGTTCAAGGATACTTGTATGCTATAGATGCCCGAAGTGGTGAATTGAGTTGGGAGAAAAAACTGCCGGTAGCCGGCTTACCCTCGTTGATTGAGGGGGTAGTCGCATCGAACGGGGTTGTCTATGCCGGAACAGGCAAAGGACTCTGTGCTATTGACACGAAAGACGGGCATGAAATTTGGCGCAATAAAGACTGGGGACAAGGTGAAGGTACCACAACTACATTCTCCGTGGGGAAAAACATATTGGTTGCATCATCCCAATGGCACGCTCTCTATGGAAACGATTTGAAGACAGGCGGGTTGAAATGGAAAGCTGACGCCAACGGTTTGCGTAACCGTGGGGCATCGGCCGCCGTTCACGGTGACTTGCTCTATCTCGTTTCTGATAAGTCTTTCTTTATTCTTGACGCAAATACCGGCCGGGTGGTTGTCCGCAAAGAATTGCCTTTCAGTGTGGATGTGACCTCGACGCCGCTGTTGACAGACAAGGAGATTGTCTTTGGTTCCGCAAAAGACGGTTTGATCGCGTTGGATAGCGAGACTTTGGATATCAAATGGAGATTTCACACCGGCGATGCGCTGGTATATACCTCCCCTTATTCCCGCAAGGTTTCAGCAACGATCGAGACCAGCCCGGTTTGGTCAGGCCATACGGTTTATGTTGGAGCTTCCGATGGAGGATTTTATGGCGTGGACAAAGAAACCGGTCGGTTGGCTTGGAAGCATATGACTGGCACTCCAGTCTTCGGTTCGGTTGCCGTTTCGGGAAACACGTTGATAGCTGTGGACTTTGGAGGAAATGTATATGCGTTTGTTAGTGAAGAATAGGTTTTTCCGGTTGCCAAAAGAGTTTTTTATACTTTTGCCCCGTTGATATGTCTGTAATCTCGTCATTTTTGTTTTTCTTTGCGGAAAAATTCAGACACGTGAATCTTATTATAGAACAAGGAAACACATCGACAAAAGTGGCGATATACAACAATGGGGATATGGAAGCTTCTTTTGCATTTAAGGATTTCGATGTGGAAGTAGTCTCTTCTATCTTTAAGAAATATCCGTTGATGAAGGGGATATTTTCGACTGTGATAGATAAAGATGACGAATTGGTTGCATACTTGGAAAGTAATCTTAGGCATTTTATGTTCTTGGACGAAATAGCCTCTCTTCCGATCAAGGTGCAATATAAAACGCCTAAAACATTGGGCAGAGACCGGTTGGCTGCCGCTGTCGGGGCCAATTACCTACAACCCGGAAAGGATTTGTTGGTGATTGACGCCGGAACAGCTATTACGTATGAATTGATCGATGCTTCCGGCTCTTATTTAGGGGGGAATATTTCGCCTGGAATGACAACCCGGTTCAGAGCATTGAACCAATTTACGAAGAAATTACCTTTGGTGGTCGAACAGGAGAACATTCCTCTGGTCGGAACGGATACGGAAACAGCCATTCAGGCTGGAGTAGTAAATGGTATAGTGTGTGAGATGGATGGGTATATCGAAATGCTTCGGCTAAAATATCCTAACCTTTTTGTTTTTTTAACAGGCGGTCATTCGTTTTATTTTGAAAGACGACTAAAAAACTCCATCTTTGCAGACATTAATTTAGTGTTGACAGGATTAAACAGAATCTTAGAGTATAATGTTGAAGATTAATAAGGTACTAATAACAAGCGTTCTTATATTCATACTGTTGCCTTTGATGGCGCAAAACAATACAAACTCGCCCTATACTCGTTTCGGGTATGGTGATTTGGGAGAACGTTCGTTCGGCGCAGGTCGAGCCATGGGCGGTGTAGGTTACGGATTACGTTCGCCAAAACAAATAAATCCGATGAACCCGGCATCATACAGTTGCATGGACTCCCTGACTTTTCTCTTTGATTTTGGTGTTGCCGGTCAGTTGTCATGGTTTGATGACGGAAATGCCCGGCAGAATGATATTAACGGAAATGTGGAATATATCGCGATGCAATTTCCGATTCATCGCCGGATAGCCTTGAGTGTCGGTTTGTTGCCTTATTCTTATGTCGGTTATAAATTTGGTGCTTTGCGTAACGACCAAGGAGTAACATTTACAGAAACTTATAACGGTTCGGGCGGTTTGAGTGATTTATATGGAGGTATCTCTATCGATATCTGGAAAAAGCGTTTAGCTGTGGGAGCTAATTTTGGTTTTCTGTTTGGGAATATCACGCATGAACAAGTTGTGATCATGAGTGGTGAAGGAACTGGAGCATATAATACGAATCGTAACCAGGAATTGAGAGTACGTGACTTGAAAATGGATTTCGGATTGCAATATACGCATCCGTTAAGTAAAACGGAGAGTGTGACGTTAGGGTTTGTTTTTTCTCCTAAAAAGAGTTTGCATGCAAAATCCTATCAATTGACTCAGTCCTATACTTCTTCCGGATCGGATGGAGAAGTGCTTCAATCTGATACGATTAGTGGGAAAGCGTTTGCGCTGCCTAATTCGTATGGAGTGGGTCTTTCTTATGTAAAACAAAATAAATTGACATTAGCAGCTGATTTTTCCTATGAGGATTGGGGAAAAATGTTTTACTTTGGGGAAAAAGGTGATTTCAAAAATCGTTACCGAGTAGCGGTAGGTGGCGAATATATACCGGATTATATGCGCAAATCATATTTCAGCCGGATTCGTTATCGTGCAGGTGTTCATTATGGCAATTCTTATTTGCGTATGAACCGGACAGATGCCAACCCTTCCGGAGACGGTTATAACGAGATCGGAGCAAGTCTCGGTGTGGGGTTGCCGTTGATTGATAACCGTTCATTGATTAATATATCGTTTGAGTATGTGAAAAAGAAACCGGAAGTGAAGATGAACATGATTGATGAACAGTATTTCCGTTTTACTGTGAATTATACGTTCAATGAAGCATGGTTTATGAAATTTAAGGTCGATTAACTAAATAGTTAACTTTAATAGAAATAAATATGAAGATCAAAGTATTATTGTTGGCTCTCGGATGCTCTATGATATCGTTCGGAGCTTATGCACAAAAAGGTGTGGATACTGGTACTCCGTTCGGTTCTGGTGAAGATAGCGTACGTTGTATTACCAATATCAGCTTGTTTGTCCCTTACGCCAAAGCAGGGAATTTCAAGGATGCTTATGAATTCTGGCATCAGGCTTATACCGAATGCCCGGGAGCTCATAAGGATATCTATTTGTATGGTGTGAGAATCATGGACTGGAAAATCAATACCGAGAAAGATCCGGCTAAGAAAGCTGCTCTTATCGATGATTTGATGAAGGTTTATGATACGCGTGTGAAATATTTCGGTAATGACCGAAAGTATGGTAAGGACTGGATTGTTGCTCGTAAGGCTGCTGATTATATCCGTCTTAAGGGAGATAATGCAGATCCGAAAGTGTATTATGCTTGGTTGGGTGAAGTGATCAATGAGTTTGGTGAAAACTCTGAAGCAATGGGGGTATCCTTGTATATGATGGGATCTCACCGTCAATTGTTGGCTGATCCTAATTTTAAAGAAACTTATTTGGAGGACTATTTGAAATGTTCCAAAATCATTGCAAATCAGTTGGCAGCAGCTCAAGCGGCAAATAATGAAAAAGAAGTAAAGAACCTGACTACCTACAAGTCTGCCATTGATGGCGGTTTTGCAGGAAGTGGTGCTGCTGATTGCGAAACATTGCAGAATATGTATGCTTCCAAAGTTGAAGCAGCAAAGGACGATCTGCCTGCATTGAAAGAAATCGTATCTCTGTTGAGACGTGTTCGTTGCCAGGAAATCGATGCTTTCTATACTGCTGCAGGTTATGCTTATAAACTGGAACCGAGTGCGGATGCTGCCCTGGGTATTGCAAAACAGGCTGTAAAAGCTAAAGATTATGATAAGGCTATTCAGTATTTTGAAGAAGCTGCCAATATGGAAACGGATGCTGTTTCAAAGGCTGAAGACTATTATCTGATCGGTGTACTGTTGTTCGAACAGAACAATATGTCAAAAGCAAGACAATATTGCCAGAAAGCAATCGAAACCAATCCTGATTACGGTGCACCGTACATTCTGATCGGTAACATGTATGCTAAATCTGCAAAATCTATCTATCCGAATGATGCCGTTTTGGCGAAAGTTGTTTACTATGCAGCTATCGATAAATTTGAAAAGGCAAGACAGGTAGACCAGAATGTTGCAGAAGACGCTGGTAAATTGGCTAATACTTATCGTGCTCACCTTCCTTCTACGGAAGAAGTTTTCATGCACCCGGATCTGGAAAAAGGAAAAACTTTCAAAATCGGGGGCTGGATTGGTGAGACTGTCACAATCAGATAATTATGATTAAGAACCGTTTTCTTTGTAAAACGAACGAGCAAGGCATAACAACTATCTTAGCGGTAGTTGTTATGCTTCTTTTATTTACTGCCTCTTGTAATGGCGATAACAAGGAAGTTGTTGTGGTTGCTTTCGATCCCGAAACAACTTATACATTGAGGACTACTGATTATACTACTCAGTTTTCCGATTCGGGAATTACGCGTTATCGTGCTACCGCTAAAGAATTTTTGAAATTCGATAAAGCAAAAGAACCGTTCTCGTATTTTCCAGAAGGTATTTATGTGGAGAAATTCGATACCTTGTTTAATATTGAAGCAAGTCTTAAAGCAGATACGGCTTATAACTATGAGAAGAAAGGACTATGGAAACTGATAGGAAATGTGAAGGTTGAGAATTTGGAAGGGAAAAAATTTGAAACTTCCTTACTTTTTTGGGACCAGAAAGAAGAAAAAGTCTATTCTGATAAATACATTCGGATACAAGAAGAAGATAAGATTATAACAGGTGTCGGATTCGAGTCAAATCAGAATATGACTCAATATAAGATATTTAATTCTCAGGGGATAATCCCTGTTAGTGAATCGGCAACGACTGATTCGACCCCGGATATTGTTTCTGCAGATTCTGTACCGGTAGCCGTCAATCCGGTTACAGCAGCTGTCCCGCAGAAGCAACCGGTGCAAATGGAAAAAGTGGCTCCGCAGAAATTGGTGCCGATTGAGATGGATAAAACGAAGTAATGGGTGCATTTACATACATATTAATATCATTGGCTTTTTCTGCATTCTTTTCGGGAATGGAGATCGCCTTTATCTCTTCCAATAAGTTACGTTTCGAACTTGACAAAAAGGGAAAAAGTCTGACGAGTAAGATTCTGGATATATTTTACCGGAACCCGCATCAATTTATATCTACAATGCTGGTCGGAAACAATATTGCGTTGGTGGTCTACGGTTTGCAGATGGCGATTATACTGGAACCGTTCATCGCGTATATAGTAAATAACGAGGCGCTGATTGTTTTGATTCAGTCTATCATCTCGACTATCCTGATATTGTTTACCGGAGAATTTATTCCAAAGACTGTTTTTAAATTGAATCCGAACTTTTCGCTTACCTTATTTTCGGTGCCTTTGTTAATTATATATGTTGTTTTGTATCCGATTTCTAAATTTTCTTCTTTGCTCTCTTTCCTGATTCTGAAAATTGCAGGTGTAAAGAATGTGACCGGTTCGACGCAGCGGGCATTGGGTAAAGTCGACCTTGATTATTTTATTCAGCAGAGTATTGAAGATGCGCCTCAAAATTCAGATATGGATACGGAGGTGAAGATTTTTCAGAATGCACTTGATTTCTCGAATGTGCGTTTGCGTGATTGTATTGTTCCCCGTACGGAAATTGTAGCTTGTGATAAGACGGCTACTCTTGAGGAATTGCGTTCCCGTTTTATAGAGACGGGACTTTCCAAGATACTTGTTTATAACGAAAATATAGATGATATTGTCGGATACATCCATTCTTCGGAAATGTTTAAAAACCCGGATGACTGGACACAGAGTATCCGGAACGTCTCGATCGTTCCCGAAACGATGGCAGCCAATAAATTGATGAGAGTCTTGATGCAGGACAAGAAAAGCATGGCTGTCGTGGTGGATGAGTTCGGAGGAACTTCGGGAATCGTAACCTTGGAAGACCTGGTGGAAGAAATATTCGGAGAGATAGAAGACGAGCATGATATCAAGTCGTATGTCGCCAAGAAGGTGGAAGATGACGAGTATCTGTTGTCTGGTCGTATAGAGATCGATACGCTGAATGAGAAGTTTGACCTGGAATTGCCGGAGTCGGACGATTATGTGACGATTGCCGGTTTTATATTGCATTTTTATCAGAAATTTCCGAAGTTGAATGAAACGGTTGTAATCGATAAATATTCTTTTAAAATCATAAAAGTGACAGCTACGAAAATCGAATTAGTTTGTATGAAAGTAGTGAGTTAATTAAAAAAAGAGCATAAAAAGATGCAGCAATCTCTTTTTTTCGTATCTTCGTGCCCTTAAAATGTAGAATAATAAACTTTAAAATAGATAAAGATAAATGGCTACGCTGGAAAAAATCAGAAGCAAAGCAGGACTGCTGGTACTCGTTGTGGGGGTGGCATTGTTCGCTTTTATCATCGGTGACTTTTTGAACTCCGGTTCTACTTATTTCAGACAATCGCAGGAGAAGGTTGCGGAAGTAGACGGAGAAGTTATTAAAATTCAAGAATTTCAGGATCGTGTAGACGAAATGACTGAAATGTACAAAATGCAGACAGGTTCCACCAGTCTGCCCGAAGAATACCAGACTCAAATCCGTCAGTCTGTATTCGATGGTATGGTACAGGATGTCGTTTTGAATGAAGCAACTTCCGAATTAGGAATGGGAGTAGGTCCTGAAGAACTGTTCGATATGGTTCAAGGTGAAAACATTTCTCCGATGATTCAACAGATGCAGATGTTCGTGAATCCGCAGACAGGTGCATTTGACAAAACTGCATTATTAAACTTTTTAAAGACTATCGACGATGATAATATCGCCAATTATCCTGCTGATCAGCAGGCGCAGTTGTTGCAGGCTCGTCAGTTCTGGATGTTCTGGGAAAAGAATATCAAACGTCAGCGTCTGCAACAGAAATATACGACTTTGTTGAGCAAGGCTGTTTCTGCCAACAAACTGGATGCAAAAGATGCTTTCGACGGTTCGGCTGTAAGTTCTGATATCGTTTATGCAATGCAATCTTATGCTTCTATTCCTGATTCTACAATACAGGTAAGCAAGGGTGACATCGAAAAGCTGTACAATCAGCGTAAAGAGTTGTTCAAGCAGAAAGAAGGAAAAGTAATCAAATATATTGCTGTCGACATTCGTCCGAGCAAAGAAGATTACGACAAAGCAAGTGCGGAGATCGAAGCATTGAAGAGTGAGTTGGCTACTTCTGAAAAAGTGGTTGATTTGGTGACGGAAAATTCTGAAATACCTTATATGGATGCTTTCTTTACAGAGAATGCATTAGACCCTGAAATGAAGCAATTTGTAAAGACTGCAAATGTTGGTGATGTATACGGTCCTGTTTTTGAAAACGATAAATACAGACTGTTTAAGTTGGTCGATAAAACCGTTGCTCCTGACTCTGTGAAGGTCTGTCATATTATGTTGGCAAATACAGGCGATGAAGCTGCTGTCAAAGCAAAAGCCGATAGCTTGTTGAACGTATTGAAGAAAGGTGGTGACTTTGCTGCCTTAGCAAAGGAATATTCGGCTGACCAAGCTGCTGAAAAGGGGGGTGAACTGGGTTGGTTTACTGAAGCGACAGCTTTGAGAGGTGTAAATGATGATTTCAAAAAAGCTGTTTTCTCGACTCCGGTCAATGATTATTCAATTGTAAAATCTTTGTATGGTACACATATCATCAAGGTTACCGATAAGACTGCAAATGTTGACAAATATAAAGTGGCAGATATCGATATGACCGTATCGCCGAGTACAAAAACTTATGGTAACATTTATAATGAATTGAACCAGTTCATTTCAAAGAATCAGAATATGGATAAATTGGATGATGCCGCTAAAGAAGCCGGTTACAACCTGTTGTCTAATGTGACAGTAACTGCTAACGACCAGTTGCTGGGTTCTATCAAGAATTCGCGTCCGGTAATCCGGTGGGCGTTCCAGAACAGCAAAGGTGATATTTCTGAAATTTTCGAATGTGACGATAAGTTTGTGATTGCTGCTATTCAGGGTACGTTGCCAGAAGGTTACCGTTCTTTGGAATCTGTAACTCCAATGTTGAAATCAGAGTTGATCGCCCAAAAGAAGGGAGAAAAGATCGTGCAGGATCTGTCTGCTAAGAATTTGAGTTCTGTCGATGCTTATGCTCAGGCTATGAATTCTTCTGCAGATTCTGTTAAGTTCGTTAGCTTTGCAACGCGCCGTATCGCAGGTATCGGTGTTGAACCGAAGTTGAATGCAATGGTTCCCTTGGCTCAGAAAGATCAGCTGAGCGCTCCGGTTGCCGGTAACAACGGTGTATATGTATTTAAGGTATACGAACAGAACAAGGATGCCAAGAATTATGACGAAGCTGCCGAAATCCAAACATTGGATGCTTCTAATGCTTACCGTTTCGGTTTCCAGGCTATTCAGTCATTAGTTAATAAAGCTGATGTAGAAGATAATCGTATCCGCTTCTATTAATTGTTGAACTGTTGTGGCAAGATACTGCCAATTCATCATAGGAAACCGCCAATCGACTGCGATTGGCGGTTTTTTTTTATCTTTGCATTAAAGAAACAGAAGAAGGATTATGAGTGAGAAAAGACGTTTATTGGGAATGACTTTAGAAGAACTGAAAGGCGTGGCTTCCGAAGCTGGACTTCCTGGTTATGCAGCCAAGCAGATAGCTGACTGGCTGTATAAGAAAAAAGTTACTTCTATAGCAGCGATGACGAATATTGCCGCGGCAAAACGTACCTTGTTGGAGGAAAGCTTTGAGGTGGGAGCCGTACCTCCTTCCGATTTGATGAAGTCGGTGGATGGAACGATCAAGTATTTGTATCCTGCCGGTCCCGGTAATTTTGTTGAGTCTGTGTATATCCCGACGGAGGACAGGGCGACATTGTGTGTCTCTTCCCAGGTAGGGTGTAAAATGAATTGTCTTTTCTGTATGACAGGCAAACAGGGTTTTACCAAGAACTTGTCAGCTAACGAGATCCTGAACCAGATACAATCCTTACCGGAAACGGAGGAACTGACCAATATCGTTTTTATGGGAATGGGGGAACCATTGGACAATGTGGATGAGCTGTTTAAAGTATTGGAAATCCTGACTGCTCCTTACGGATATGCATGGAGTCCGAAGCGAATCACAGTTTCGACTATCGGAGTTGCCAAAGGATTAAAACGGTTTCTTGAAGAGAGCGAATGCCATTTGGCCGTCAGCCTGCATTCCCCTTATCCGGGCGAACGGCTCTCCTTGATGCCGGTTGAAAAGGCTTTTCCTGCGCGTGATATTATCGAGACGATCAAACAATATGATTTTACGCACCAACGCCGTATTTCGTTCGAATACATTGTTTTTAAAAATTTGAATGATGATCTTCAACATGCGAAGGCTCTGGTTTGTTTATTAGATAAAGTCCCTTGCAGAGTCAACCTGATCCGTTTTCATGCAATCCCCAATGTGTCGTTGGAAAGTTCGGACTTGGCAAGAATGGAGGCGTTCCGGGATACGTTGAATGCAGCTGGCATTGTTTGTACGATCCGGGCATCACGAGGAGAAGATATATTTGCCGCATGCGGGATGCTTTCTACAGCTAAGAAACAACAAAAAGAATAGAAATGGTATCTTTTGAGGGAAAAGAAGCTATATTTGTATAACAAAAAAATTAAACGGGTATGAAAACACATTCTTTATTGATCAGCTTTTTAGTGCTTCTTGTCATGATGGGAGCATGTAGTTCGGGCCCGGTGATGAGAAATGCTACCGGTTTCGCCTATGAAATTGTTGTGACGATGGATAAAGCTGACTGGGATGCTCCTGCCGGAAAGGCTATCAAAGCCGAACTGACTTCCGATATTCCGGGACTGCCACAGTCCGAACCAGCCTTTAAGATCACCTATGCGACTCCTGACCAGTTTAACGGTCTGTTAACGTATGTACGCAATGTTTTGATTGTTAAGATAGATAAGTCTCAGTATACGAAAGTTTCACTGAACTATGAGAACAATCGCTGGGCGAAAGGCCAGGTTGTGATGACGTTGACAGCTCCTGACGATGCAGCCATTCTTGAATACGTAAAGGCTCATCCACGGAACATAGTGGATTTTTTTACCAAATGTGAAAGAAACCGTACGATCGAGCAATTGGAGAAAGAACACAGTCCGGTGGTTATGGATCATGTGAAGGACCGCTTTAACGTTATGTTGAGTGCTCCGGCAAACATGACTTATTTCCGTGACACGACCGGCTTTTTCTGGGCTTCCAACAATGCCAATACTGGACGTACGGATATTGTCATCTATGATTTTCCATATAAGGATGCCAATACTTTCACAGCCGACTATCTGATTGCAAAACGTGACTCTGTTATGAAACTGAATATGCCGGGAACGTTTCCGGGATCTTATATGGCTACGGATACAGCATGGGTGACTTATACCCCGACAACGGTAAATGACAAATATTGTGGTGTGCTGCGTGGTTTGTGGCATATGAAAGGTGATATGATGGGCGGTCCATTTGTTAGTCATGCACGTTTGGACGAAAAGAATAATCGGGTTGTAGTCGTTGAAGGCTTTGTATTCGCCCCAGAGACGGATAAGCGTAATTTTATCCGTCGTGTCGAATCTGCATTGTATACTTTGCGCCTGCCTGGTGAATTTGAAGAAACACAGGTGGAGAAACTGGATGTTCCTGAAGAGAAATAACAAAAAATTATGATTTATAGTAGAGATGGGATAAATCATAAATCATAAATCAAAATATATGGAAGAACGATTGGTTAAGGTGGGCATTACCCACGGAGATATAAATGGTATCGGTTACGAGGTGATACTGAAAACATTGTCGGATACTCGTATAACCGAACTTTGCACGCCGGTCATTTACGGTTCGTCGAAGATCGCCGCTTATCACAGAAAGGCCTTGGAGCTGCCCGCTGTAAATTTGAGCATCATTGCACAGGCTGAAGATGCCGGAGTAAACCGGGTGAACGTTATCAATTGTGTGGATGACGAGACTAAAGTTGAGTTGTGTCAATCTACAACTGTTGCTGGCGAAGCTGCTTATCTGGCTCTGGAGGCTGCCGTTACCGACTTGAAACGTGGTGCGGTGGATGTATTGGTAACAGCTCCTATCAATAAACACAATATACAGAATGAACAATTTCATTTTCCCGGTCACACAGAATACCTGGAGCAATGTTTCGGAGGTTTGGGAAAAAAGGCATTGATGATTCTGATGAAAGATAATCTTCGTGTTGCGCTGGTGACGGGACATATTCCATTGGCCCAGGTCGCATCAAAGATTACTGTTGAAGATATTGTGTCCAAATTGCGTATTTTTAATCAGTCTCTTAAGCAGGATTTCGGAATCGTGCGTCCTCGTATAGCAATCCTTTCATTAAATCCGCATGCTGGAGATGCCGGATTGTTAGGTAAGGAGGAGGAAGAAATAATTGTCCCGGCTATTCAGGAAGCAGAGAATAGGGGGGTGATGTCTTTCGGACCGTATGCTGCTGACGGCTTCTTTGGTTCGCAAATGTACGATAAATTCGATGGTGTACTGGCTATGTATCACGATCAGGGTTTGGCTCCCTTTAAAACGTTGGCGATGGATGATGGTGTTAATTATACGGCAGGGTTATCGATCGTACGGACTTCACCGGCTCATGGTACGGCTTATGATATTGCCGGTCAGAATGTAGCCTCTGAAGAATCTTTCCGTCAAGCTTTATATGCTGCTTTGGATATTTACCGGAACCGTACTCGTTATCGGGAGGCTACAGCCAACCCGCTACGCAAGCAGTATTTCGATAAGGGGGGCGACAATGAAAAGCTCGACTTGACCAAAGATGAATAGGTAGTAGGTTTATATACGTTCCCTTTTTTGACGACCGTCTTTATCGTTGTGGCGACCGTCTTTGTTTCCATGAAGTCAATCTTCGTTCTCAATGAACATTGACTTCATCGCGATGAAGACGGTCGTCTTTTTTCAATCGGATGCTATCGAAGTTTGTTATAGTAGATGGAAAAAATGAGAAGTACATACAAGGAAAATAGCTTGAAATGAATTAAAATAGCATGGAATATACCTTTTTCTCATGATAAATGATATTGCTTATGGTTTACAGGAAATGGCTATAAGTTTGTGCTAAAAAATTGACAATATTCCCTCCTGAAATAGGCGTATTTTATAAACACATGATTATTAATGATGTATAATTTGTACTGTTTGGCGATGAGATTTCTGCTGAAAAGCTTAACAGCATGGAGCTCCTTTCCGATACCCGTTCGAAGGTGGGGACTGATATTTCCAATTAAAGGAATATAGCTAATTATTGCATTATGAAATATAGACGCGGTATAATGAAAAAAAAATATTGTAAATGTCTTATATTTGTAATGTTGTATAACATGTTGTTTTTTATGTTAAATTGCTGTTTTGTGATTTTTATGATATACTTTTGTGGAAATTAAACTAATAAAAGTTGGAAACACCTTAATCAATAATAATGAAATAGATAGAGCCAAATAGAATTGTTTTTTATTTTTATATGTTTAAATACAGTTGGAATTTATTTGAAAACCTTTAATAAACGAAAGTGTATGTTGTATAACCTTTTATCTTTTATAAGAGCAGTTTAGTTGCCACTTCAACAGCCAGCTACAATGTTGAAGTGGGAAATTTAATCACGTATCATAAGTATACTGATAATTAATAGAGGATTAATCATTTATTTTTTTGATAATTCACAGCTTGTATAAGAATACTAGCTCAATCAGTTCCATATAGCTGGGTACGGGGGATTATGTGATTAAGATAAGAAGATAGTGGGATAGAAACAATTAAATGATTAAATATATGAAAAAGTTAAAGAAGATAACGCTTAATAAATTAGAAGGAGAAAAGTTGTCAAGCCAAGAACTTAAACTGATTGTAGGAGGCTATAATCATACGAGTTGCTCTGGTAGTGGTTGCCAAGCGATATATTCCAACGGTATGTGGGTAGGTTGTGCGGCTGCTGGAAGTGGTTTTTGTGTGTATGGCTAATGATTTCAAAATAGTGGGCACTATTTTTAGAGCTAAATATTAATACCATGAAAATTAATTATCTGTTTTTTGTGTTTGTCATCTGCTGCTCTTGTAACAAACCCAAACAAGCATATAAAGTAGAGGAGGCTATATCTGGGACTGCAGATTCGGATTCATTTGTATGTTACCCTATACAAGACGACCGTATTATAGTGAATCTTGATAATAATCAAAAAGTCTCGCTTTTTGATTATTTCAGTCATATAGAATTGATACCATTGGAGACAAACGATGATATATTGATAGGGTATTGTGAGGATCTTGTTTTCTATCAAAATAGGTATTATATATTTGACAGGAAACGGGCTGTTATTCAGATTTTTGACCAAGATGGTGGATTTGGTATCTTTAATAAACAAGCGGGGGCAAGGTCCTGGTGAATACACTCCTAATTTGACAAGTATTTTACTTAATCCTTTTACCGGTAACATTGACATTACAGATATGGGCTGTATTTACAGTTATGACTTGACCGGCAAACATGTAAGAACAATTCCGAGGAATGAAGAGGCTTCCGGATTTTATTGGAACATAATACCTCTTAGCGATAATTTGTATGTTTGTTTTATATTGTTGTTTAATAGTTTAGATGCGTATAAAATCAATTATTATGACGCAAAGGAAAATAAAATCATTCATAAGGAGTATGTAGAGGATGAGTTTTTAAATAATTATGCTCAAGTTCCTACAGTTCCTCCATTTTATGAATATAATGGGAAGTATTATTTTTATCGCCTTTTAGATAATCAAACTTATGAAGTGGGGATGGATTCCTTAAGAAGTGCTTATACATGGGATTTTGGGAAGTATAATTATGATGCGAAAAATTTAAATTTGCCCAATGATCCAAATAGCATTACTACTCTTCCTTATAAAATAGATATTCAGGGTCAAAATAATCGGTATGTAATAGCTTATATATACCTACGTGATAGAGCAAGAGCTTATTTGATACACGACAAATCCATTGACGAATGTAAATATATTAAACATTTTACAGAATCGGTAGGTTTTATTCCTCGAAAAATAACAAACGAATATGTGTTGACATGGTATGAACATGGTGAATTGGAAAATTATATTACCGAAGATATGTTAGATGAAAACAACCGGAAAAAATACCATGAATTATTAGATGCAAGGGAAGAAATGAATCCTATAATTGTTAAATATTACTTCAAATAGTATGGAGAAACAACCTTATAATATATTGTGCTATTATCTGAGAAAATCAAAAATATTCTTTGATAAAAGAAGACTTAAGCAATTGTTGACTTCTCATCCGGATGGCGACTCCCTTTATGCAATTGTAGACACGCTGAATGAAATGAATATCAAAAATATTGCCTTAAAGTCGGATCTAAAAGAATTGCAGTCAAATGGCTTTCCTACGATAGCTTTTATTATTACTGAAAAAGAAAGAAAATTTATTGTAGTTGAAGATATTTCAGATAACCAAGTTTTTTATTATGAAGCAAACACAGGCAATACTAGTGAGGTAATAGAAGAATTTGTCTGGAAATGGAGCGGGATACTTTTGTATGCTGAACAGGATGAAATACTGGCTGAATTAGAACAGAAAAAAAACATATCAGAAAAACGTTTATTACATTGGCGTATAATATTAGCTGTATTTTCAGGGTTGTTATGTACTGCTATATGGAGCGTATCTATTGTATGGTCGCCTGTTTTGTGTTCTTTTTTATTTTTATACTTGTGTGGTTTAATAATAAGTATCTTATTAACAATGGAAGAGTTTGGTGAATCAAATCAATTCCTCCACAAAGTATGCCACCTCAATAGAGTTACCAACTGCAATGCTGTTCTTAAATCAGGAGCCTCAAAATTATTCGGGTGGTTAAGCATGGCTGACATTGGCCTATGCTATTTTCTTGGATGTATCTTCTCTCTATTCTTTGCAGGGATAGGACAACAGTTAAATGCAGTTGTTTGTTGGTTACTGGTATTGGCAATATGTAGCTTTCCTTATACTCTTTTTTTCCTTGTCCTATCAGATTTTCAAAGTGAAAAAAGTGTGTCCTTTTTGCCTGGGTGTTGTGGGAGTGTTGTGGACACAAATAGTACTTTGTATTTTTTATTGGAAAAGTTTAACTTTTATCCCCATATCTCCTGTTACTATCCTTTCCCTGCTTGTTGGATTTGCAATACCTGTCATTATATGGGCATATGTAAAACCTCTGTGGAAAGAAAATATTCGAATGCGTATATACGAATACAACTACCTGCGCTTAAAACGTATACCGGCTGTTATCCACGCATTGCTCTCAACGGAACCTTGCTATACTATGGATTACAGACCTGACGAAATAAATTTAGGAGCAATTGACTCGCCTATACATGTTACAATCGTTATAAGCCTGGAATGTAAACCATGTGGAGATAGTTGGACTATGTTATCCCAGTGGCTCGTAACCTATCCCGGCTTGTTCTGTCTTACTGTAAGGTTTAGTGGCTATAACGACGGGGATAGAAAAAATGATGAATTAATTGACGGCTTAACTGAAATCTATAGTAAATCAGGGAGTGACGCCTTTTGCAAAGCATTAGCCGATTGGATCGAAAATAGGGAGATTCAAATGTGGAAAGCTAAATACTATGCAAATAAACCTATTACGCCTCAATTGGGCTCTTTAGAAACAGCCTACTGGCAACGGTCAAACTTTATCACTTCTGCACCCACGGTGTTTGTTGATGGTCGTATCTTCAGGAACGAATTGAGTGATTTGGAATACCTGCTGAAAACAGTATAATAATATATATCAGATAAAATAAAGCTATATGGGATAAATCTGATTATTAAACAAGAAGAACATGAAAGAATGTATTGAAAAACTAAATAAAATGCTTTTGCAGTCAATAAATAAGAATTATCCGACTGGAATTACTCAGGGCAAAATGGGAATAAGTATTTATTTCTATCATTTAGCTATAACTGAACAAAATGAGGAATACAAAGCTATTGCGGAGCAACTGCTTGATGATACATTAGGTAGACTTTTCTTGGAGTCATCTATTTCGGTTGAAAGTGGTCTTGCTGGAATAGCACTTGGAGTAAAACATTTAATTAATGCGGGCTTTGTAGAGGGAGATGTCAATGAGTTACTTGAAGATATAGATGACACTATTTTCAAGCGTTTAGTTTTTCCGGAGTCCGGTTTGCCTAATGATAAAAGGGAACTATTACATATGCTTTTTTATCTCAGTAAACGACTTGATGATCAAATGGATGAGAATAACATATATATATATAGCGAACTGATCATTCATGTGCTCAATATTTTTGTTACAGAATTAAATGACGACTTTTTCAACGAATCGTTGTCGTTTTCCATTTATGATTTTCAATTGCCTGTATTTACCTATATTTGTGCCTGCTTATTGGAGCAAAATATTTACAATGAACGCATTTATAAAATATTAGAAGAGTTCGAACCAAAGATATTATCTCAATTTCCAGTGTTGCATGCTAATCGTTTATATCTCCTTTGTGGGCTCCTTCCGCTTGTACCTTATATCAAAAGTGAGAAATGGAATAATCATATCAAGCTGCTTCGAAAGGAAATAGAACTACAAGTCATCTTAGAAAAAGAGATGAGTAATAAACATATTTTTGTCAGTAATGGATTATCCTTAATATACTTATTGCTTTACTATCTGGAAAATAAATATCCGGACTACAAAATATATTATGATCCTCTGGATTTTTATGATAGAATCATTGCTTCTGAAGCTTGGGAATCTCTATTCAAAAACGATTATTTTTTCAAGATCCATCAAGGATTACTAAATGGCTTTCTCGGAGTAAAATTAGTTCTTTCACATATCAAAAAACAAAAAGTATGAAGACTGATATAAAAGATACAACTTTTATTATACCGGTACGATTAGATTCTATTATTCGGTTAGAAAATCTAATACTAACAGTTGATTGTATACAGAAATATTTTGATACTAACATTTTTATTTTGGAAGCATCATCCTATTGTAACAATATGATTTTTTCCTTATTAAAGGAGGTTACCTATTGGTTTGTTGAAGATAAAGATCCTGTTTTCTATAGAACCAAGTACTTAAACGAAATGACAAGAAAAGTAAAGACTGGTATTATCGCAATATGGGACTCTGATATCATAGTAGATGCGGAACAAATATGGGATTCAGTACAGCAATTGCGTAGTAATAATTTTGATGTTGCTTTTCCTTATAACGGTGATTTATTGGATATTTCATCGATTTTAAGAAAGCACTATTGGAATCATCGGGATATTAAGTTCCTAAAAACACATTCAAACAAGATGGCAACCCTTTACAAAACAGGAAGTGTAGGAGCAGTGGGTGGAGCCATCTTGCTGAAAACTGAAAATTACGTTGCTTCAGGCATGGAAAATGAAGACTTTTATGGTTGGGGAATGGAAGATGGAGAAAGGTACTATCGTTGGTTAGAACTTAGCTATAAGATTTATCGAAATAAAAACTGTATGTTCCATTTGTCTCATCCGCGAGATTTAAATGGTATGTATCGCTCAGAAAATCATCGACGTAAAGCTATAGATAACTTAGATAAAATTTTGAATTATGGAAAAGAGGAACTGAATAGAAAATTCAATCGATTTTTATAAAGGGATAAATCAATTAAAAATAAACTCAGAGGAGAACAAAGATGGATTTGAATTTTTATAAAAACATACTTCATTGGATTTTACTTCGTTCAAGCATGGAAAAAGAGGTTGGTTTATTTCATGGTAAAATGGGAATAGTTCTGTTTCTCTCTCATTACTTCAAATATAATGGAGATCAAGTATATGAAGACGTAGCGAATGAATTAATGGAAGAATTGTGTGAAGAAATACACTGTGAATCTCCTATCGGTTTTGCATCAGGTCTATCTGGTATAGGATGGGGAATTGAATATTTGTTGCAAAATAATTTTTTTGAAGGAGATAGTTTGGAGTTGTGTGAAGAAATAGATGAAAAAATAATTGCAATTGATCCTCGAACGATAACAGACTTTTCATTAGATACTGGATTGGAAGGTCTTTTGCATTATATTCTTATGCACATTAAAGGTAATATTAATCAATGCTCGCAATATCCCTTTGATAAGATTTATTTAGAACGTCTTTATAATACCACATCTGCTATTCTTAAAAACGATAAAATAACAAATGATTTAAAAATACTATGTGATATTTATGTGGCTTATTATGAAAATAAAGTCTTGTTGAACTATTCTCCGAAATTGACATTTTTCATTGAAGATAATAAAATTTCAATGGATGATAATTTTATAGAACTTCCACTTGGGTTAAGAAATGGTTTGTCTGGCTTTTTATTAAATGAAATTTATTATGAAGGAAATCTGCATCATCAATTATAGAAGCTCTTCTTCTCTTTACGGAATAGGAACTCATATAAATGAGTATGTATATTGCTTAATTAATATGGGATGTAAAATAAATTTAATTCAAATAGGTTTAAACAATCATGAAAAAATGTGCGTTAAAGAAGAATATGGTGTACGTAAAATATTCATACCTGATATTGCATGTGATAATTTTAGTACATATAATAAAGGGGTTTGTAGATTGCTTAGACTTTATATAAACGATTCTGAAAATCTTATATTTCATTTTCATTATATTCAAAGTGGAAATCTTTTAGATTGTATAAAAAGATATTTTCCATTATCGAAATCAATATATACAATTCATTATTTAACATGGAGTAATGAACTTTTGGGTAATGCTATGTTATTTGAAAAAATAATACAAAGTAAAAGAAATAGTAAGATAAATGAAAAGTATGGATATATAATTGAAAGTTATAACGCTGAGAAAATATTTTTAGAAAAATTTGACCAGATTATTTGTTTGTCTGATGATACATTTGAGTTGGTGAAAAAACAATATGGAATAGTAAATAATATCCGACTAATACCAAATGGATTGAGAGATGTAAGTTGTAGTCTTTCTGAGAAACAGAAAGATAAAATACGCGAAGAGTATTTTATAGATTCTAAAGAGAAAATTATACTATTTGTTGGACGAATTGATCCTATTAAGGGAATAGATCATTTGATCGGTTGTTTTGATGAGTTAATAAAGGAATTTCCTACTTTCCGATTGGTGATAGTTGGATCAGGTGCAATAAATGATCTTCTCCATAAATGTAAAAATTCTTGGGCTAAATTGACTTTTACTGGTAGGGTGGATAAAAAAATATTGTATAAATTGTATCATATTGCAGATGTGGCTATTTTCCCCTCATTTTATGAAGAATGTAGTTATGTAGGAATTGAAATGTTAATGTTTGGATTACCTATTGTTGCTTCTGATGGGTATAGCGTCAGGAATATGTTTCATGATGGCATAAACTCTAAAATTGCTAAAATTGAAAATTGGAATAAAAATACACCATTTAAAACAAATTTGAAAGAATCAATCATTGATCTAATGAATGATACTAAATATAAGTTGCAGTTAAAAATAAATGCAAAAAAAACATATCAATCAAGATATAGTATTGAACATATGCAAAAAAGCTATTTAGCATTGTTTGATTCTTTATAGTGTTTTTTGATTGATTTTTTGTTTGTGTTGATTTTTAGAGAACATTATGGGAAATAATAAGATTTTTATATTTTGGTCAAAATAGTTATGAATTAATGATGTCTTATACGATGAAGAATTTATTATGATGAGGAGATTTCCTTTTTATGTACAACTCGAATCTGCCGACTGCGGCCCTTCGTGCCTTCGGATGATCTCGAAATACTACGGTCGCAGCTATTCCGTCCAGTACCTCCGCGAACAGGCATTCATCACGCGCGAAGGGGTGTCGATGTTAGGAATCAGCGATGCCGCCGAGCGGATCGGATTCCGGACGATGGGGGTGAAGGTTACGTTGGAACAACTTAGGGAGGAAGTGCCTTTGCCTTGCGTCCTTCACTGGAACCAGAACCATTTCGTCGTATTATATAAGGTAAAGAACGGGAAATACCATATCGCCGATCCGGCTACCAAGAAATTGGTGTATGAAGAATCCGAACTGGCGCGTTGCTGGT
>JAAGKN010000064.1_pt1 | contig 103237 bp, 77 predicted proteins | sample 6206371 | NCBI WGS metagenome assembly JAAGKN01 (sample SAMN11533720, study PRJNA540317) | gut metagenome | isolation source: fecal pellets from male and female animal of same cohort | host: Peromyscus leucopus | place: USA:CA | collected 2017
AAAGATTTGGCGGAAACGACATAATCCACCCAAAAAGATTTGGCGGAAACGACATAATTCGCCCGAAAAGATTTGGCGGAAACAACATAATTAATTATCTTTGCAGTCATAATAAAGTCTAAGCCAAGAAGATACTATGAACAAAAAATATAAATTCAAACGCAAAGTATATTCTAAGCTTCTCGAATGGAAAAAACGGGAAGGGAAAACCGCATTGCTTATAGAAGGTGCCAGACGAATCGGGAAATCTACTATTGCAGAAATTTTTGCTGAAAATGAATACGCCACACACATAACAATTGACTTCTCTGTCGTGGATGATGAAGTGAAATCACTGTTTGATTCCACTATGGATCTTGATTATATCTTCCTGCGTCTGCAATCAATTTATGGTGTCACTCTTCATAATCGGAAATCTCTTATAATATTTGACGAGGTTCAGTTCAATCCTAAAGCAAGACAGGCAATTAAGCATCTTGTGGCCGATGGAAGATATGATTATATTGAAACAGGATCACTTATTTCCATCAGAAAAAATACAATCAACATTCTCATTCCGAGTGAGGAGGAACGGATTGAAATGTATCCGATGGATTTCGAGGAATTTCTATGGGCACAAGGGAATACACAAACCTTTGAATTGCTGAGACACGCATATTCAACTGGCAGAAGCTTGGGAGAATCCACCAACCGAAGATTGATGCGCGACTTCCGGATATACATGCTTGTGGGAGGAATGCCTCAGGCCGTTGCCACTTATCTTGAGAAAAATAATTTTGCAGAAGTTGACAGGGTAAAGAGAGGAATTATAAGCCTCTATGAGGAGGATTTATTGAAAGTAGATTCAAGCGGAAGACTGTCGAGAATATTTCTCAATATCCCTTCGCAACTGCAGAAAAAGGCCTCTTCTTTCTCACTAACGTCCTCAATAGGACGTGTAAGCCGACAATCTGAAGAAGAACTGATGTCAGAACTTTCAGCATCAAAAATAGCCAACTTCTGTTATTGCTGCATAGATCCGGGATCAGGTCTCTCGTATGCCTACGATATTAATAAATACAAGATATATCTTGGCGACACCGGATTATTTGTAACCATGATTTTCAACGATAAAGAGAATCCTGATGAAGACCTTTACAACAAGCTCCTGAACGAACGTCTGCAGAGTAATCTCGGATATCTCTATGAAAATGTTGTTGCCCAGGTGCTTAAATCTTCAGGTCACAATCTTTACTATTATCTATTTTCCGATTCGGAGAAAAAGAAGACTTATGAAGTTGACTTTCTGATACGTAAAGATAAAAAGATCTGTCCTTTGGAAGTAAAATCGTCATCTTATAAAAGACATGTGTCTTTAGATCTATTCATGGATAAATACTCATCTGCAATATCTGAATCGGTTGTATTGACCACCAAGGATTTATCTCGTGACCAAGAGAATCCAAAGATAGCATACCTCCCCATGTATATAGCGGCATTACTATAGCCCCGAAATAAGTAAATAGTTATATTATTTGTATAAATATTTGTAAAGAATAGGCTGCGCCGTAAAAATTTACGACACAGCCTATAACTAATTATCGGTATAAATGATACCTTGAATTATTTCAACAGCGCTTTATCAATGGCGGGGTTTGCATCCAGTTCTTGTTGCGGGATAGCCATTCTCCATCCATTGTTAAAGGATTGATCATATGAATATGAATAAGTTGTTGAACAGTTACCAGAATTAGGATCTCCAGTTACGTAAGCTCTTTTAACACAGGGGAGATTCCACCTTTTGAAATCAGGGAAGTTAAAGCCTTCTCCCCAAAGTTCAATACGACGAGTAACACGGATTTCATCAAGAAGAGCATCGCCGCTATTAGTACACTGATATCCGGGTATACGCTTGCTGTTGACTGCGGCCAGACATTCCTTGGCAGTAGCTTCGTCACCCGACATATATGCAGCCTCTGCTTCTGTAAGATACATCTCGGCAGCACGCATATAAGGATATGACGAATCGTTGTAATTACCATATGACCACATTTTTACAGATGAACCGAGAGCCATACTTGTGGGCTCAGGAGTTGGAGTCATGCTATATGGCCATCTAACCATCTGGGAAATACCGGAATATGGATTATTGATAGCTGCCAGCTTTACAAATCCCTGGGCAAGCTTTTTCATCTTGGAGTTGGATTCGGGATCTGCGAGCCCTTTTACGCCCACATCAGAGACATTCATAAGCTCACTATTCCAGAAATCAGCAGGAGTAATATCCTTTACATCCTCATAACCAGGAATCTCTGCGATATCAGCCACGCGGTCAGGCATGAAATAAAGCTGACGACGCATGTCATTAGGGTCAAGCTGATTATAAAGATCGATGTTTACACTGTAACCACGGCTCCAGTTGGTAGGATAAGATCCATTGCAAGAAAACCATGAACCGGGAGATGAATAATAAATGTCGTTGTCGAAATTAGTCCACATGTATTCATCATTCTCAACGATGAAACCTGCGAAATATTCATCCATCGACATGACGTTGCGGCCCTGACGTGCATTATGTGCCATGCTTTTAGCAGTTGCCCAATCGTTTTTGATGAGCGCAGCACGTGCATGAAGACCATATGCCACATACAAGTCAGGTTCATAACTTGCACTTCTTGACTTTCCTGAAGCCTGGAAAAGCTGCTCAGCTTTTGAAAGATCATCATAAATTAAATCAAGCACCTCGTTCATTGTTCCCAGCGGTGCAGGATCTGTGCCTGGATCAGTTCTGAGAACAATAGCATGCTTAGCGCCATTGTTGGAATCTATCCAACGAGGTCCGAACCATTGAAGAGCTTTTATATACCCAAACGCACGAAATGCACGGGCTTGTGCTTCAATAAACTGACGTTCTTCCTCGTCACCCTCTGCATTTGCAATGTTGGCAATAATTGTGTTTGCCTGACCTACAAAGTTGTAGCAATACATCCATGCAGAGGTGCAATAAGTAGAAGTCTGGTTTGTCATAGATCTCCAAGGATACCAGTTAATTCCAAGTTCTCTCATGTGGAAGTAAGAAACGTCATCAGGACCAATTGCATCACTATAAACTGCATTAAAAGTTCCCTCTCCGCTACATCCACGAGGGGCATCGATATCATAATACTGTGTATACATTGCCCTTGCCATACCGAGAACCGCCATTTTAGCTGCCTTGGTAGTGCCCATAGCCTGATCCGTGCCGATTGAAGTCTTGGGCGACTCTTCTAGGTATTCGCTCTCACAGGCTGTCAGTAGTCCGAGTGTGGAAACCCCGAGTAATGCTCCGTATATATATTTTTTCATATTGCTTTCTTTGGAATTTTAGAATTTTACAGTAAGCTGGAAGTTAAATGTTCTTGTAGGAACGAAGAAGGCTCCCTGTCCGCCATTGAATGCATACTGGGGATTAAATCCTTTGCGTTTAGAAGCAATGAAGAGATTGTCAACTGAGAATCCAAGGTTCAAATTCTGCATCTTCATGGCCTGTACCCATGCCGTTGGGAAGTCGTATGAAATGTTGAGGTTTTTGAACGATAAGTAGTTGTTGCTTGTCAAGAAACGTGAAGAACCAGCATTATTATAACTTGAGTTGGTCGTATTAAGCTGAGGAATGCCATTAGGATCAACATCTGCAGAACTACCCTTGTAAGCCTGGAACTGGACCGTGCTTCCATCAGAGTTAGTTACTGTATAAGTCTCGACTGTGTGGTCAGACAATCCAGATGGTTTAGTCTTCCATGAATTTGCCAGATCCTTGTGTAGAGCACTGGCGTTAAGAGTTGCATTCATAAGTGATCCGTAGTTTGAATCATAACTCTTACCACCAAGGCTGTATGTAAAGAGCATACCTACATTGATACCTTTCCAGCTTAGATTAGTGCCAAAACTTCCATACACAGTAGGAAGAGCAGTGCCCATAATTTTGCGACCTGCATATGATGATTGTGTGGTATAGTACTTACCATCAATTTCTACGAGTGCACCCTTGCCTGCTGCTGCCTGGAGCTGACTATTATAGTAATCAAGATCGAAAACGTATTCATTGTTTTCATTGTAAGAATAAAAATCAGGCGAACCTGGGTTCATCTCATAGAGAGACTGGCCTGTGGTCTGATCAACACCTGCGAAGTCAACATAATACATCTCATAGAGGCTTTTCCCTTTGAAGAGCCATTCAGCAGGAATATCCTGATTGTTAGGAAGTTTCAGAATCTTATTTTTCAGGAATGAAGCGTCTACGTTAAAGCTCCATTTTAGGTCGTTGTTGCGGATAATGTCAACACCGAAACCAAGTTCCCAACCAACATTGCGCATATCGCCAATATTCTGAAGCACCTTTGGTGCTGAACCAGAGTTGCCGAGAGATCCTGATGAAAGAGGCGCAGACACCCAGAAGAGAAGATCACTGTTCTTCTTATTGTAGTAACCGATAGTAAAGTTGAAACGGTCATCAAAGAGCGAACCTTCAAGAGCAAGGTCAAGAGTAGCAGTTGATTCCCACTTCACATTAGAAGGTGCGAGCTGACTGGGCTGAAGAATAGCGGTAGAACCGGCAAGTGGCCATCCAAACTCATAGAGAGCCTGATATGCGTAGACAGGAGCGGAAGCATCATTACCTACAGATCCATATGCTGCACGAAGTTTCAGGTAGTTTAACCATGATATGTTCTGCATGAATTTCTCTTTTGAGATAATCCAGCTTGCGCCAACGCTCCAGAATGTGCCCCACCGATTATCTTTGTCGAAACGAGAGGAACCGTCGCGACGGATAGAGGCTTCTGCAAAATATTTCTGATCGTAGTTGTAGCGTACACGTCCGAGATAAGATTCTGAACGATGCTCATAAGCATACTGGCTAAGGTCTTTAACCTCCTCGAAGTTGTCCATCACGAGCATTCCTCCGAGTTGCTGACCTGATTTACGGTTATAAATACGATTGTAGCTATACTGATAATTCTCGTGGTTAAGAAGCACATCGATATGATGCAAGCCGTATTCCTTGCTCCAGTTGAGCATCTGCTGGAAAGTATGGCTTCGATAGTCTTTAAACTCAGCGGTGAGTGAACCTACATCTTTCTGAGAACCCACATACCAGTTGTTATACTGCGTCTCATGAGTTTTACTGCGATACATCGAACCTTTGATTGTAACGTCGAATCCGTAGGGCAGTATAACTGTTCCGAACAGAGAACCATCTACCTGTGTATTGGAGACGAATCTCTTATCTTCTCGCATCTGCCATCCTATGTTGTCAGCATCGTTATAGTCTGCCACATTCCAAACCGGCACACCATCCTTATATTCAATGTTGCCATCCTTATCGTGTGCATAGTAAGGATAAATAGGTGCCTTGAACATGGTTGCTGAGAACGGGTTGTTGGTATATCCAAGTGCATCAGCCTCTACAGGACTCTTGTTGGATTCTGTTTGTGTGGCAGCAACATTAAGTCCGAGTTTGAAGTAGTTGGCAGGCTGTGCATTCATGGAAACGCGTCCGCTATAACGTTCGAAGTCTGTCTGAAGCATGTATCCATTTGCTTTCAGATAACCGGCAGAGGCAAAAGCACTAAATTTATCGGTCGCTCCAGCCACATTTACATTATACTCCTGACGAGAACCAGTCTGAGAAACTATATCCCACCAGTCACGATCTCCGGCATAGCCAGATTTCATTTTGGCAACAAGTTTGCCATCTGCATTGAAGAGCTCGTTATCTTTGGCATCATAGGGATTAAATTTCGCAATTTCTGTAATGAAATTCTGACGGGCATAAGTTCCTGCATCAGCAAGTCCATTCGTTGTCAAACCATTAGTAAGAGCTTCAAGACTTGTCTCCATCCAGGGATCTGCCTCCATTCTGTCATAGAAAGGAAGTCCACGGCCACTCCAACCCTGACTTACTTGAAGAGAAACATCAACCTTTCCCGCACTTTTTGCTCTTTTAGTAGTGATGAGGACGACACCATTGGCTCCTCGTGAACCATATAATGCACATGAAGCAGCATCTTTAAGGATTGACATTGATTCAATATCCTGTGGGTTAAGCGCTCCTATGCTACCATCGTAGATCGTTCCGTCAACAACATAAAGAGGCGAATTGGAACCATTAATTGAGTTAAATCCACGGATACGGATTTCTGGAGATTCTCCAGGCTGCGTAGTGGAGTTGTTAACTTGAACACCTGGTGCATTACCCTCAAGGGCAGCAGTAACCGATGTGATCGGACGATCTTCTATCTCTTTTGAACCCACTACAGCTACCGAACCAGTCAAAGACTCTTTATTAGCTGTACCATAAGCCACTACAACCACATCATCAAGATTGGCTGAAGAAGAGGAGAGATAAATCACCATGTTGTTCTTAAGATGAACAGTCTGCTCTTTATAGCCCACATAAGAAACTTTAGCCTCCGAGACTTGAACCGGTACTGTGATGATAAATTTTCCTTCCACATCAGCGGCAATGCCCTGACCTCCACCAATCGGGAGAATTGTAGCTCCAATCAGCGGCTCATTTGTTGCCGCATCAAGAACTGTGCCGTGATAAGTGCGGGTCTGTGCCAAAAGGCTCAGATTGCACGCTATCAGCGTCATCATGATTAAGAATAGTTTTCTCATACCTTTAATAATTTTTTGAGAAGTTAGTGATTTTACATGACGGGCAGTAGCGATTACGTCAGAAGTGAGTCATTGTTTATGGAATATGTTAACAGAACCTAACAGTTTACATATGATTATTCGTAAGGAGATTTGCAAGGAAAGGGCTGTAGCCAATGGGATGTGGGATGTGATGATCATGATCAGGCACAAGGGGAAAGTAAAGAGGCTTAGCACAGGAGTAAGATGCAGGAAACAACACTGGATGGCAAATGAAGAGCGGATTTCAAAACTTGACCCCGATTATAGGATAAAAAATGAGATGGTCGACATGATGTTCCGTTCTCTTTCGGGGGAGATCCAGAGTCATATTGATGATTTTCTTAACAGGGAGTTTGAACGAATAGTGGGTAATCACAAGAGTATGGAAACAGAAAAAGGGAAAAGCCCTGACGAACAGATTTCCGGAGAAGGTGATCAGAATTATAATCTTGCCTCACTCGTAAGAGAGAAGATGAAGACTCTTTCACGTCTTAACACAAGACGAGGATACGTCAGTTTTCTGCGCCTCGTTGAAAACCGCTTCAATGGAGGCGCGGAGCTGGGTGATGTCGACTCGAACTATCTTGGCGGGCTTATTGCTGATATCGACTATATATATAAGGAGAAGCAACCGATGAGGAGAGAGATGCTTTCGAAGTTGAAATCGGTATTGAATTTCGGCATTGAGACCGGTCGGATCAGGAATGAGGTCAGACCTCGTTTCCCCAAAGTATATCTTGATCACAAAGACAGGAATCTTGACGACAGAGTGCTGTCTTCACTATTTTCTAGATACAGGGAGTTTGTGGATAATTATGGAATCATAGATCAACAAATAAAATCATGGGGGATCTTTTTTCTTGGAATAGCTTTTCAGGGCCTTGCCCCTTCCGATCTTGCCCGACTGAGACTTCGCGATATAAAAACCAAGATGCTCATTATTGACGGGAACGAGGAGTGCTTCATCGTTGTGAAGACGCATCGGGTAAAGACAGGCGTTCCGGTCAATATCGTGGCATGGAGAAACCCGGTTGTGGAAATTCTTCAGAGTCTGATGCAACGCAAGAATGATGATGAATATCTCCTTGACTGCTTCGCCAAGGATGAAATACTTACCGAGGCGCAAATGCAGAACCGGCTTTGCTATTATTTCGGAAAGATCTCCAGGTCACTGTTATTACCAATAGGGAAAGAGAGGGAAACACATCAGATCACCTATTATTATGCCCGACACGCATTCTGCAATATCGTGGACGGACTCGATTTGCCGAGAAACGTTATCCAGAAGATGGTAGGCCATCGTTTGTCGGTGCTTGAACGGAGCTATCTGAGGGGGATAACAGAAGAGGAACAGGCAAAGGTCTCGGTAAGAGTGTTCCGAAAACTCGGTTTTTCCTGATTTTTGCATTTCTGACCACTGTATTTTTAATCATTGGTCAATAATCGGACATCTAATTTCTTTTTGACAAAAAGAAATGCATTTCTGGTTTACAAACCGACATTTCTTTTAGTAAATCAGGCATACAAGTATATGTTTATGGCATTTTTCCATAGAATTTCGATTATTATAACTTTTATTACACTAATTTGCTGCTGATTTTCGTCTCCGATAAATGTTAAAAAACATATTTTGTTTTGGTTGGAATGTTGAAATTCCTTAACTTTGCGAAAGTTTAAAGTTTGTAAAGATAAATTAACACAGCAACTGATCATATAAATGAATCGGATTTCTACGGTCGTAACCGGGCTTATGTCCGGAAGACAAAAACGAGTTTCAAGTCATTCCATGTGGATATGCGAGTGCTTGAATCAGCGCTCTGTCTGAAACGTAAAGGGTCTCTTCTGAAAATAGTCAGCCAATGTGATGAGAGATGAAGGTGAAATGCCTCGGTTCTCTTTTTATTAGAAATTCCAACTTCAATAATAACTTCTCAAAAAATTATTAAAGGTATGAGAAAACTATTCTTAATCATGATGACGCTTATGGCGTGCACGTTTGGCATTTCTGCCCAGACGCACACCGTCACAGGCACCGTGGTAGATGCCGCCAGCAACGAACCGTTGGTGGGCGCCACCGTCATGCCCATTGGCGGAGGCCAGGGAGTGGCAACTGATGTTGACGGCAAGTTCACACTCACCGTTCCTTCAAAAGTAAAGTCAGCCCGTGTTTCTTATGTAGGCTTCAACGAGCAGACAGTCGGTCTTAAGAACGGCATGGTTGTTGCTCTCGTTGAATCTACAAGCAACCTCGACGAGGTTATGGTCGTAGCCTACGGCACTGCCAAGAAATCGGAATATACCGGTGCGGCATCCGTGGTGAACGCATCCACTATCGAGGACCGTCTCGTCACCAACGTATCCAACGCTCTTACAGGTGCCATAGCAGGTGTACAGACACTGAGCGCCAACGGCCAGCCCGGCACAGGCCCCACAATCCGTATCCGTGGTGTCGGTTCTATCAACGCCAGCATGGACCCCCTCTATGTGCTTGACGGTGTGCCTTTCGACGGTGATATCGCAGCCCTTAACCCCAGCGACGTAGAGTCGATGACTGTCCTCAAGGACGCCGCTGCTGCCGCTCTTTACGGTGCGCGTGGTGCCAACGGTGTGATCCTTATCACCACCAAACGAGGCAAAGCCGGCCAGACCAAAGTGGTGGTTGACGCCAAATGGGGTGCCAACAGCCGCCAGGTCACCAACTATGACGTAATCGAAAGTCCTGCACAGTATTATGAGCTCAGCTATGCCGCTCAGCGCAATGCTGCCCTCTACAATCTCGGATATACTGCCGATGCAGCTCATGCATATGCAAACAGCCAGATAATCAAGACTCTCGGATATCAGGTATACACCGTGCCCCAGGGCGAATCGCTCATCGGCATGAACGGTCTGATCAATCCCAACGCTACTCTTGGCTACAAATATGGCAACTATTATTTCACACCCGACAACTGGGCTGATGAAACATATCGCAACGGTTTCCGTCAGGAATACAACCTCAGCGTATCCGGTGCCAACGAAAAGATCAACTACTATCTCAATGGTTCTTACACCAGCGATGACGGTGTGATCAAGAATTCAGGCTATCAGCGTCTCTCAACCCGTCTTAGCGTTGATTATGCTGTGACAGACTGGTTTAAAGTAGGTGCGAATCTTAACTATGCATACACAAAGAGCGATTATCCCCGCGACCAGACAAGCACCACCAGCAACGGCAACGCATTCTACGCAGCCAATGCAATGGCTCCCATCTATCCTATCTACGTGCGCGATGCCGAAGGTAAGATAATGTATGATGAAGCTTACGGTGAGAAGATCTATGACTACGGTGATGCAAAGTCAACTCCGTTCTCACGTCCTATCGTAACCAACGGTAACCCCGCAGGTCAGCTCATCTATGACTCACGCGAGTATCTTTCTGACCTCTTCAACGGCAAATGGTTTATCCAGCTTACTCCTATCAAAGGACTTACCCTTACCGGAACTCTTGGATATTCACTCGACAACACCCGCTATCACATGGTGCTCAACGGCAGATACGGCCAGTTCACCACTCAGGGCGGTAACGCAACCCAGGAGCAGGACCGTTATTCAGGTCTGACCCTTCAGGGAATCGCCAACTACAAGCATTCTTTCAACGAGATCCACAACATTGAGTTGTTGGCAGGTTATGAAAGCTATGAATATAGAAGCGAGAGCCTTAGCGGTTCAGGTATGAATCTTTACAATCCCTTCTCATGGGCTCTTAACAACACCCTTCTCAATGATGCCCGCAAAGCATATGGCAGCGCATCTGAATATGCCACACGCGGTATCTTCGGCCAGATCAACTATAACTATGACTCCAGATACTTCCTTACCGGTATGTATCGTCGCGACGCCTCCTCACGCTTCGCTCCCGAAAACCGCTGGGGTAACTTCTTCTCAGTGTCAGCAGCATGGGATATCGCCAAGGAGAAATTCATGGAGAGCACACACACATGGCTCAATCAGTTGAAACTCCGTGCAAGCTTCGGCCAGCAGGGTAACGATGCCATCGGCAACAACTACGCTTATCTCGATCAGTACTCGATCGACGGCTCTTCAAGCTGGAGTGACGGTGTACTCGCCTACAAAGGCAACCGCAACCTCACCTGGGAGACTTCAAACTCATTCAACATTGGTGTGGACTTCGCATTGCTCAACGGCATGATCACCGGTAGCCTCGAATACTTCAACCGTCAGACTTCCGACATGCTTTACAACCGTCCGGTAGCTCCCTCTCTGGGTTATTCTTCAATTCCTATGAATGTGGGCTCCATGCGCAACAACGGTGTTGAACTTGAGTTTGTCTACACTCCCGTCAAGACAAAGAATATCGACTGGTCGATCAATTTCAACGGTTCAGTTGTCGGCAACAAGATTCTTGAGCTCGCTCCCGAACTTAACGGCGAATGGATCAGCGGCAGCCGCATCTATCAGGAAGGAGAGTCTATCTATCAGCTCTATCTCGTGAAATATGCAGGTGTGGATCCCGCAACCGGTAAAGCACTCTACTGGGGCTGGGACTATGATTCCGATGGCAATCGCATAGATGACAGCTATCACGTAAAGAAAAACTACAGCTCTCAGGACCGTCAGGCAAGCGGAAACCTCTATCCCAAGTTCTATGGCGGCTTCGGAACAAATCTTTCACTCTATGGATTCGACCTTTCAGTAGCTCTCAGCTATCAGGTAGGCGGCAAGATCTTCGACTCAGGCTATCAGTCATTCATGGGCTCAGGTTATTCTTCAGACTATGGCCACAACTGGCATAAGGACATCCTCAAGGCATGGACTCCCGAGAATCCTTACACTGATGTGCCCCGTCTTGACGCTACCGACAGCTACACATTCTCGTCATACAGCACAGACCGTGGCCTGATCTCCAGCAACTATCTTGCTCTCAACAACATTACTCTCGGATATACCATCCCTGCCAATGTCACCAAAAAGATCGGCATCAACAATCTTAGAGTTTATGTGTCAGGCGACAATCTCGCTCTCTGGAGCGCAAGAAAGGGTCTTGACCCCCGTCAGAGCTTCACATCAGCCACTACCGCTCTCTACACCACAATGCGTTGCGTGTCAGGTGGCGTGAAAATTGAATTCTAATCTCAATAAACGTAAAAAATGAAGACTACATATAAATTACTTCCGGCTACCATGATGCTGGCGTTTATGGGATCATGTAACGATCTCGACACGCAGCCTATGGGTGGAACCGTAACCACCGATCAGAAAGAAGAGGTGATCGCCAACGATCCCGATATGGCGGAAGCCAGTGTAAACGCTCTTCCTTTCATGACTAAGCAGTATTGCGGTGTCTACAAAAACTCAAGCTATCAGAATGACTTCGGATGGCCCTCATCCATGCTTTTCATGGATTCGAGAACAGCGGATATGCCCTCCACTACCGACGGCTACAACTGGTTTAACACCGGACTTGACTACAGCGACAAAACCGCAACCTCGAATGCCACACGCTATCACTGGAGTACCAACTACAACATGATCTATTCATGTAACTCCATCCTGAAGAGCATTGACATCAACACCACCAACAAGTCTCTGAAATATTATCTCGCACAGGCTCTCGGTTACCGTGCATGGGCCTATTTCAACCTTGCTCAGCTCTACCAGTTCACCTACGTGGGTAATGAAGACAAGCCTTGTGTGCCAATCATCACTGATGAGAACGACACTCAGGCTGCTACTGACGGAGCTCCCCGTGCAACTGTGGAAGAGGTTTATGCCCTTATCAACTCAGACCTTGACAAGGCCATCGAATTCCTCAAAGAGACCGGCGATATCGCACCCGCCGACCGTCTCGGCAAGCAGTTCATCACTGCCTCCACAGCTTCCGGTATCCGCGCTCGTGTAAAACTCGTGCAGAACCGCTGGAGCGAGGCTGCTGCAGACGCTTCTTACGTGATTCAGAACAGTGGTGCCATTCCCTACTCCATTGCTGATGTCTCCAAACCTTCATTCTGGGACGCTTCAGACAAATCTTGGATCATGGGTATAGCCATCGAATCCGGTGAAGTCGGCAACCTCCACTGCTGGCCCGGTCACTTTGTGACTTTCTATGAGGGCGGTTATGCTCAGGTTGGTGTTTACCGTAAGATAAACAAACAGCTTTTCGAGAACATCCCGACCACCGACGTGAGAAAAGGATGGTGGTGTGACGAAACCGGCTACAGCCCCAACCTCGACAAGGCTCATGCCAATATTCTTTACGGATATCTCGAGAATCAGGATGAGGCTGCATATGTCAACACCAAGTTTGACACCTATCAGAGCCTTTTTGCAGGTGTATGCTATCTCAACGACATACCTCTGATGCGTATCGAGGAGATGTATTACATTCTCGCCGAGGCTCAGGCTATGGGTGGCGACACCGGAAGTGCAATCACCACACTCAACAGCTTCGTGAAAGCCTACAGAAACCCGAACTACAATTTCTCTTCCACTTCAGCCACCGATATCCAGGATGAAATCTGGAATCAGCGTCGTATCGAGTTTTGGGGTGAAGGTCTCGCCTATTACGATGTTCTTCGTCTGAAGAAACCCGTGAATCGTGTAGGTGGCGGTTTCGAACCCTCTGTATGTTTCAACATTCCCGCAGGCGATCCCCTCCTGATCTATCTTATTCCTCAGGCAGAGATGCAGTCTAACCCGGGATTGACAAACAATAATCCGGAAGGTGCCACTCCCACTCCGGTAGTTGAGTAACTATAAAAAAGAAAAGGTATGAAAATTTTTAATAAAATAGGAATTGCAGTTTCATTAGTGGTGACTGCACTGATATCTTCCTGCTCCGACAAGGGTTATTGGGATGAGGCCCCTCTCGAACAAGGCTATAGCTTCAATGCCGCCAACTACACAGAGGAGCTGAAACCGGGTCCGCAGGATATAAAGATCACCTTGCACAGAAGCATTGCCACTTCTGACGAGTCCGTTGCCGTTAACTTCACCCCCGCAAAAGGATGTCCTTCCGATATCACAGTTGAAAGCCCTGTCACTTTCAAGGCCGGCAGCAGCACAGCAGAGGTTAACATTCACATAGCAGATGCCAACCCTCCCTACACCTATTCAGGAACTCTTGAATTCAGCGGAGATGCAAGCTACTCAGGTATTGCCAAATGCACTTTGAAGATGCCTGTCAGCTACACATGGGTATCCATCGGAACCGGTAAGTTCTATGATGCTTTCGTGATGAACGACTCAATGTTTGATGTTGAGATCGTACAGGCAGAAGGATTTAAACGTTATCGCGTAATGAATCCTTACAAGGAATTCTATCAGACAGGTGGTGCTGCTGATTACGGCGACATGTATGGTTCCAACGGTCCTTCCTATATTGAATTCTGGGAGGTAGCTGACGGTCTTCTCATGTATAATGCATGGGCTACGGGCCTCATCCATCAGGGTGATCCCGAGAACAGCATCAATGCTTATCCCTGGTCAGCTCTTTCTTCAGGAGTTGAAGGATTTGACATCTGGAACAAGCCCGGACATGCTCTCCTCTCTCCGATCTATTACATTCCCGGTGTAGGCGGTTATGGTCAGCAGCAGTATGCAGTCCAGATTATCCTCCCCTGATAACATCAGTAAAAACATAGCCTAATTAAGTGGGTCAGAAACGAAAGTTTTCTGACCCACTTTCTTTTATTTCATAATCCAAGTTTTTCTTTCTAAACACACGTCCTTTAAAATTTTTCCATTATATTTGCAATCACAACTATTGGAAAATGGATTCACCAAAACTATACATAGTGGCCGGATGTAACGGAGCGGGGAAGACAACAGCATCGCTTACCGTACTCCCCGAAATATTCTCATGTCAGGAATTTGTCAATGCTGACGAGATTGCGAAAGGTCTAAATCCCCTTAATCCCGAAAGCATGGCGATGGAGGCAGGAAGACTTATGTTGAGACGAATTGACACTTTGCTGAAACAGAGAGTAAATTTTTCCATCGAAACCACGCTTGCCACTAAATCATACAGGAATCTTATTCTGAAAGCTAAAGAGATGGGATATGAAGTCACACTGGTATTCTTTTGGCTGCCAACAGTTGAAATGGCCATCGATCGTGTTGCTCAAAGAGTAGCTACCGGAGGACATAACATTCCGGATGATGTGATCAGAAGAAGATATTCTGCCGGCATAATGAACTTATTCAAAATCTTTCTGCCGATTGTTGATAAATGGTGGATTTACGATAATACATCAAATTCGGAAGAGATTGCCAATTATGAAGAATTAATAGACAGCTCTAAATTTGAAACTTTGAAGAATTATGGAAAATAACGATAAAAAATTATCTGAAAAATTGCTGTGGGGTATCCGGCAGGCTCAAATCAAAATGCTTGTAAAAAAAATGAAACTTGGCGAGATGGTTATCATCGGTGATGAAAATGGAATGCCTATTAAAGTCACAGCAGAAGAGGCATTAAAAAATTATCCTGAATACATTCCTGAATCATAAAATCAGGAGAGAATGTGTGATTTTTTGCATATGTCGGAGGAAATTTGTAACTTTGCAGGCCAATTGACGGGATCGCGACCTGTCAAGCCAATTAAAACAATTTAATTTTAACTGCAGAAAATTAGAATGAAAGCTAAAATTCATCCCGAAAACTATCGTGAGGTCGTTTTCAAAGATATGTCGAACGAAGAGACATTCATCACTCGTTCAACAGTAGCAACACGTGAGACCATCGAAATCGACGGCAAGGAGTATCCCCTCGTAAAACTCGAGATCACCTCCTCTTCTCACCCCTTCTTCACCGGCAAGCAGAAACTCGTGGACACCGCAGGTCGTGTCGACAAATTCCGCAGCCGCTACGGCAACCGCTCGAAGAAGTAATAAGCGAAGAAAAAAGGCGGGCATCCATGACGATGGATGCCCGTTTTTTTGTACCTATGATTTATTAATATCATTTGTAAGGACGGTATGTCCCAATTCTACATGGAGCTTTAAACAGCCATATAATATTTTTAAATTGAATTCAGATAATCAGTAAGAATCAGCACTGCTGCCATTTCATCCGCCCTACCCTTCTCAGCCCGCTGACTTTTGCTGAAACCTCCGGCTATCATTTCACGGTGGGCTATTGTGGATGTGAAACGTTCATCAACCATAACCACCTTCATATCAGGCATCTCCTTACGCAGACGGTCGAGAAAAGGTTTTATATATCTCATGCTTTCGCTTGGATTGCCATGAAGATCCTTCGGTTCTCCTACCACAATCTCATCCACAGTCTCTCTGCTGCAATAATCCTTTATAAAATCAAGCAGATCACATGCTCTTACCGTTGGCAGACCGTTGGCACATATGCGCAACGTATCCGTCACTGCCACGCCACATCTTTTGCGGCCATAGTCAATTGCCATTATTCGTCCCATAATGTGCAAAGTTAGCAAATATATCTATCCTCCACAAATCCATACCTTGGTCGAGACTCCTTCAGAACAGCTGACTTACACTTAGCTGTTAACAGTTATTAACGCACTGAAATCAAAATCCCGAAAAAGACTCTTTTTATCGGCATCTCAGTTTATTCTGCCGATTATGGTTGCATTCCTCGGAGTCTCATTGTAATTTTGTTTCGTGAAAAATCGGAGGTATCCACTAATCCTCCTTAATATACAATCTAATGAACAACCGCATTTTTCTATCCACACTGGTGGCTCTGGCACTCCCGGCATCAGCCCTTGCACAGGACGTAAAACCCTTTGCGGATATACAAGAGGCTGACGTATCTGCGGAATCGCGGATGCAGATGCCCGAAACCTGGACATTCTCCGACTGCATAGACTGGGCTGTGGCCAACAGCACTGACGTGCGTCGCTCCTATCTCAAGATTCTGCAGGCTGACCAGGAGATCGGAAGCTCAAAAGATGCCTGGCTCCCTACTGTAGGATTCAACACAAACCATAATTTCACCAATTATCCCTCACCCAACGAAGGTGTCAGAAACAACGCTTACGGTAGTTCCTACAATATAAACGCAGCCTGGACCGTATGGGAAGGCAATGTCAGGAAATACCGTCTTCAGACAGCCAGACTCATGAAAAGCCAGCAGATTTTTGCCGGCGACAACGTCATCAAGACCATAAAACTCGGCATTCTCGAGGCCTATCTCAATATAATGTATGCCGATGAGGCTGTGACCATAGCGAAACAGACACTTGAAGTCAGCACCCGACAAACAGAACGGGCCCTGCGCCTTATGCAGTCGGGAAGAACTTCAAAAGTGGATTATGCACAGATAGAAAGCCAGATGGCACAGGACAAATATAACCTTGTCCAGGCCCAAAGCAATCTCGCAACCGCAAAGCTCCGCCTTAAAGAGCTGCTTGACCTGCATATTGAAGACAATATGAACGTGGCTGTCCCTGACCTCTCGGATACCGACATCTCTATTCCACTACCCACCATGAAAGAGACTTTCGACATAGCGGCATCCTGGATACCGGAGATAAAACAGAATGATCTCAACAAAGAGATCTATGCCAACGATGTGAAGATAGCGAAAGCCGGAAATCTCCCGTCCATCACCCTTAACGGCGGACTCGGAGCGGGATATGCCTCCGGAGGCGCCTCCTGGAGCTCCCAGATGGGACATTCTTTCAATGAAAGTATTGGGCTCTCACTCTCAGTGCCTATCTATGACGGCAACTCCACACGCCGCGCAGTGGCAAAGGCAAAACTTGCTTCCCTGCAGTATGATCTCGACCGAGATGACATCCTCGACAATCTTTCAAAAACAATTGAAAATCTTTATATTGAAGCGGAGAACTCCAAAGCGCGTTATTCTTCAGGACTCACACAGCTCGAGGCCACACAGCTCACTGCCGACCTTGTAAACAGGCAGTTTGAACTCGGACTTGTGAATCCTCTTGAATTTCTCACTGCCCACAACAATCTGCTGAATGCCCGCCTGAGCGTGCTGCAGAACAAATTCATGGCTATACTCTCCAACAAGACAATAAATTATTACGCCACACAGCAAATATCACTCCCATGAGAATATCATATTCACTCCCGGCCGTAATGGCCATAGCCGTCCTCTCGTCATGCTCCGAAAAGCCAAGGATGGAACTCGAAACCTACACTGCAGAACCTACGTCAATATCGGAAGTTGTAACAGCCACCGGCACAATGGAATCAGTCACGCAAGTGGATGTCGGCACCCAGGTGACAGGTATCATCGATAAACTCTATGCCGACTATAATGACCATGTGGAGAAAGGCCAGCTCCTCGCAGAGCTCGAGAAAACACTCCTCGACAGCGAGCTGAAGAGCGCTGACGCCAACATGGCATCCGCGAAAGCCAATTTCGAATATGCCAAAAAGAACTTCGAGAGAGACAAAGCCCTTCACGATGAGCAGCTTATCTCCGATTATGAGTTCCAGACCTCGCGCCGCGACTATGATGTGGCCCGCCTGAGCTATGAGAAAAGTCAGGCCGACCGAGTGAGGGCAGCCAAAAATCTCAACTATGCGGAAATATACTCCCCTATCGACGGAATAGTGATCTCGCGAGAGGTGGAGGTAGGTCAGACAGTCGTGTCGAGCATGAACGTGGCGAATCTCTATGTCATAGCGGATCTCGAACATATGCAGGTGGTAGGAAATGTAGATGAGGCTGACATAGGACAGGTGAAGAACGGACAGCACGTCACCTTCACCGTTGATTCATATCCCGATGATGTATTCTCCGGGACAGTGACACAGGTGAGACTCAATCCCACCACAGAATCAAACGTTGTGACCTATGAGGTGATCGTGGATGCTCCCAATCCGGAACTGAAACTCATTCCGGGAATGACCGCCAACCTCACAATCTACACCCTTGAGCTCAACGACGTAATGGCAGTGCCTTTAAAAGCGCTGAAATTCAAGCCCGAGACCATGGATGAGGAACAGAAAGATCTTCCCGTGCCACAGCCTGCCGACACCAAAGGGAAACCATCTATCTGGATTGTGCGTGACGGCAAACTCATACAGACTCCTGTCGAGACCGGACTCTCCAATGGTATTTACCAACAGATTACGTCGGGTCTCAAAAGCGGCGACAAGGTGGCTCTCCAGTATAATATCATATCCGCGAAACCGGAAAAGGGTAACGCCGAAGAGAATCCGTTCATGCCTAAACCTCCGGGTGCCAACAAGAAGAAAAAATAATCCGCAATGGCCAAGGAAATAATCAAAATAGAGAATCTCAAACGCTACTTCAAGGTAGGGAGCGAGACCGTAAAGGCCTTGCGCGGAGTCTCCTTCACAATCTATGAAGGGGAGTTCGTAACGATCATGGGCACCTCCGGCAGCGGAAAGTCCACACTCCTGAACACACTCGGGTGTCTTGACACCCCGACATCAGGAGAGTATCTTCTCGACGGAATACCCGTGAGAGGTATGGGTAAAAATGAACGGGCACGCATCCGCAACCGCAAAATCGGATTCATTTTCCAGAACTACAATCTTTTACCCAAGACCACAGCTCTTGAAAACGTGGAGTTGCCTCTGCTCTACAATTCCTCGGTAAGCGCCCGTGAACGTGCGGAACGTGCGGAGAGGTGCCTGCGGGAGGTGGGACTCGGCGAGCGTCTGCTCCATAAAAGCAACCAGATGTCGGGCGGACAACAGCAGCGTGTAGCGATAGCCCGCGCCCTTGTGAACGACCCCGTGATAATACTCGCCGACGAGGCCACCGGCAATCTCGACACACGTACGTCATTCTCTATCCTCACCCTCTTTCAGCGTCTGCACAAAGAGGGACGCACAATAATCTTCGTGACCCACAATCCCGAGATCGCCCTCTATTCATCGCGCAACATCACCCTGCGCGACGGCCACATAGTGAGCGACGAATATAACTCCGACATAAAGTCTGCACAGGAAGTGTATGATTCACTTCCGGAGGATACTGACTGATAAAAACGAGCATAATCATGAATCTGAAAAATCTTCTTAAGATAGCTCTGAAAGCTCTCAACAACAATAAGATGAGATGCTTTCTCACTATGCTCGGCGTCATAATCGGCGTCGGTGCCGTCATCGCAATGCTCGCTATCGGACAAGGCTCCAAAAACTCCATCAAGGCCCAGATTTCTGAAATGGGAAGCAATATGATCATGATCTTCCCCGGAGCGGAACGCAGAGGCGGTGTGCGCCAGAGCAGCGAAGACATGCAGACTCTCAAACCGTCAGACTATGAAGCCCTTGTGAGAGAGGCCTCTACCATAGCCAACATTACCCCTACCGTGAACGGTTCCGGGCAATGGGTGAACGGCAACAACAACTATCCCTCCCAGGCCCAGGGTGTGAACACACAGTATCTTGAGATACGCCAGCGCAAGATGGCCCAGGGCGAGATGTTTACTGAAGCCGACATTAAATCGGCGGCTAAAGTCTGCGTTCTCGGCAAGACACTTGTAGACAATCTTTTCCCTGATGGGTCCGACCCTATAGGGAAAGTGGTGAGATTCGGAAAAATCCCGATGACAATAATCGGTGTGCTCGAGGAAAAAGGTTATAACACCATGGGTCAGGACCAGGATGATCTCGCACTCGTGCCCTACACGACAGTGATGAAACGTGTGCTCGCCACAGACTATCTCCAGGGAATACAGGCATCGGCAATCAACGAAGAGACCACCGACCAGACAATAGAGGAGATCACCGAGATTCTGCGTGCACGCCATAAACTCCGTGAGGGAGAGGAGGATAATTTCACAATTCGATCCATGAAGGAACTTGCCGAAATGATCTCCTCCACAAGCTCCATGATGACGGTGCTGCTCGCGGCAGTGGCCGGAATCTCCCTTCTCGTGGGTGGTATCGGCATCATGAACATAATGATAGTAAGTGTGACCGAACGCACACGTGAAATCGGTTTGAGAATGAGTATCGGAGCAACCGGACGCGACATCATGATGCAATTCCTTATCGAAGCTGTGATAATCTCCGTGACCGGTGGTATACTCGGCATCATACTCGGCGCCCTTGCCACCTGGATGATATCGGTTTTCGCACACTGGCCTGTGCAGATCGATCCATTCTCTGTCATGCTCTCATTCGTGGTCTGCACGGTGATCGGAATCATCTTCGGTTTCTATCCCGCAGCCAAGGCCTCCAACCTCGACCCCATCGAGGCCATACGATATGAGTGACAACTACCGCCATCTAAAAAATGGCCCTCTTCAACCAAAAATGACACAACACAATAAATGTCAAACGCTATAGTGAATAAAGTGAGTAGATCCGGAGGAACAATGACAGTAGTAATGCTGTCGTTCCTCCTTTTTTATCTTCCATCCGTGCTGGCGATATTCAACCACAACCATGAGTCGACCGGATGGATAATCATGAGCGTGGTTATGGCCACGTTCTATTCCGCTGTGTTCTGCATAAATTATTTCTGGTTAGTTCCTTCCATGCTGATCAGGAGTGACAGGCGCACACTTTACTTTTTCCTTAACATAGTTCTCATACTTTCAATTTGTGTCGTGATCGAACTATGGTTTCAGACACATATCGGTCCACGGGGTCCGCGACATATGCGAAGGCCCGAGGAGGTAACAATGTCATTCTATCTGATGCAGTGGCTGAAATTCGTGATGCGCGACGGAGTGATGATGGTGCTCGCCGCAGGGCTCGCCTATGCGCTCCGGCTCTCTCAGGAAAGAGAGAACGTGAGAAGGAGGGAACTGACCCTCAATGCCGAACGAAGACAGATCGAACTCATGAGTCTTAAGGCTCAGCTCAATCCACATTTCCTCTTCAATTCCCTCAATAACATCTACGCTCTTATAGGATTCGCTCCTGAAAGGGCACAAAGCGCCCTTCACGACCTCAGCAGTATGCTCCGGTTCATGATATACGATTCCGCCAATCCATCGGTGCCACTGTCGAAGGAACTTCATTTCATATCGGAATATGTGGAGCTCATGAAACTCCGGCTTAACTCCGGAGTGAAACTTACCTGCAATATTTCAGACAATCATGATTCCTCTCTCTGGATTGCACCCCTCATATTCCTTACCCTTGTGGAGAACGCGTTCAAGCATTCAGGGCCTTCCGAAAAGGGAAACTTCATCAATATCAGGATAGAAAGCGAGGCAGAGGATCTTGTCTGCGAGGTGGAAAATACTTTTCAAGACAGAAAGGACGTTAATTCCATACACGGCTCTGATGAGGAATCGGGCGTAGGACTCTCCAACATAAAACGTCAGCTCAATCTCATATATCCTTCACACCATTCCCTGTCAATCACAAAAGAGAACGGTGTGTTTAATACCCGTCTCTCCATATCCCTTTCTGCTCTCAAGACTGCTGATAACAGCGGTGCGAAAACCTTATCCACTTCAGAATAATGAATCTGTCTTGCATAATAATCGACGATGAACCCTTGGCACGTGAGCTTCTTAAAAGCTATGTGGAGAAAACACCTGTGCTGAGTCTGAAAGGTTCTTTTGAATCGGCTGCGGAGGCTGTCAAGACCGTCATCGACGGCAATATCGACATAATATTTCTCGACATCAATATGCCGATGCTCAACGGAATAGAATTCGCGGGGATAATTCCGAAGTCAACACGTATAATCTTTGTGACTGCGTATGATCAATACGCACTTCAGGGATTTAAGGTAAACGCCCTCGACTATCTTCTTAAACCTGTGAGCTATTCCGATTTCATGACATCCGTGGGCAAAGCGCTGGAATGGTTCGGACCCAGAATGACACAGACGCAGCCACACACTCCCGAATCTGCCATGATAACCGTCAAAGCCGACTATCGTCTTGTGCAGATGAAAGTAGACTCCATAAAATATGTGGAAGTGCAGAAAGACCGGGTAATTTTCTATCGCACTGAAGGAGAGCCTGTAAGTTCTCTCATGAGCATGAAAGATCTTGAGGAGCAGCTCCCGGCCGACATATTCATGAGAGTGCACAGGTCGTTTATAGTGAATCTGCGTCAGGTGGAGATTGTGGAGCGCAGCCGCATTGTCTTCGGAAAGACATATATTCCTGTTTCAGATGCCAGACGAGAGGAATTCCTCTCCCGCCTCGGCCGCTGAGAAGAGAGAGAAGCATAAAGTGTCGGTTCGACTAAAAAAATCGCGTCATTCCCGTGTTGGAAATGACGCGTCTTATGTTCATAAAATAGTAATATCAGTCTTTGATGGCAGGAGGAAGGATCGGCATAGCGCCTTTCTGTGTGCAGACAAAAGCTGAGGTCTGCACAGCCTTCGCATGAGCCTCCGTAACACTCTTACCTTTGAGTATTGAAGCTATGAATGCGGCTGTGAAGGAATCTCCTGCACCTACTGTATCAGCCACCTCCACTTTAGGAGTAGGCTGGAAGGATACATTGCCCGGAGTAAAGACATAGCTTCCGTTAATGCCACAAGTGAGGATAAGCATTTTCAGATTGTATTTACCAAGAAGAATCCAGCATTTATCCTGAAGATCAATTCCGGGATAGCCGAACATGCGGCTTACGGTTACAAGCTCCTCATCATTGATTTTAAGGATATTGCATCTCTTCATTGAGTTGCAGAGTATATCCTTGTTGTAGAAACCCTGACGGAGGTTGACATCGAACACTATCAGTGAATCATCAGATTCAGGCATGGCATCCAGAAAACGGTTGATTGTCTCGCGCGACACCACATTGCGCTGGGCAAGAGAACCGAAACATACAGCCTTCGTGCGAGAAGCGAGAGCTTCAAGAGAGGAGGTGTAAGGAATATTGTCCCAGGCCACATTCTCCTTTATCTCATATTGCGGGATTCCGGCCTGATCTATCTCCACCTGTACGGTTCCGGTAGGATAAGGCACCTTCTCGATAAGATGGTTAAGACCTTTTGATGTGAAATTCTCAAGAATCTCGTTTCCGAGTGCATCATCACCCACAGCGCTCACCACGCATGAAGGGAGGCCGAACTGCGACACATGATAGGCGAAATTTGCAGGAGCACCACCTATTTTCTTTCCTTCAGGGAGCACATCCCACAGGGCCTCGCCCATTCCCACTACTTTATAGTCTTTCATGACTCAGAATTTTATTTGTTTGATTTAATTTTAATTGTGTAATAAAGGAGATATATGACCCCGACCGTCATGACAGCCACAGCTCCGGCCTGACCTACGGCATCGGCTGCGAATCCCATGGCAAGAGGGAAGATTGTGCCTCCGAAGAGACCCATGATCATAAGTCCGGACACCTCGTTCTTCTCCGCGGGGGAATCAAGGAGTGCCTGAGAGAACACAACCGAGAAGATATTGGAGTTGCCGAAGCCGATAAGGGCAATGCCTACATACAGTGGCATCAGAGAGCTGCCGGTGAAGAGGACCGTCATTCCGGCCAGCATCATCACCACACTTATGGCGAAGAAAATCCTGGCAGACATAGCCCTGAGCAAAAATGCTCCGAGGAAACATCCAGCAGTGCGGAAAATGAAATATATGCCGGTGGCGAATCCGGCTTCCTCAAGAGGAAGTCCGAGCCGCTCCATGATAATCTTCGGAGCTGTGGTGTTGGTGCCCACATCAATGCCCACATGACACATTATGCCGAGAAAACAGAGGAAGATGAACGGACGTCCGAGAAGCTTCAGACATTCACCCACACCCGAAGCCTTGTCAGGACGCTCCTCACGGATAGGGGTTGCTGCCAGAGCAGAGATAGAGAAAATACTCACAACCGCATAGATAACGAACAGAGCTCTCCAGCCGAGACCGAATGTAGGAAGATAGGTCGTGGCACCCCATGCTGCCAGAACCGGGGCAAGGAAGGATGCTATTGCCTTCACAAACTGTCCGAATGTGAGAGTAGAGGCAAGTTTGTCGCTTCCGATAAGATTCGACACAAGAGGATTGAGTGAAGTCTGCATAACAGCGTTGCCTATTCCGAGGAGAGAGAACGATACGAGCATGATGGCATAGGAATCGCCCGTGACAGGAATAACCAGCGACAAGGCTGTTATAACAAGAGAGATGAGCACTGTTTTCTTGCGACCTATCCTGTTCATCAGCATGCCTGTGGGCACCGAGAATATCAGGAACCAGAAGAAAACGAGCGAGGGGAAGAGATTTGCCTGAGAGTCGGTGAGTCCGAGATCCTTCTGCACATAATTGGAAGCCGTGCCCACAAGGTCAACGAAGCCCATGGCGAAGAAACAGAGCATCACCGGGAGTATCTGAATCACAAACGACTTTTTGTCGTTGGCTATTGTTACGGAAGTTGTCATGAATCAAGCATTTATTTTTATAATTACTTTACTGGTGATCAGTTCACATTTATGGAATAGACTTTGACACTGTTCAGACGTGCTGTGCCACCTTCTGCAGAGATACTCAATGATGAATATGGTTCGTTGGGAAACACAAGGTTGGTCATCACAAATTCACCGTCATTGCCGAAAAGCTCTATGCTTGAACGGTCAACAAAGATTCGCAGAGACACTTTTCCATTATTCTCAAGAGTGGGAGCCACAGTCACAGCGGGAAAAGCATCGCTGAAATCCACTACCCCGCTCTTGCGGCGGTCAAAATCCATAGTTCTTGATTTGGAATCGTAGGTCATCGTCACAACATCACCGGCCTTGTTCTCCAGAGAGAGCATTACTTTGGATGCTTTGGATGCATCGAAATCCACATCTATCTCACATATTCCGGAATTGGCCGAAGGGAGCTGGAAAGATTTCCCTTTCTTACCGAGAGATGATTTCCCGGAGTTAACCACAATTTTTCCACGCAGTGCGTCAATTTCCGGAGAAGGTTTGCTTGAGGCATATATCTGGCCGTCTGATGCTTTGAAAAGGCCGATCTCGCGGGGAAGCGTGTTTGCCGAACGATATTGCTGCGTCGGCACCTCTGCCGCATACTGCCAGTTGCTCATCCATCCTATCGTAGTGCGTCTACCATCGGGAGCATCGCTCCAGCTAACAAGCGCATAATTGTCTTTACCATAGTCAAGCCATTTGGTGGGAATCTTGCCATCCTTGTCGGTATCGGCGGTGAATGTCTTGCCATCCCAGTCACCGATGAAATACTGTATGGCCGAGCCTCCGAATGGTCCGCCGGGATTGATATTGCAGATCAGCACCCATTTTTTCTCATCTGTGCCATCCACCGGAAGTTCAAAGAGATCAGGACATTCCCACACACCGTCCTGGCATCCCTCCCCTTGTCCGAAACCGCTCTGAAGAGTCCATGTCTTGAGATCGGGAGAGGTGAAGAAAAGCATTTCATGATCGAGAGCATGGGCAAGTGTCAGATTCCATTCACCGGTCTTCTCGTTCCAGAACATATTGGGATCACGCGCCTCGCTCTCAAGAGTGATGACTGGGTTCCCCTCGTATTTATGGAATGTGAGACCATTGTCGAGACTTACTCCAAGACTCTGCATCTGGCTTGTGCCGGCCGAAGTGTAAAGAGCGATAACGGCATCCTTCCCATATCCGGCCGTATTATTATGATCGACCACACAGCTTCCCGAGAAGATCGAGCCGAGTCCGTCAGGACGTATCGCTTCCGGATGATGCTTCCAATTCACGAGGTCGGAAGATGAGGAATGTCCCCACGTCATGTTCTGCCATTTGGATCCATAGGGATTATATTGGTAATAAAGATGCCATTCTCCATCCTTATAAAACATTCCGTTGGGATCATTCATCCATCCGTAGAGGGGAGTATGATGAAAGGCAGGGCGATATTTAGTCTCCTTGTCTGATGTGTCGAACGAATCGGCAAGAGTGATCCCCTGCCAGCACACATCACCTTTGGCCTCGCGCACTGAACTGCGACCCTGAGGAATTACGACGTCGAAGATTACGTTTTTACCCTTATAAGGAGTAAGATCATACGGCACTGTGAAATCTGTCTTTGATTTGGCAAGCCTTACGTATATAGTCTCTGCCACCTTGCCGTCTACAAGCACATTTATGCGTGCATCCTCGTTAGACTCCTGCACAGGAAGAATCAGGTATTTGCCCTCTCCCTTTACTCTCACAAGAGTGTTGTTGACTCCGAGATGATTTATTTCCACGCCCTCGGTATTATATGCGGAGGCGTCTGCTGATGACAGTCCGGCCGTAAGTGCCATAGCCATGAATCCGTTTCTGATATTGGATATATTTTTCATATTAAATGGTATTATTTCAATTGATGTCATTTTCTGATAAAAACCTTAAACAATCTTTTTCACCTTATTTCTTACCCTATTCAAAGGGTTTCCCTTTCGACATTGCAAAACTACAATATATTAAGACTGAGTGTTATCAAAAAACGGGAATATACTATAAATTTTGTTGCATCATCGGATTTTTAATATTCTATGCACTGTTTTTCATATAGATATGATTAACTTTGCGGATAATAACAATAAAAAGCAGGAGTCCGGGGCCATGTCAGAATCGCAGGCCACAACTCCCGGACCTGAACTAATCTTTACAATAATCAGATAGAATATCATCGAAAAATGAAACTTAACGCTTTTCGGCAACTGCTTCTGCCGCTGCTTGTATTGCTTACTGTGCTTGCCGGCTGCGGAGATGAGAAAGTTTATAAGATCGGAGTTTCGCAATGCAGCCGCGATGACTGGCGCAGCAAGATGAACGAGGAGATCAACCGTGAGATAATGTTTCACGAGGACGCCTCGGTCGAAATCCGTTCTGCTGATGACAACAACCGCAAGCAGGAGGAGGATATCCGTTATTTTGCAGACAACGGGTTCGACATCATTATTGTTTCTCCAAACGAGGCAGCCGCCCTCACACCTGTAATCAAGGAAGTATACGAGAAAGGAATACCGGTAATAATTTTCGACCGTAATATAATAGGAGATTCCTACACCGCTCGTATAGGTGTGGATGATGAGGGGATCGGACGTTCAGCAGCTCATTATGCCCTTCATATGAAAGGACCGGGGATGAATGCAGTGGAAATCTACGGGCTACGGGGCTCCACTCCGGCCGAAGGACGTCACAACGGATTTGTGTCGGAATTTGAGAAAGGCGGAGGAAAACTTATTGAAAGCGTAGACGGTAACTGGAACAAGGAAGACGCTATGCCGGCAATCGATTCCCTGCTTCGAATGCACAAAGATATAGACCTTATATATGCCCACAACGACCGCATGGCCATCGGTGCATCGGAAGTGGCCAGGCGTCTGGGGCGCAATGACATAAAGATCATAGGAATAGATGCGGCACCCTCCATCGGCATCCAGGCCGTGGCCGACAGTGTCATCGACGCCACTTTCCTTTATCCTACAGAGGGGAACCGGATCATACGCACGGCCCTTGCCATACTCAAAGGGGAACCTTATGAAAAAGAGAAGATTCTGCCTGCATCATCGGCCGTTGACATAACCAATGCCGACATTCTGCTCAGGCAGAACGAGACTCTTGTGGATGAGACTGAGAAAATCAAGACCCTCAAAAAAAGCATGGACGACTATTGGGCTCAGCATTCATCACAGACCTCACTGTTCTATGCAAGCATCGTGATCATCTTCCTTCTCTTCGGAGTCTGCTTCCTCGTGCTCAGGGCTTTCTGGCAGCACAAACGCCATCAGGCCGCTCTGCTGGAACAGAACAGAATGCTTGAGGAGGAACGCGACAAACAGGCCACTCTCAACGAGAAACTGCGGGAGGCCACACAATCCAAGCTTATGTTCTTCACCAATGTCTCACACGACCTCAGAACACCGCTCACCCTGATATCCGTGCCTATCTCACAACTTCAGGAAGCCGACAATCTCACTCCTCAGCAACATTCTCTCATTAAAATAGCTGATAAGAACGTAAGAATACTCTATCGCCTTATAAATCAGATTCTCGACTTCAGGAAATATGAGAATGACAAGCTTGAATGTCATCTTGTGGAGACTGATTTTCGGGAAAGCGGTGGAGGAATGGCTGGAATCTTTCATGAGTGTGGCGCGCAAACGCGACATAAAGCTCAGTCTTGAGAAACCGGACCACGAAGAGGTAACACTCGCACTCGACCCTGAGAAAATAGAACGGGTTTTCTTCAATCTTGTGTCAAACGCATTCAAATATACCCCCGACAATGGCAGAATCACCGTGTCATATTCCAGTGACGGCAACAATCTGACTTTAAAGGTAAGCGACACAGGAGAGGGTATCAGCGAGAGGGATCTCGGCAATATCTTCGACCGCTTCTTTCAGGTGGACCAGGTGCATCCCAAAGGCTCGGGAATCGGTCTTTCTCTCGCAAAAGCCTTTGTTGAACTGCATCACGGCACAATCTCAGTAGAAAGTACTCCCGGAAAAGGATCTGTCTTTACGGTGATTCTCCCGATCTCTCACGTGTCTGAAGAGGCTGCCGAAACAAAAAAACTCTATGAAGCCGAAGATGTGGAGGCCGAACTCGGAAAGATCGAGACAGAACTGACCATGGATTCTGAGAAACCGCTTGTGCTTGTCATCGACGATAACAACGACATCCAGAAACTCGTGGGAGGACTACTCAACACTGAATATAATGTGATCTCCGCGGGTAATGGTGCGGATGGACTGAGAAAGGCTATGAAATATGTGCCGGATCTTGTGATCTGCGATGTAATGATGCCTGTGATGGACGGAATAGAATGTCTGAAACGGCTCAAGGAGGAGGTCAGCACATCACATATTCCGGTGCTCATGCTCACAGCCTGCTCTATGGATGAACAACGGGTGCAGGGCTATGAGAACGGTGCGGACGGATATCTGTCGAAACCGTTCGGAGCGAAAGTGCTGCTTTCAAGATGCGCGAGTCTGATCAGCAACCGCCGGAGAATAAAGGAACTCTGGGCCGGCAGGAATACTTCCGTCGCAGCTTCAGGAGAGCGGATCAAGGAAGAGAAACAGGCGCACAGCGACATTGAAAGCGAGTTTTATTCAAGATTTCTGGAAATATTTACCTCCGAACTCGGGAATCCTGACATCAGCGTCGACAACATAGCCTCAAAAATGGGACTCGAGCGGACCCAGTTCTATAGGAAAATAAAGGCACTCACAAACTACTCTCCGGTGGAACTCATGCGTAATCTAAGGCTCAAACACGCCCGAAACCTTATAGCCACTACCGACAAAAACGTGAGCGAAGTGGCCTACGAATCAGGATTCTCCACACCGGCCTACTTCACAAAATGCTATCGTGACGCATATGGAGAGACTCCTACAGAGACCCGAAATAAACTCGGCAAATAAAAAGAAACCTTTAATCCTATAATAATTTAGCCGCAATTATCAAAAATGTTGTGGAGTGTATGAAAAAACATGCACTCCACAGTTTTTTATATCCACGGCAACAAATGTTATATGCCGTTGCCTCTCTTCCTCATTAACTTTGCGGCAGAATAATTAACCAATACTAACATAACATGAAAAAGACAATCCTGACCGCATTGATGCTGCTCCTTATGGCAGCCACAGCGTATGCACAGGACATCACTGTGCAGGGAACAGTGATCTCGCGCACCGACAACGAACCCCTCATCGGGGCCACCGTGCAGTGTGCAGACACAAAGCAAGGCACCGCCACTGACATCGAAGGACGGTTTACTCTCAAAGTGCCCGAAGGCGCATTGCTTAAAGTGTCATATATAGGTTATAAGGCTGTGGAAGCAAAAGCCGAGCCTGAAATGACCATATATATGGACGAGGACACCGGTCTTCTTGACGAACTCGTAGTGGTAGGTTATCAGACTGTCAGAAAAGCCGACCTTACCGGAGCCGTATCGGTAGTGTCGACAAAATCACTTGAAACCTCTTCCGATACCGACCCGATGCGGGCATTGCAGGGTAAAGTGCCGGGAATGACAATCACAGGCAACGGATCTCCAAGTGGCACAGGTTCGGTGAGAATCCGTGGTATCGGCTCTTTCAATGCCTCGCAGGATCCTCTTTTTGTGATTGACGGAGTTCCCACAACCGCATCTCTGAATTCTCTCAACATGAACGACATCGAGAGCATGCAGGTGCTCAAAGACGCCGCTTCCGCCTCTATCTACGGTTCAAGAGCCGCCAACGGTGTGATCATCATTACCACAAAGAAGGGAAAAGCTTCACAGGAGAATAAGATCAACGTGAGCTTCTCAGCAAATCTCACCGCCCAGTTCTATTCCTCCCAGTCGAAGATGAAACTCCTCGACACTCCGGGATATGCTACTGCCATGGCTCAGGCCGCACTCAACGACGGAATCGATCCCGTGGCATACGCCTCCAGCTACGGACTCAACCTTAATGCCGCCTCAGGCTATCCCATCAGAGTGTATGACATCTCAAACAACCGATTCCTCGACTACACAGTAAACGGTGCATACGACGGTTTCATCAACGCAAAGAAGACCATGAGAATGTCTGACACCGACTGGCTGAACGAAATCTCACGCACCGGTTTTTCACAGAGCTATGACGCATCTGTATCATCAGCCACTGAGAAAGCCAATGTGTTCTTGGCTACAAGAAAAACAACGGTATCCTTAAATACACAGACTTCGAAAATATCGCCGCACGCATAAACTCTACCTTCAATATCAGTCCGGTTGTATCAGTGGGCGAGAATTTCACCCTCACCTATACACGACAGGTGGACTGCCAGCCACTGGAGAACGCGCTCAAGATGCCCACAATCGTGCCGGTGTTCGAGACAGACGGCACAACATATGCAGGCCCCGTGGGAAGCATGGCCGACCGCCAGAACCCGCTCCGCGAACTTGCATTCAACAAAGACAACGCACTCAACGTGTGGAGACTCTTCGGAAATGCATTCCTCGACATAAAGCCGATAAAAGGTCTCCTCCTCAGAAGCAACTTCGGTCTTGACTACGATGCCGCTTTCATCCACTCCTACCGCTACACATTCCACAGCGATATCGTAAACAATGACACCAATTCCACTACCCTTTCGCAGGCAAACGACTCGAAATGGACATGGACCAACACCGCGAACTATAACTTCACTCTGGCCAACGATCATACATTCACCGTTCTCGGAGGTATGGAGATCTTCCGTCAGAACAGAATAGACTTCTCAGGATATAACGAGGACTACGATATCGAGACTCCCGACTATATGTATCCCGACGCATCGGTCGGTGTGGAGAAATCCACCGGTAATAAATCAGCCTATTCGCTTGTATCTTTCTTCGGAAAAGTCGACTATAACTGGAAAGACCGTCTGCTCGCCTCATTCACTATCCGCCGTGACGGATCATCAAGATTCGGTCGCAACAACAGATACGGAACATTCCCGGCTGCAACTCTCGGCTACCGAATCTCCGAGCACATCGACAAGCCTTGGCTCAACGACCTTAAGGTACGCCTTTCATGGGGAAAGACCGGTAATCAGGCCATTTCCAATACAGCACGCTATGCACTTTATGTGGCAGACTACGGCAACGACCGTGTGACATCCACAGCCTACGACCTCCTGCTGCAGCAGAGCGGAATCTTCCCCTCCGGCTACATCGCAAGTCAGACCGCCAACGACAATCTCAAATGGGAAACAACGATTCAATATAACGCCGGTGTTGACTACAGCATGCTCAACGACCGTCTCTTCGGAAGCGTAGACGCCTACATCAAAGACGTGAAAGACATGCTCATCACCCCCGCATATCTCGGCGCAATGGGCGAAGGCGGAGCTTCCTGGCTCAACGGTCCATCTCTGCGCAACTGGGGTATGGAATTCCAGGTGGGATGGAGAGACGACCTCGCCTGCGGACTCTCATACAAGACGGCTCTGAACTTCGACTTCTTCCGCAACCACGTGACCTATCTCCCCTCGACAACCACAGGCTCATACGTTCACACCACAACAGAAAACCTTGTGCAGTCACACCAGCCTTACGGCTCAATCGTGGGATATGTGTTCGACGGTCTTTTCACCACTCCCGAACAGGTGGCTAATTCCGGACAAGACAACGCAAGACTCGGTGGTATGAAATACGCAGACATCAACGGCGACGGACGAATCACACCCGATGACCAGACCTGGATCTATAATCCTGTTCCCGACCTCTCATTCGGCCTGAATGTGGAGCTTGCATATAAAAACTTCGATTTCCAGATGTTCTGGCAGGGAGTGCTCGGACAGGACGTCTACAACAATCAGAAATTCCAGAATGACTTCTGGAGCGTTACAGATGCCGGAAGCAACAAGGGCGACCGTCTGCTCGATGCATGGTTGCCGGAAGTGAACACAAAGTCCACAATCCCCATGCTCACCACCAACAACAAGGGTGATGAAGGAAGAGCCTCATCCTATTTCGTGGAAAACGGCTCATATGCCAAGCTCCGCACTCTCCAGATCGGTTATAACCTCCCATCTTCAATCCTTTCCAGACTCCGCATGACCAAAGCAAGAGTCTATGTATCAGGACAGAATCTGCTCACACTCAAGAGCAAGAGCCTCACCTGCTCGGATCCGGAAAACGCCAACTGGGCTTACCCGATTCCCACATCTTTCTCATTCGGTGTTCAACTTGATTTCTAACCCTCCAAAACTGACCATAAGACATGAAGTCTCTTAAGAAAATATATTCAATAATTGCCATTTCAGCAATGTTGACGGGATGCAACGATTTCATCGACGTTCCACCCACAGGAGTTATCGACGGTGATCTCGCCTACTCTCAACCCGACAAGATGGTAAACGCGGCTTACGCCTCACTGGGCGACTGCTGGTTCTCCTATCCCTTTAATCTGTGGCCCTATGGTGACCTCGGCTCAGACGACTGCCTCAAAGGTGGCGGCGGAACCACCGACACCGGTTATCACCCGATGGAGATATGGTCAACACTGACCTCCACTCCGGGAGAACTCGATGAGCTCTGGTATCGTCTTTACTGCAATATTTCCAGATGCAACCGCGCTCTCACAGCTCTTGAACAATATGGAAACGAGAAGCTCGGAGAGAAGACAGCCGCCCAGAGAGAAGCAGAAGTGCATTTCCTCAGAGGACACAGCTATTTCAAACTCGTCACTATGTTCCGTCAGGTGCCCTGGATTGACAAGGCTGTGTTCGAACAGAGCAGCCACGAACAGGTGAAGAATACGGAATACACCTATGAGGAGCTTATGAAGAAAGTGATCGGCGAATTTGAAATTGCCTTCAACGGTCTCCCCATGGAAGTGGAAGACGGCGGAGGAAGAGCCAACAAAGTGGCTGCCGCCGCATATCTCGCCAAATGTTATCTCACACTTGCCTGGGGTGACGGATATGAGGCCACCGACGGTGTTGAATTCATCAATGAGGAATACATGAAGAAGGTGGTGGAATATACCGAAGTGGTTAAAAAATCACGCTACGGCTATCTTGAGGATTTCGGAGACATCTTCCTTCCCGACTACAAGAACAGCAAGGAATCGGTATTCGCCGTCCAGACCTCAAAATATACTGAAGACAACACCCGCTTCGGACGCGCCAACTGGTCGAACACACTCAACGGATGCTGGGGAATGTGGTCATGCGGATGGGATTTCCACAAACCGTCGCAAAACCTTGTGAATGCATACAAGACTAAAGACGGACTTCCGATGTTTGATGACTGCCACAATACTGTGGATTATCCGGTAAACGGCAAGGTCAGCGCCCAGAAATGGGATCCCCGTCTTTTCCACACAGTCGGCATACCCGGCTTCCCCTACAAGTATGAGGCAGAATACACCATGACAATGGCTAATTCCCGCACTCCCAACACTTATGGATATTACACATCCCTCAAGGATGTTCCCCAGAGAAGCGCAGGAGAGATTTTCGAAGGATCATGGCAGGCTTTCGCCATGAACGACTACGTGTTCCGTTACACAGACGTGATGCTCATGCGTGCGGAGGCTCTCATAGAGCTCGGTCAGCTTCCGGAAGCCCGCGAAATCATCAATGATATCCGCAATCGTGCAGCCAATTCCGTAGAGAAACATATCTCATATGCCAGCGAATTCTGCGAGATAGCACCCTATCCTGCTTCTTATTTCGCAAATAAAGAAACAGCACGCGAATGTCTTCGTTGGGAACGCCGTCTGGAAATGGCTATGGAGAGCAGCCGCTACTTCGATCTTCGACGCTGGGGAATAGCCTCGAAAGTGCTCAACGCATATTTCGAATCCGAGAAGAATTCCACATATGAGGGCACAAGCTATGGACAGTATTATCAGGATGCCCATTACACTCCGGGCAAAAATGAGTTCTATCCTATACCCTACAACCAGATGTATTACGTGCCCGGACTTTACGAGCAGAACAAAGGCTACAACTGATTCTCCCTGTAAAAAACTCTAAACATTGAAAGAGTCATCGGTGATAATACCGGTGACTCTTTCTGTTCTTTAACAAAGCTGCTTTTAAGCTTATGTTTATCTGCTGATTCTCTGCTTTATACGATTGACTGTCTGTTAGTTAAGGTCGATTACTGTGATTCCGGCACCTCCGAATCTTACGTCCTCGTCGCGGAAATCAGCCACGTTGGGGTTAGCCTTAAGCTGCTGGCGTATGAGTGTCTTGAGAATGCCATGGCCTGTGCCGTGAAGTATTCTGAGCCGGCTGGCGTTGAACTGAACTGCATCGTCAAGGAAATATGTGACTGCCTGCAGTGCCTCGTCGGCGCGCATACCTCTCACATCGATCTCGTTCTTGAAATTGAGCTGACGCTCTCGGCTCTCGTTGCTTGTGGCTGCTGAGACTGTCAGAATGGTTTCAGTGGCCTTCGGTTTTGGCTTCTGGGCTGCCTGAAGCTTGTCAAGCTCCACGATGGTACGCAAAGCCCCGAATGCCACCTCAGCCTTCTTACCTGTTATGCCGAGAATCTTTCCGACAACACCTCCGCTCGACATACGGACATAATCCCCGATTCCGAGAGAACTCTTGGCAGGGGTCTGCGGCTGTCGCGCCTTCTTTTCCTCCTCCTTCCGGCGGCTCTTGTGACGCAAAGGCTTGAGCACTTCCGGCAAAGCTTCCTCCTCTTTTGAATCATCGGAAAGACTCTGCTTATACTCCTCAAGTTCGCGGCGCACCTGACGTGTGCGTTCCCTCTCGGCCTCAGCTTTCCTGATTTCGTGGATCGACCGCTCTATGCGGGCGTTCGCTCCCGCAAGAATCTCTCTGGCCTCCTCCCGCGCAGCCTTGATAATAGCATTGCGCTGGGCCTTAAGATCAGATGCATTCCCCTCGTAGGTGGTAAGAAGCTGGTCAAGTTTATGCTCTTTCTCTTTGATGTTCAGGCGTTTGTTAGCCCAATATCTCCTGTCACGCTGAATATCGAGCAGATACTTGTCCATATTGACATAGTCTGTGCCCACAATCTCCCTTGCGCGCTCTATCACATCAGAAGGAAGTCCGGTATTTCGTGCGATTTCAAGAGCGAAGGAACTTCCCGGATTTCCTATGGAAAGCTGGAATGTGGGGCGCAGATGCTGCCTGTCATAAAGCATGGCACCGTTCACAAAACCAGGCTCCGATTCTGCAAACGTCTTAAGATTCTGATAGTGGGTGGTGACGACTCCGAAACATCCCGATTTTCCGAGGTCTGTCAGTATAGCCTGGGCCAGAGCCCCACCGATCTGCGGCTCAGTTCCTGAACCCATCTCGTCGGCAAGTATCAGCGACCTCGAATCAGCATGACTGAGGAAGAACTTCATATTGGCCAGATGGGAGGAATAGGTACTGAGGTCATTCTCTATCGACTGTTCGTCGCCGATATCGATGAATATACCCTTAAACACACCCATATGGGAATTTGAATAGAGTGTGGGGAGAAGTCCGCACTGCATCATATACTGCACCACGGCCACCGTCTTGAGACACACAGACTTTCCACCTGCGTTCGGGCCGGAAATGATGAGGATTCTTTTCTCCTTGTCAAGACATATGTCGAGAGCCACAGCCTCTCTGCCCTGCTGGCGGAGATTGAGCAGCAACCCGGGATGAAGGGCATGAAACCAGTCTATCTCGGGATTACGTTCTATCACCGGCATCTCTCCACCGGTCTCCACAGCAAAGCGGGCCTTTGCCTTGATGAAATCAAGACGGGCAAGAATCTTGCAGCCATCTACTATCTCATCCACAAAAGGACGTATACCGTCGGTAATGGCCGTCAGCACGATGGCCACTTCCCTTCTCTCCTCCATCTCGAGTTCACGAAGACGGTTTCCGGCTTCCACCACTTCCGAAGGCTCGATATAGACAGTCTTTCCCGTGGCACTCTGATCATGGACAATGCCGCTGATGCTCCTCTTCACTGCCGAGGAAACGGGAATCACCATTCTTCCATCGCGAAGCGAGGGAGTGGCGTCTTTATCGACAATCCCTTCTGCCACAGCACGGTCGAGCACTCTTCGCATGGCACGCTGCATGGAGCCGGAAGCTGCCGACATTGCCCGGCGCACCTCTAAAAGACCGGGCGAGGCATTGTCTTTTACCTCACCATATTTTCCGATGCAGCGGTCAATTTCCTTAACAATCTCAGGGAAAGCCGGAAGCGCCGCAAACTCATCGCTGAGATAATGGAAACGGTTCTTACCACTCTCCTCCTTGCGTGAGAAGAAGAGACTCACATTCCACATTGTCTGGAGCGTATCCGACAGTTTCTTAAGACGCTCGGCTGTCATGAAAGATCCTGCAGCCTTGATCTCAGAAAGCCACGGCACCACGTCGTAGACCCTCTCTTCCGGCATATCCGATGACGCCGACATTAGGCTAACCATCTCTGAAACCGTGGCCAGCCGGCGTTTTATCTCCTCATAAATGGAGCAGAACGACATTGTTGCAGCCTCCTCCTTTCCGAGGCGCGTCTCACATTTATCCACAAGCATCTGCCTCAAAGGGGCAAAGCCTGTCTTATTCTCAAATTCCTTGGGAAAAATCACTTTCTTACTGTTAGACTGGAAGGGCAAGAAGCGGAAGATCTCTCTCAAAAAGCATCTTGTGCGCTATGCCCGGATTGAAAAGACGGCTGAAGATATTTTTCTTCTTGTTGGGGACAATGAGAAAATCAATTCCTGTTCTCACAGAATATTCCTCAAAGTGCTCCCTGAAAGACTTGGTCGGGATGATCTCCGACTTGAACTTAGCCGTGGGGTAATTCTTATTGAAATAATCGCATAGGGACTTCACTTTTTCCGCAGCCCCTGAACCGGCACGGTCGTTGACCGGAATGAGGGTTATCTCGGCCTCCGGGAAATCAAACATCCTCATGAGAGTGTCGACCGAGATTATATCGTGCTGATCGAGATTGCAGAAATAGGCCACATGTCTTATGGAATCCATGGATTCAAGATTGCAGTTCTCAGGGACAGCCATCACGGGCACACGGCATGAATCAAGCACCTCTGCCGTAACGCTTCCCACAAGATCACTCTCCTTTTTATCCTTTCCACGGGTTGCCATCACCACAAGTGCCGGTGGCGTCAGCCTGCAATATTCAAGGATAACTTCCTCAGGCACACCCTCATTGAGCGATGTGGAAAATTTCACTTCTGGAATGTCACCTTTCTCTATCGCTATATTTATTTTGTGCTTCAACTCGTTCATGAGTCTCTCGCTTTCACGACGGAGGTCGAAACCCGCTTCTATCTCGGCAACTTCCGATCCTGTGTCGGTGAGATTACCATCCGTGCCGTCGGCATAATTCATGCTCCCCATGAAATAGGGGGTGGCATAAGCATGCATCAACACCGGATGAAGACCGAACTTCCGTGCAAGGCTGAAACCCAGACGGCATGCCAACAGACTGTAAGGAGAGAAATCCACGGGAATGAGGATATTGCCGCTCTCCCCCTCCATCCTGCGCTCTATGCGCACGGCATGTGAGGGATCGCCGCTTTCCACGACTCTCAAAGCAAGCGGAAGTGAATGCTCCTCGATCTTGACACGGACTCCTGTAGCGATGGGAGACTCTGAAATCACAAGGTTCTCGAATTTCACTTTAATGCCATGACTCTCAAGCAACCGGCGCAGTGTGAGCGCACGATCGTAAGTGTGGATGGCCAATGTAATAAATCTGTCGGTTGCCATATTATTAAGATTAAGCGGCGCCCCGGAAAACCGAGACGCCGATGATGAGGTTATTATCAGAACAAATCAAGCCTCAGCCTTGTTCTGCTCCTCGAGAATTTTGACAGCCATATCATAGATTGTGGTGTCATCGAGGATTACGAGACCTCCATCCGGGCCCGGTTCGATATGCATGCCGACGTTTTTGCCAAACTGATAGTTTACGCCACCGAAATAATTGCGGACTGTCTGCACTGTAAGGTTCAGCTCGTCGGCGATACGATGTGTGGAACCGTCAGGCAGACTGTCTTTGAGTCTGCGAAGCTCGTTGAAGGTGATTGTCTTGCTCATAGCAGATGGTATTTTTTGAGGTTATACTTAAACGATTGACTATAAGTAACCGTCGATTATTATTTTTTAACGGATCGGTTTCTTTGCCTTTTCCGTTTGCTAATTTAGACATTATTTTGCAATCCACCAAGAAATACTTAAAAAAGTGATGGTGTTTTACAACATATTCCTGCATTTATCACAGACTCATGCCTCCGGGGTTTCACACCACAGCCATATCCGAAGCAGAAACCCAGCCGATATAATCGCTGTTCAGCCTTACTTTAAACCAGGTCACAGTGCCCTCGGCATCCACTTCCTCTGAAAGAATCTGCACCACCGTTCCCTTGGTGAGCACTCCTCCCTTGTCTGAGTCTGTCTGCTTGCCGGGCTCTGTCAGCAATGTGACCTTGAAAGCTGTCACCACACCCTGATCGTGCGCCTCCAGGCTTTTTGAAGCCATGAAGGAGAATATGAGAAACACCACAGAACACAAGATGAATACAATTCCCCCGAAAAAGCCGAATTTTCTGGCCATGACATTACGGGTGAAGATATATACGGCAAGGCTCGCTATGAAAAATATGAAAGTCACGGCAGCCCATACGGCCCATGCATTGGAAGAAGTGTCGCTCGCTATTGATGAATGCACATTCTGGAAGAAGGAGGTCTCATCGGGAGTAACCTTCATTCTCTTTCCGTGCTGCTCGGCTTTGTTTGCATCCTGCACCCTGCTCTTGAGATAATTGATATTGGCATTAATCTCTTTCTGCCCCGGATCAAGACGGCGGGCTCTGAGCCAGTAAAGCATGGCGTGGCCGTAGTCGCCGGTCTGGAAGCAGGCGTTACCAAGATTAAAAAGGAGCTGGGGAGATGTGCCTTCATCATCCATCACCTTGGTATACAAACTTATGGCACCTTCATAATTCTTTGCGTTATATGCGGAATCGGCAGCCTCAAGTGTGTCGGCTGCGAAACCGCACAGATGAGCGAAAACTATCGATAAAAGGAGAATCAAAACTTTATTTTTCATTTCCTGCTGTATTTTGCTGTTTAAAGGCATCCTCAAGATTATTAATCACCGCCACACCTTCGTCATAAACGTGGCTCATGTCTGCCTTGGCCGCACTTGGCGCATACTTGGCAAACTCACATTCATCTATAAGTGAGAGTGTCTGTTTCACCACTTCCTCACCTATACCCTTCTCCTCAAGCTTAGAGCTTACATTCTCACGGGTAAGTTCGGAGGTGGACATCTTCAGTTTGTCACTGACATAACCCCAAAGGGCCGCCAGCATCTCGTCGTAGAAATGGTCGGTATCTCCCTTCTTCATGCAGTCTGAAGCCTTGCGCAGACGCATTCTTGCCATCTTGTTGGCTCTGCGGCTCTTGACTGCAAGCAGATCGGCGTTGGCCTTGAGATAAGCTCTGTAGTAGAACACTATTCCTAAGAGAAGAAGCACCGGAACTATATAGAAAAGCCAGTAGCCGAACTTCTTGACATACGGAGTATGGTCGTGGCTGAGTGACGAGCTATGATCCATCAGTGCGGGATTGAAAGTCAGGTGTCCCTTGGTCTGCGACTTCTCGGAACCTTCCCCTTTACCAACATTTATGGTGTAACCCTTAGCCGTGACTGTTTTATACTGTCCTGTCTGAGGATTGAAATAGCAGAAATCAACCTTAGGAATTGTATAAGTTCCCGGTTCAAGAGGCATGAAAGAATAGTCGAAACGGGCTGTTCCGCTCACATTGCTCTTTCCAACCTCAGCCTTTACATCCGGAGTCGGACTATAGACCTCAAGCTGCGGAGGATAGAGCGCATTCAGATCGGGAAGTTTCACATATTTCAGGTTACCTGTACCACTCACAGTATAGATTACTGATGCGACCTGATTGCTCAGGAACTTCTGCGAAGGCAAGGAAGATGTAATGTTGAACTCACCCACTCCTCCCGAGAAGTTGGCGGGCTGTGGTGAAGGAAGAGGCTTGACATTGATGGAGAGATCATTCGGAGTCACATTAAGCTGAAGAGGTTTCGCCACCGACATGTTTCCGAAGAACGGATCATGATAATATTCCCTCTCGTCGACACTCACCGTGTAGGTATTGCCTATAACCTTCAGCTGGCCCTGCATCTGTGGGAAAATAATGTAGCGGGCAATTACGGCTGTGGCATATGTCTTGCCGCCATACGTCTCGTAATCAAGTGAATTTGACACATCTTTAGACTCTTCAACCACAAATCCCTCGAATTTAGGAGCAGATGTAGCGCCTATAAATTTTATAGCATCATAAGTGGTGTAGAGTTTCACTGTATATACAAGAGCCTCCTGTTCATAGACAGTTGATTTTGACACATCCGCTTTCAAGAAGAGGTTGCCGTCACCTTTACCGATGAATTTCGGACCTTCGGCGCTGTTATGACGTCCCGGATCCTGAGATGAAGATCCGTTCTGGTCAGGTGCAGGCTGTGCCTGTGATTGTGCAGCCTTACCTATCGCATAGTTCACGGCATTACTCTTGACTCCACCCACAGAGACCGGACCGAAGGTGAAATTGCCCTCCTTCTGTGCCCTCAGGGTAAGTGTGTAGGTATAACTGTAGGTCTGTGATGTCTTGCCGTTCACACTTGTGAAGCTTGAACTCTGACCTGTTCGGTCAAAATACATCACTTTCGCACCGGGAACTGCCGACGGCTTTTCAGGCGCAGACTCGGTATTGGTCACTTCATATGTAATATAGAAGAGATCGCCAACCCCTATATCCCTCCTTCCGCGGGCGTTCTGCACGCTTAAGCGGACCGAGGCTCCGAACGCAGTGGCGCCGGTAAGGAGCAGCACAATTATCAGCAATATATTTTTTAATTTCACATTCATCTGTGTGGAACTTAGTTTATTGTTTTAGGGTCCTGGGTCAATTATCACACATCCATAATCACCGGAGATGTGCTCTTGGAGTCATCATCGGCAACTTCCACTGTTATCTCAGGAGCCGTGACTGTCTCATATTTTCCCGTAGTGGAATTGAAAAAATTGAAGGAGATGTCCTTAAGCACGAACTCTCCTATGTTTTTAGGAGAAAAGATGCACTCTATCTCGATTTCCGAACCGAGAGTCCCCTTCTTGATATAGTGACTCCTTGTGTCGGTCATCGACTTGAACTTCAACCCCTCCGGGAAAAACTTCATCATCTCCGGCAAAGTCGTGTTGGTGAGATCTCCCTCTCCGGAAATATTGATTATAAGACAGGCATCCTCGTTTTTACGGATTTCACCTTGTGGAAGAGAAGCCGAAATCTCGAAATTCCCCACAGCTCCCGAAAAATCTTCAGGACGGCCGTCTGTTGGCAACGGATTGACTTTCACCGTCAGTCCGGGTGCAGTAAGATTAACCACCTCAACCTCATTCCCGAGTCTTGGTCCCCAGAAGGGATCTTCATACTGAACAGGATGGCTCAAACCAAGACGATAATCGCCTCCTTTCAAAGAGAATTTCCCCTTATGATTGAAACCAAGGAAATAGCGGTCAATCACGGCTGAATAGTAAGGGATTCCGTCCACAGTCACCTCTTCAAGACTTGCATCCGGAGCCGACTGCTTACTGGGAAGCCCACAGAAATCAGGAGGAGCGGCCATTTCCACACCAGCTATTGTGGAAACAGGAGAATAAAGCTCCACCTCATAGATAAGACGCTCCCCTTCCACCACCTTCTCCTTTTCAACACGAGTCTTCAGGAAAGGTTTAGGCTGACGTGTCTTGCCCACCGCATCCTGACATGCAAAACCAATCAGCATAGCGGCAAATATCAATAATTGCAGAGTGAAGCGCTTCATCATAATTTCATTTTGGGTGATAACATTAAATCAGATTCAAAATCATCTGGAAAGTGAGCAGAGACCGGGATTCTTCGTCACCAGTTTTTGCGAGAGCGGTTCGTACCCTTGCTCTTCTCGCCATTATTACCGGTGCCTACTCTCGAACGGGTCTGATTCTCCTTGTTTTCCATCGCCTTTAGAATCTGGTCGGCAGTCTGCTGATTGATATCAGGCTGTTGCTGCTGATCCTTATTCTGTTGGTCCTTGTTCTGATCCTGATTCTGATCCTGGTTCTGATCTTTATTCTGGTCCTGATTCTGGTCCTGATTCTGATCTTTATTCTGGTCCTGGTTCTGGTCCTGATTCTGATCCTGGTTCTGATTCTGCAGTTTCAGCTGAGTGATGCGCAGATTCCGCTTGGCAGCCATATCATCAGGGTTCAGACGCAAAGCCTGCTTATAATAGCCGAGAGCCTGCTGATAACCCTCCGAATTAAAGCAGACGTTGCCCAGGTTATAATTCGCACGGCTTGCAAGATAAGGCTTCTGGCTACCCATTTTTGAGATCATCTCCATCGATTCACACCCTTTCTTGAGCATATCTTTGGCTGCCTGTGTAGTATCTGAAGGGTTTGATCCGAGTCTTATCTGTGAAAGCCCGAGATTATATCTCGCTTCGGCCGATGAAGGATTGAACTTCAGGGCCTCCTGATATTTCTGCATGGCGGCGCGATAACGCCCGTCGTTATAAAGTTTATTGCCGGCAGTGATGCAGTTACGCTCTTTCCTGTTTGACTCCACCTTCTGAGCACAGAGATCCATACTCATAAATGGAAACAACAGAAGCACCACGAGCCAGAATGCTGCTGATCTTTTCATCTCTTCTCCTCCTTTTTGAAAAAAGTGATTTTATCGAGCCAGCCGATCTTCCTGTCAAGAATAAAGATATCGAGAATCAGGAAAGCGAGAGCAAGCCAGGCAAAGATTCCGAAAAGCTCGTCGTGGATGGCTGAGAAACTTGACTCGAGCGCTGACTTCTTGACAGTGTCAAGCTGCTTGTCGAGTTCATTGAGAGCGTCATTGTTCGACGCATTTACGTAGATACCCTTTCCTGCCGAGGCAATGTCTGTGGCAAGGTTCTCGTTAAGGGCCGTGCGTACGGGTTCCCCGGTGTCGGGATTCATGAGATATCCGCCACCTTTTACCGGGATGGGCACTGCTGTGGTAGATCCGAGGCCCACCACATCGAGCTGAATGCCATTGCGCGCGGCATTCTTTGCCGCATCCATTACACTTTGCTGGTCTTCAAGATCTTCAGCATCCGTGATAAGGATTATTGCCTTTCCAATCTTCTTGTCTTCCGAAAAAGACTTAGTGGCCATATCTATGGCCGCGGTGATATTCGTTCCCTGATTGGTGATCTGGTATGGATCTATCGAGTTCAGAAACATCTTGGCCGAAACGTAGTCGCCTGTCACCGGAATCAGCGTATAGGCATCTCCGGCATAAACAATGAGTCCGACGCGGTCATTGTCGAGACGGTTTATAAGCTTCTCCAGAATAAGTTTTGCCGTGCGCATACGGTCAATGCCCTTGTCATCGGCGGTTGAGGATGCAAGCATAGAGTTTGATGCGTCAACTGCTATCACTACCTCTATACCCTCCTTCACTGTCTTCTCGTCTTTCACACCTCCCCAGGGTCGGGCAAAAGCGATAATCATCAAGGCAAGAGCAATCATCTGCAATGTGATCTTGATCGGTGGCTTATAGGGAGAGACCTCGGGCATGAGAGGGGCCAGCACCTTTGGATTGCCAAACTTCCGGAGATTTTTGCCACGGGCATAGCGGGCCCAGGCGTAGAGAAGCACGAACGCCGGCACCAGCAGAAGCAGCAAAAGGAGTTTGGGATATGCGAAACTAAACATGTCGATATGTCAATATATTTGTGAATGTCAAGGAATTCTTCGAAGCACTGTGTATCTCAACAGCAACGCTCCGCAGAATGCGCAAAGCGACAGAAGAATCCAAGGCATGAAATTTTCATCGGTAAGCGTGTATTTGTCAACATCGAGCACGGTCTTTTCCAGACTGTCAATCTCATTGAATACGTCACGGAGCATACGCTCGTCGGTGGCACGGAAATACTTTCCTCCGGTGAGCGATGATATCTGCTTGAGCGACTGCTCATCAATTTTGGTCTCCATGGTTGTGGTGGAGAAACCATAGGGGTCGGTGATCTGGATAGAGCCGTTGGTGCCCACACCGATGGTGTAGACCTTTATCCCCTTCTGCTTGGCAATCTGAGCGGCAGTGGAGGGAGGAACGTCACCGGCATTGTTTGTTCCGTCGGTGAGCAGGATGATGCTCTTCGATTTCGCTTTGCCTGATGCAATTCTGTTGATGGCGCTCGTGAGACCGTCTCCGATAGCGGTTCCGTCATTAAGCTCGCCCATCTCCACCTGCTTGATGGCATTCATCAGAGATGCACGGTCGTTGGTGAGAGGCATAAGCGACAGACTCTCTCCGGCGAAAACCACAAGACCGATATTATCGTTGGTGCGCTGATTCACAAACTTGATTGCCACATCTTTGGCGGCAGCGAATCGAGAGGGTTCGAAATCCCTGGCAGTCATACTTCCGGAGATGTCGAGAGCAAGCACGATGTCGGTGCCCTCAATTCTGGAGGTGCGCATATGGTCATGGGTCTGAGGGCGGCAAAGAGCCACGATAAGGCCACCTATAGCCACAAGCTGAAGAGCAAACACCACATGCATGGCCACTACCTTCCAGGAGACCGGCAACTTCTCAAGAGGAACCACCGTAGAGATTCCAACAGAGGGATTGGAATTTCTGTGCTTCCATATATACCACGCGATCAGCGGGATAAAAAGCAGGAAAAGAAGCAAAAGATAAGGATTCTTAAACATCATTTCCCACCCCCTTTCTTCTCTTCAGGAGCAGCGACACTCTTCTGTGCACCTGATTCTCCCGGTTTCTCACCTTTACCGTCAGACGCCGGTTTGCCGGAAGCGTCAGCCTCGGCATCAACGCTCTCTTCAGGAGCAGGTTTGGTTTCCTCCACAAATTTCACAGCATTGTCAAATGCAGCGATATTGTCAGCAGGAAGAGGTCTCACCTTGGCAAACTTCACAAAATCCGCCACGCTGAGTATCTGGCGCATATAGTCTCTCTTGTCTTTGACATCGCTGTTGTAAAGATGGTCCATAATCTCGCGGGAAGTCATCTCCATGGCATTTATGCCGAAGCGACGGTCAAGATAGACACGGAGTATATCTGTGAGTCTGGTGAAATATTCTTTCTCCATCCCCTGCTCCCACAGTTTTTTCTCCTTCAGCTCCTGAAGTGCGGTTATAGCCACCTCATAAGGAGAAGGTTCGGGCTTCTTCTTGAGCACTGTGCCCTCTTTGCGATATCTACGCATCGCCCATATAGCGGCTGCGATGGCAATAAGGGCGATGACTATCAGCCACCAGAATTCAGCAAGCCAGTCAGGCACGAAATCGAAAAACTTCTTCCCCTCCGGCTCGGCCACGGGAGCGAATCCGGCTATCGGATCATCTGCTGTCACCTTTATGGGATATACATTGAGCGTCAGCGCATTGGATCTGGCAGAATCACTCTCTGAGACATAAACAAACTCTGGGAGCCTGTAAGTGCCTGAATCAAATGCCTGAAGAGGCACCTGATAGTTTATCTGAATCCTGCCGCTTCCAAGCTCCACTGTGTCGGTCTTGAACGAGGAACGGAGTTCTATGCTGTCGCCACACACAGTGACATAACCCAGCGAAGGATCAACGTTTCTGAACAATGGAAACCCTCCCGGTTTTCCCTTGTCCTGCACAGCTTCGAGTCTGAGCGTGGTCATGCTTCCCATCAGAAGATTGACGGAATCAAGCTTCGCGGTGACACTCACCTTTGCATAAGCCTCATGGCCAGTACAGAAGCAAAGCAGCGCTATCAATATCGTTAATAATTTTCGACTCATCTTATGACTTGAGTTACTGTTATCTTTTTCATACAAGAGAGTTATCTCGCCGCTGACCGATTGCGGAATAGGGCAAGAAGGGCCTTGACATAATCCTCATCTGTGGTGATGGAAGCAAGATCCACCCCGCAACGTCCTGTCACGGAGGAAAGCTGCTGCTGACGTGCATACCATGCCTTCTCAAATGCTTTTCTTACTGCCGACGAGGATGTGTCGATCCAGCGGTCGGCACCGGTCTCCATATCCTTTACACGCACAAGTCCGACATCCGGAAGTTTCGCATCTCGCTTGTCATAAATCTGGATGGCGGCAAGATCATGCTTGCGGTTGGCTATCGACATCGAAGAGAAATAATCATGATTGTCGATAAAATCACTAAGCAGGAAAGCTGTGCAACGTTTCTTCAAAGCGTTGGTCATGAACTTCAGCGCCACGTCTATGTCTGTGCCGCGGCTCTGGGGTTTCATATCTATAATCTCCCTGATGATAAGAAGAATATGTTTCTTTCCCTTTTTCGGAGGAATGAATTTCTCAATTCTGTCGCTGAAGAAGATCACACCCACCTTATCGTTGTTCTGGATTGAAGAGAACGCGAGAGTGGCGGCAATTTCAGCAATCACCTCCTTTTTCTCATCACCCATGGCTCCGAAATCGCTGCTGCCGCTCACATCGATGAGCAACATCATGGTGAGCTCACGCTCCTCCTCATAGACCTTGACAAAGGGTTTGTTATGCCGGGCTGTGACGTTCCAGTCTATATCACGGATATCGTCGCCGGGCTGGTATTCCCTCACTTCAGAGAATATCACGCCACGCCCCTTGAAGGCCGTGTGATACTCTCCCGCGAATATGTTCTGACTTAATCCGCGGGTCTTGATCTCGATTTTCCTTACTTTCTGAAGCAGTTCTTTTGCGTCCATATGCTTGCATGAAAACTAATCCCTATATCCATCTCTATCCGACTCTATCACCTTACGGATCAAGGCACGACAACCTTGTCGAGAATTGCTGTCACCACTTCGTCGGCACTGATATTGTTTGCCTCGGCCTCATATGAAAGACCGATACGATGACGCATAACATCGTGACACACAGCACGCACATCTTCAGGAATAACATATCCACGACCCTGGAGGAATGCATAAGCGCGGGATGCGAGCGCGAGGCTGATCGACGCACGAGGCGATGCTCCATAGGAGATGATGCCATCAAGATCCTGAAGTCCGAACTTGGCCGGTTCACGTGTTGCAAATACGATATCCACGATATAATTCTCTATCTTCTCGTCGATATAGATCTTCTCAACGATTTTCTGCACTTCGATAATATCCGAAGGCTTTACAAGCGGCATAATCGGATCAAGAGTGCCGTGAATGTTCTGGCGGATAATTGCCTTCTCCTCCTCTTTTCTGGGATAGCCTATCACAACCTTGAGAAGGAAACGGTCGGTCTGTGCCTCAGGAAGAGGATATGTGCCCTCCTGCTCGATGGGGTTCTGTGTGGCCATCACAAGGAAGGGTTTGTCAAGAGGATAGGTTTCTTCGCCGATGGTTACCTGACGCTCCTGCATGGCCTCGAGCAAAGCACTCTGCACTTTTGCCGGAGCACGGTTGATCTCATCTGCGAGCACGAAATTGGCAAAGATAGGACCTTTCTTCACCTCAAAGCTCTCATTCTTGATGCTATAGATCAAAGTACCGATCACATCGGCCGGAAGGAGGTCGGGAGTGAACTGGATACGACTGTATTTGGCATCCACAAGTCCGGCAAGAGTCTTGATAGCAAGGGTCTTTGCAAGACCGGGCACGCCTTCGAGAAGCACGTGGCCATTGCAAAGGAGGGCTATCAAAAGTGAATCAACCAGATGTTTCTGGCCCACTATGCGACGGTCCATGCCGCTGCGAATCATGCTTACAAAACTGCTTTTGGAAGCGATCAGATCGTTCAACTCTCTGATATTCACTGTTTCGTTCATATCTTTATAATTTCAATTTTTTTGTCTTGATTATATTTCAGGTTTTCAAAATGCAAAAATAGCATTTATTAACTTAAAATTTTTACTCCTCACTGTTAAATAATCTTCAGCGCATTTAAAGCTTCCTAAAATAGTGGGACTCCGCCTGTTTTGAGCGTAATTTCAAGCTTCGGAAGCTTCATTTTCAGTAGCGTCGGCAAAGGCATTCCATCCCTGAGCCCTGACCGGAATCTCATTGCCGTCGCGGCTCACCATGGCTGCACCGAGCTCCGGCTTGGTTATATATCCGATCATATTCACGCCTTTCATCTTCTCGATCTTCTCGTTGTCGGTGATGGGCACCGTGAAAAGGAGTTCATAGTCTTCACCTCCGTTCATGGCGGCCGTCACGAGATTCATATTGAATTCCTCTGCCATGAGTGCTGTCTGATAATCAATAGGAATTTTATCTTCATACACACGGCAACCGACTCCGCTCTCTTTGCAGATATGAAGTAATTCAGATGACAGACCATCGCTCACGTCAATCATGGAAGTCGGTTTTATCCCCTCTTTACGAAGCGCTTCCACAATATCGCGTCTGGCTTCCGGTTTCAGCTGGCGCTCAAGTATATACTCCTTTCCGGCAAAATCGGGCTGAAAATCTTTCTGCCCGGCAGCCACAGCGTTCTCACGTTCAAGAAGCTGGAGGCCCATGAATGCGCCTCCGAGATCTCCGCTCACACAGATAATGTCGGTAGGTTTGGCTCCGCTGCGGGTCACGACATCCTCAGCCTTGGCCTCTCCGAGACACGTAATGCTGATGACAAGTCCGGTAACCGAAGCACTTGTGTCGCCACCTACCATGTCAACGCCGTAAAGTTCGCAGGCAAGACGGATACCGGAGTATAGAGCATCAAGATGCTCCACAGTAAAGCGGCTTGAAACGCCAAGGCTGACTGTGATCTGGCGGGGAGTGCCGTTCATCGCGTAGATATCACTGAAATTCACTATCGCCGCCTTATAGCCGAGATGCTTCAACGGCACATAACGCAGATCGAAGTGGATGCCTTCGAGAAGAAGATCTGTGGTGACGAGCACATCCTTGTCTCCGAAATTGAGGATAGCGGCATCATCTCCCACTCCTTTTTTTGACTGCGGGTTTCGCAGAGGAAAATCTTTTGTAAGACGCTCTATGAGGCCGAATTCGCCGAGTTTAGATATTTCAGTCTGATTATTGTCCATAAATGCCTGTCGATATTTTCAAGCGCCGGACCCGAGCAAAAGATGTTTTGTCGGCATCCGGCGTGAATGGATTCTTAATTATTTAGTTGGGAGTTATCAGGCGAGACGTGAAAGCATCTCCTTGATAATTTTTGTCATCACAGGCTGAGCCTTGATCGCCGCCTTCTGAACCTCTTCATGAGTGGGCACTTCTTTCACGTCCTTGCCTCCGAGATCAGTAATGACAGACACTCCAAACACGTTCATTCCGGCATGGTTGGCAACAATCACCTCAGGCACTGTCGACATTCCCACCGCGTCTCCACCAATCACGCGGAAATATTCATACTCCGCGGGAGTCTCGAATGTTGGTCCTGCGGTGCCGACATATACACCGTGCATAAGTCTGATGCCGTCTTCTCTGGCGATATCGTCGGCCATGCGGATAAGACCACAGCTGTAGGCCTCTGTCATTGCCGGGAAACGAGGTCCGAGTTCCTCGTAATTCTTGCCTCTCAGAGGATTCTCAGGGAACAGGTTGATATGATCGGTGATGACCATCACATCGCCCACCTTGAATTCCTTATTCATACCTCCCGCAGCGTTGCTTACAAAGAGAAGATTCACTCCCAGCTCTTTCATAACCCGGACGGGGAATGTGACTTGCTTCATGTCATAACCCTCATAGTAATGGAAACGGCCCTGCATGGCCATGATATATTTTCCACCGAGCTGACCGAAGATAAGCTTTCCGCTATGTCCTTCAACAGTTGAGACAGGGAAATTAGGGATATCGGTATATTTAAGTTCTTTCTTTATGTCTATATGATTCACAAGATCTCCAAGTCCTGTGCCGAGGATAACGGCAGTGTCAGGTGCTTCTCCGATCTCTTTGAGTATGAAAGCCGCGGTCTCACGGATCTTCTCAAGATAAGTTTTTTCCATTGTGTCTAATTTTTAGGCTAATATAGAAACGTCTGTGATGACGTTATTGTTTCGGGTTAAAGCTATTGCATGCACTTTGATTCTCCTTCCATTATACGGCATTCAGAGAGGAGAACGGATTTCTCTCTACTCCTGCTTACGTTTCAGGAAAAGATTACCTACGGGCAGCCGGTCAGAACAAAGAATTCTTCAGTTCCTGTATCAGATCGGTGTCGTCTATTCCGTTGATCATTCTTACAGTGACCGGCAGATAAAACGTGAAAGGTTTCAGTTCTTTTGGGAAATAGGGGTTATACATCAGTCTCACCGCATCCTTCTCAGTGGTGATTATGATCTTGCGGTTGCAAGGCATAGCCTTGAATTTATCGCATATGGTGTCTATGTCCTTACGCGTGAAATCATGATGGTCAGGATAATGGTCAACTTTCACCTTGAAGGGATAATTGCGGAAATATCTCACAAAATAGCGTGGATGTGCTATTCCTGTGAGCAGCAGCACACCGTCTGAGGAACTAAGCTGTCCGAGACTCGCATGATATGGGGAATCCTCAGGGAATACCGGCTGAAGAGTGCCGTATTCATAGCGGGAGAAAAACAGTTTCTGATATTTCATCAGATCAAGGTCCTTGCTCGCAATCCGGAAATTGATAGGCATGAGATTCTCAGGACATTTGGTGACAACCACCATGTCGGCGCGGTTTACCTGCACCGGACTCTCGCGCAGACGTCCGAGAGGAAGAAGCTTTTCCTTATAGAACGGACGTGAATAATCGGTAAGGAGCACCGATACTTTAGGCTTTACCCATCTGTGCTGGAAAGAATCGTCGAGCACTATCACCTGAAGGTCAGGGAACAGGCGCAACAGTTCCGAGATACCCTTTCTTCGGTTCTCACACACAGCCACGTTGAGCCTCATTCCGAATTTCCTGTAAATCTGATAAGGCTCGTCGCCGAGAATATCGGGTGTGCTGTTTGCGTTTGCAAGCACAAATCCCTTGGTTCTTCTTTTATAACCTCTGCTGAGCACAGCCACTTTATAGTCGGCTGAAAGATTGCTGGCAATATACTCCACATGGGGTGTCTTTCCCGTGCCACCCACAGTGATGTTTCCCACTCCTATGATAGGGATATCATATTCCTCCTCCTTGAGAATCTTAGAATCAAAAAGCCAGTTCCTCACACCGGTTATCGCCCCGTAAATCCAGGACAACGGAGTGAGAAGTGCCACCATAATCTTATCTTTCGTAGTCTTCACGGCTCTCTATTTAATTCTTGGAGTTAATACATAATTTCTTTAATTCTATCATTTCAGGAGTGGATCGGTTTTGAGTTTCAGAAATATCACTCAATTTTCAAGGAAGATACTCTCAATTCAAGGGAGACACTCTCTGAAATCCGACATTTATATATGGCATTCTTGCCTGTGCAGGTTTCTGCATCAGTACACTGGCTGCGAATTTCGCCATAATTTCGTCATAATCACCCATGAGTGCTTTCTGAAGCACCATCTGAAGCCTGAGTGCTCCGAGTTCCGGCAGATAGCTCATGATGTTGTCTTCAATTGAAGGATAAGCTGCCATTTCATATGAGTTGGCTATTCCTGCTTTCTTGGCAACCCAGTCAGCAGCATCCTTCACAGAACCGAGCTGATCGACAAGTCCGATTTTCAGAGCCTTCTCCGCATCCCACACACGTCCTTCAGCAATTGCACGGACTTTCGACTCAGGCATTTTCCTTCCTTTTGCCACTCTGGCAATGAATCTGTCGTAACCACGCTCTATGAAGCTCTGCATTGAGTCAAGCTGCACCTGATTCATAGGATAGAACAACGACGGGAAATCTGCCTGGGGATTTGTGGAAACAAGCTGTGGACTAACACCAAGTTTCTCGGCGAGTCCCGCTCCGTTGGGGATAAGTCCGAAAATACCGATTGAACCGGTGATTGTGAGAGGATCGGCGAATATTCTGTCAGCTCCACATGAAATCCAGTAACCTCCGGATGCCGCATAGTCGCCCATCGCCACAGCAAGAGGTTTTCCTTTCTTCTGGAAATAGTCGAGAGCCTCACCTATCTGGTCGCTTCCGAAGACAGCACCTCCTGGAGAATTAACCCTGAGTACCATAGCCTTTACTTTGTCATCCTCGGCAAGCTTCACAATCTGGGGCACAAGTTTCTCGTAGTTGATTGTCCCGGCTCCACCGCCGTCCACAATTTCTCCGCATGCATAAAGCACAGCCACCTGTTTCTTTGAAGAATATGCCGAGGCCCAGGGGGTCTGTCCTGTAAGAGCCGAAGGAGACACAAACTTCAGGTCATCCTTCTTCTTGGAAAGCATTTTGGCTATTATGCTGTCCATAGAGCGCTCATACACCACATGATCTACAAATCCCCTTTCCATCACTTTCTCGGCAGGCTGGATAAAGATGAAATCACGGCTTATAGCCTCATTGATCTTTTCCGGGGTAAGGTCTTTGCGGCTGTCTGAAATCTCCGTGCATATTGTGTGCCACATATTGCCGTAGAGGGTGTCAAGCTGCGCCCTTGCCGGCTCACTCATCTCATTCAGTATATAAGGCTCGACAGCTGATTTGAATGTGCCGACTTTAACAACCTGAAAGGAGATACCGAGCTTGTCGAAAAGGCCCTTGAGATAAAGGTTTGTGCCTCCTAATCCCTGCATGAGAAGATTTCCGGCCGGATTCAGATAAAGGCTGTCGGCCACTGAAGCCAGGTAATAGTCTCCCATCATGAGATTTCCTCCATAGGCTATAATCTTCTTCTCGCTTTTCTTAAAGTCAATCAGTGCTTCGCGAAGGGCATGGAGTGTGGCCATAGATGCCGACACACCTTCACACTTCAGATAGATAGCTGAAATATTCTTGTTCTCCTTAGCCTCGCCGATAGCAGACGTAAGAGACGTAAGAGTCATCGGTTTTTCAATGTCACCCTGAAGGAGATTCAGATAATTTAAATCGAGAGGGGTTTCTCTCTCCTCTATGGGACCTGACAATTTAATTGACAGCACACTTCCTTTGGATACAGTTTCCGAATCCATTGAAGAGATGCCCATCTTGGCCACGAGACCGATGCATACCAGTACCGCCACGCCACAGAAAAGCGCCAGGGCAATCCATGTCCCTACAAACGAGGACAGGGTATTCATGAAAAACTTCTTCAGCATATCTTGCTATATGTTTGTAGCCGGGGACAGGTCCCCGGCTTTTGGGTTAGTGTGAATTCTAAGGTATATAATCAGAGTGAAGCTATCACTTTTTTGATATCTTCAGCAAGGGCATCAGCCTTCTCCATGGTCTCAGCCTCGCTGTAGATACGGATAATCGGCTCTGTATTGGATTTTCTGAGATGAACCCATGAATCAGGGAAATCAATTTTCACGCCATCGATGTCTGTGATCTTCTCATTTGAGAATTTAACCTTCACAGCCTCGAGAATGGCATCCACATCGATATCGGGAGTGAGCTGAATCTTGTTTTTGGCGATCGCATATTTGGGATAAGTGGCTTTGAGCTCGCTCACCTTCATTCCCTTCTTGGCAAGAAGAGTGAGGAAAAGAGCCACGCCCACGAGAGCATCACGGCCATAATGGAGCTCGGGATATATAACTCCGCCGTTACCCTCGCCACCGATCACAGCGCCAGTGTCTTTCATCTTCTTCACGACATTGACCTCTCCGACGGCCGCTGCCGAATAAGAGCATCCGTGTTTCTCTGTCACATCGCGGAGCGCACGTGAACTGCTGAGGTTTGAAACTGTCGAGCCTTTTGTCTTCGACAGCACATAGTCGGCCACAGCCACCAGAGTGTATTCCTCCACAAACATTTCACCGTTCTCCATCACTATGGCAAGGCGGTCAACGTCCGGATCCACAACAAAGCCGACATCAGCAACGCCGCTTTTCATAAGATCAGATATCTGTGTGAGGTTCTCGGGAATAGGTTCGGGAGTGTGGGCAAATTTTCCGTTTGACTCGCAGTTGAGCTCAACCACATTCTTCACTCCGAGTTTTCTGAGAAGTTCCGGAATCACAATGCCTCCAACTGAATTCACTGCGTCAACGGCCACTGTGAAATTGGCCTTGGCAATGGCATCACAATCCACAAGAGGAAGATTCTTCACCATTTCGATATGACGCATGGCCCAGGTCTCATCCTTATATTCCTTGCCGAGATCAAATACCTCCACAAAATTGAAATCCTCTGCATCTGCAATGGCAATCACCTCTTTACCCTCGGCATCTGAAAGGAACTCACCATCCTTGTTAAGAAGCTTAAGTGCGTTCCACTGCACAGGGTTGTGGCTTGCAGTTATGATTATGCCACCGTCCGCACCAAGTCCCGTCACGGCAAGCTCGGTTGTAGGTGTTGTGGCCAGACCTATGTTTATCACATCGAAGCCCATAGACATCAGGGCGCCTGCCACAAGATGATCAACCATGCGGCCGGAAAGACGAGCATCTCTGCCCACTGCAATCTTCGAAGCCCCGGGATTATGTCGGCGGATGAACTCCGCATATGCTGCTGTGAATTTCACGATGTCAACTCCGCTGAGGCCTTCGCCTACCGCGCCTCCGATTGTGCCTCGGATTCCTGATATAGATTTGATCAGTGCCATATTATTATGTAACTAATTGCCGTTGTTTTTGTCTGTATTAATTAAATATATCCTATCTTTCCGTCATCCTGAAAATATCAATATTCCGGTTTGAAATATCTCAGATTCATGAGAAACGGGATACAGAGGCTCATCTCCGTCGGCTTGCCGTAATAGCTCTGCACGATAAGGTTCACCTCACAGTTATAGCCAAAAAATTTGAGTGGCATCTGCACACCCTCGCCCCATGCCTGCGACGACGGGAGATAAGTGTTTTTATACACGAAATAAGTGTCGTTCAGATTAAGATTGTCTGAGTTGCTCTCGATGTCGGCAGCGACTCCCTGATAAAGAGCTTTCAGATTCTCACGGGTGTAACGGAAATATACTTTGTCGCCCTCCTTCACACGATCGTTGCGGTCACCGATGTTGATAACCTGCATATACACATATCCGTCAGGATCGAGCCTATAGAAAGGTGCATCCGGTCCTGTCTCGAAAGAGATAGAGTCTGCAGGAATGTCAAGGAGCACCTTCTTCTGTGCGAGATATGAATTCACTGCCTTCTCCTCCTCTCTCAGCAGCTCTGAATAACTTTCGCTTTTGCTGCATGAATAGAATCCTGAAGAAACCAGAGCAAGAAGCAGCATCATTGTCGCTTTGAATATTTTTCCTTTGATGTAGGTCATTTTTATATTCGTTTTTATTAGTAAGAACCCGGACTATAAGAGTCCCGGATCATTGCTTGTTCTGTTTTAGATATTTATCGTATTTGTCTAAAGAATTCACGAGAAGGTCGCGGCATTCCGAAAGCGTTCCGTGGAATTCCCCTCCGGCAGCCTGTATGTGGCCGCCGCCGTTGAACAGATCCTTGCAGATTTCCGACACCGGAAAGTTGTCACAGCTTCTGGCAGAAACTTTTATGCAATCGGGATCTTCCCGCATGAAAATACTGTAGACCATTCCCTTGATCTCCAGAGGACGATTCACAAGTCCCTCCGTATCTCCCCGCTCGTAGTGATATTTTTCAAGATCATCACGGTCGAGAGTTATAAGGGCACACCTGTGGGCATTGAACACTTTCATGCGCTCTGAAATCGCATAAGCTTCAAGCTTAAGGCTCCAGTAGCTGCGTGTGTTCATGCTCTCCTTCACGATTTTCTCCTTATCCACGCCTTTCTCCAGAAGTCGCATTAGAATCTCATACAGATCCGGGTGCTTGCAGTTTACGGAGAAGTTCCTTGTGTCGGTTATGATTCCTGTCAGCAGGCAGGTGGCGCAGGCGAGGTCTACCTCTCCATAAAAGCCCATCCCCGCTATAACGCGAAAACAGAGTTCACACGTCGACGACATGTCAGGATAGGAAATCATCAGATCCGCAAAAGCCGACGGTTCCTGATGATGGTCTATCAAAACCTTCCTGCACGGCGCATTCTGTATCACAGGCGCAAGAGAATCCTGACGTGAGGGGGTATTGAAATCACAGCAGATAATCAGATCGGCGGCCGCCACTGTTTTCTCGCAGAACTCTGCATGGCACGTATAGACACCGATCTCCTTGAATCCTGGTAGAAAGGAGAGATTCACCGGTGGTTTGTCAGGCACGATAACTGTGGCATACTTGCCGAGAGTGCGCAAAAGATGCCACAAGCCAAGCGTGCTGCCTATCGCATCTCCGTCCGGACGGACATGACATGTCAGCACTATCCTCTCAGAGCCCTCTATGAGACTCCGCAATTCTTTCGATTTTTCTGAATCTACTAATTTTTCCATGCTTTGGAAACTGAAAATCAAGCCGAAACAAAGATCAAAACAATTCTCTTTTCTCTCGGCAAATCCATTTTCAAGCCACAAAGATACAAATAATCTCGTAAATTCTGCCTAACTTTGCATCCAAAATTAGTTAATTATTGCAAGAGACAGTCGTTTCTATCATTCAGAAACAATCTCTTGATCCCCAGAATATCCTCATCATGCATACATACGAAGAAAAACTGTCGGCATTCCGCCGATTTCTTGAAGTGCTCGACACTCTTAGAGTAAAATGTCCCTGGGATGCCAAACAGACCAATGAATCCCTTCGTCCCAACACGATAGAAGAGGTGTATGAACTCGCCGATGCCCTCATGGCCGGAGATGAAGCCAACATTCGCAAGGAACTTGGAGACGTGTTGCTACATGTGGCATTCTATTCAAAAATCGCTTCTGAAAAGAACCAGTTTGACATAGCAGATGTCTGCAACTCTCTTTCAGACAAGCTCATTTTCAGACATCCTCATATTTACGGCAACGTCGAGGCAGACTCTGCCGAGAAAGTGGCTCAGAACTGGGAGCAGATCAAGCTCAAGGAGAAAGGAGGCAACAAGACGGTGCTTGCCGGCGTGCCTTCGGCTCTTCCCGCCCTCATAAAAGCAGCCCGCGTGCAGGAAAAAGCGGCCAATGTGGGTTTCGATTGGGAAGTGCCGGAACAGGTATGGGAGAAAGTAAAGGAGGAGACCTGCGAAGTGGAGAATGAGATAAAATCAGGAAACAAGGATGCGCTCGAAGCTGAATTCGGAGATCTTCTTTTTGCTGTGGTGAACGCAGCAAGACTTTATGGAGTGAACCCGGAAAACGCTCTTGAACGCACCAACCGGAAGTTCATTTCCAGATTCAACTATATAGAAGAAAAAGCACGTGAGGCTGGAAAGAATCTCAAGGAGATGACCCTTGCAGAGATGGATGATCTCTGGAACAAGGCTAAAACACTTGAAAAATGAAACTCTGCATCACGGAGAAACCGAGCGTGGGACGCACCATAGCCGAAATTCTTGGTGCTACCCAACGACATGACGGCTTCCTCGAGGGGAACGGATATTGTGTGACCTGGACCTTCGGCCACCTCTGCACCCTTAAAGAGCCTAACGACTACTGCAAGGAATGGAAGCAGTGGTCAATGTCGGCGCTTCCAATGATTCCTCCGAGATTCGGTATCAAGCTCATAGACATAGATTCCTATAAACGGCAGTTTGAAGTCATCAAAGACCTTATCGGGAAATGCGATGAGGTGATAAACTGCGGTGATGCCGGACAGGAGGGAGAGCTCATACAAAGATGGGTGATGCAGAAAGCGGGTTGTGACAAACCCGTGAAACGGCTATGGATCAGCTCACTTACAGACGAAGCCATCCGCGAAGGGTTTTCACATCTCAAAGACCATAAGGACCTCGAACCGCTCTATCTCGCGGGGCTTTGCAGAGCCATAGGAGACTGGGTGCTCGGCATGAACGCCACAAGGCTCTATTCCCTTAAATACGGCATGCGCGGACAGGTGCTTTCAATAGGACGCGTGCAGACCCCCACACTTGCCCTCGTGGTGAACCGACAGCTTGAAATCCAGAATTTCAAGCCATCAGACTATTGGGAGCTGAAAACAGTTTACAGAGACACTCTGTTTTCTGCAGCGGGGAAAAGTTTTGATAAAGAGGAGAAAGGTAAAGAATTGGTGGAACGGCTGAAGGAATTCCCGTTTATCGTCACGGATGTTACTAAAAAAGCCGGAAAAGAGGCACCGCCAAGACTTTTCGATCTTACCTCGCTTCAGGTGGAATGCAACAAGAAACTGAATCTCGGAGCTGAAGAGACTCTGCGCACGATCCAGAGTCTTTATGAAAAGAAGGTCACCACCTATCCTCGAGTCGACACCACCTATCTCACCGACGATATGTATCCCAAATGCGGCGGCATTCTGAATTCTCTGAGAGATTATCAGACCGTAATGACACCGATCAGGGGGAAGAAACTCAAGAAGAGCAACAAGGTGTTCGATAATTCGAAAGTGACCGACCACCATGCCATCATACCGACCGGGCAACCCCTCCCCGATTCATTGTCGAAGACGGAACGTGACGTGTTCAATCTCATCGCTCTTCGTTTCATATCGGTATTTTTCCCGGACTGTGCCTTCGAACAGACTGTGGTGAATGGAAAAGTTGACAAAACTTCGTTCAAGGCAACCGGCAAGGTGATCATTGATCCAGGATGGAAATTGGTGTATGCAGGAGAAAAAAAGGCCGAAGATGCTGAAAAAGAGAGCGACGACGCCAACTCTACGCTACTTCCCGCGTTTACTAAAGGAGAGGAAGGGCCTCATCAGCCCAGACTTATGAAAAAGACAACCCAGCCTCCGAAATATTATACTGAAGGCACTCTTCTGAAAGCCATGGAGACAGCAGGCGCCACAGTTGAAGACGAGGAGCTGAGGGAAAGTCTGAAAGCGAACGGAATAGGACGTCCATCCACCAGAGCCGCCATTATAGAAATTCTCTACAAACGCGGCTATATAGTGAAAGAGAGGAAATCTTTGAGAGCCACTCCGGCCGGCATCGAGCTTATAGGGCTTATAAAGGAAGAGCTCCTTAAAAGCGCGAAACTCACAGGCATATGGGAAGGACGCCTCCGCAAGATAGAGAGCCGGGATTATGACCCTCAGGAATTCATCGCCAATATAAAAAAGATGATTTTCGAGATCACGACCTCGGTACTCTCCGATTCGTCGAACAGGAGGATTGTGGCCGAGCAGACCGACACCCCTCCGACTGACGACACAAAAGCGAAAAAGAAGAGAAAGACAAAATCCGAAAAGTGACTATGCAAGAGCAAACAAATCTCATAATCCAATACACCATCGTGGGGCTGCTGCTTCTCGCAGTATCAGTCTGGATTGTGTGGAAGCTCATCAGAATGCGGAAACAGAAGAATGTGGGCGGATGCTGCGGATGTAGCCTTTCTGACACCTGCCTTAAGAATAAGAAACCAATAAACCAGAGCCGAAAATGAAAATAATGAAAATCTGGAATGACCAGGCTTCCGAACGCCAGCTTTCCGAAATATGCCGCGATCTCGAGGACGGACAGACAATGATTCTTCCGACAGACTCACTCTATGCTATTGCATGCGATGCTCTGAATCCAAAAGCCATCGAGAAAATATGCCGTCTGAAAGGAATCAATCCGGAAAAGACCAACCTTTCGATCATATGCAGCGACATTTCCATGGCTGCTGAATATGCCCGGTTTGACAATTACGCCTTCCGGATGCTCCGCGACAACACTCCCGGTCCCTTCACTTTTCTTTTCAAATCGGCCTCTACTCTTCCCAAAGCTTTCAAAGGCAGAAAAATCGTGGGAGTGAGAATTCCCGACAATCAGACGTGTCGTGATATAGTGGCAAGGCTCGGACATCCCATACTCTCCACGTCTATCGAATATTCCGATCCCGACTATGCCATCAATCCCGGACTCATTGCAGAGGCATATAACGACAAAGTGGAATTCTTTATCGAAGGAGAAGACGGAACAACTGAAGTCTCCACCATAGTCGACTGCACAGGCAAAGAGGCTGAGATTGTGAGGGAAGGACTCGGAAATCTTTCATGATTCACCCATTTGACAAGCAAAAAACATCACTATTTTTCACCCACACCGTCAAATCTTTACAGATTTGCAAAATCAACCGCCAAATAGTTTTTTCTGATATTGAAATTATGGAATTTTTTCCGTAATTTTGCATCATCGAAACATGGCAGACTTCTGTATCTGCCACTGCTGAGACTTCAATTTAGAACTCAAAAATAACAATTAATGAAAAAAAGCGCACTTCAGAGAGTTAGAGCTGAATATCTGCCCAAACTCCCCAAGGCCCTTCAGGGCCCGGTGAAGCTTAAGATTGGTGAAGCAACCCAGTCTGTAGCCGACCAGGAAGAAATCAAGAAACTTTTCCCCCACACCTATGGCATGCCCATCGTGGAATTCGTGGAGGAGGAAAGCCCCAAACGCGTTGAGGAGCCTTTCAATGTAGGTATCATCCTTTCAGGCGGTCAGGCACCTGGCGGACACAATGTGGTGAGCGGTATTTTCGACGGTATCAAGAGCCTCAACAAGGAGAGCCGCCTTTATGGCTTCCTCATGGGCCCAGCCGGATTCATCAATCATCAGTATATGGAGCTCACTGCCGGTTATATCAAGGACTTCCGCAACACCGGAGGTTTCGACATCATCGGTTCAGGACGTACCAAACTCGAGACTCCCGAGCAGTTCGAATCAGGTCTTAAGATCCTTAAAGAGCTCAACATCAAGGCCCTCGTAATTATCGGCGGTGATGACTCAAACACCAACGCGGCTGTTCTTGCCGAGTATTACAAGAACATCGGTGCAAACGTACAGGTGATCGGTGTGCCCAAGACCATTGACGGCGACCTCAAGAACGAATGGATCGAGACCTCTTTTGGTTTCGACACCGCATGCAAGGTATATAGCGAGGTAATCGGCAACATCCAGCGCGACTGCAACTCTGCAAAGAAATATTATCACTTCATCAAGCTCATGGGTCGCTCCGCTTCCCATATCGCGCTCGAGTGCGCACTTGAGACCCAGCCCAACGTATGTCTCATCTCCGAGGAGGTGCTTGCAAAACGCATGACTCTTGACAACATCGTCAACTATCTCTGCTACGTGATAGCCGAGCGTGCTAAACTTGGCTGGAATTTCGGTACTGTTCTCGTGCCCGAAGGCCTCATTGAGTTCATCCCCTCAATGAAAGACCTTATCGCTGAGCTCAACGACGTGCTTGCTGCCCATGGTGCAGAACTCGAAGGTCTTGAGGAAGCAGCCAAGCTTGAGAAGATCCACTCATTCCTTTCTCCTGCAAACGCCGATCTCTATCATTCACTTCCCAAGGCTATCGCACTCCAGCTCAGCCTCGACCGCGACAGCCACGGCAACGTGCAGGTTTCTCTTATCGAGACTGAAAGCCTCCTGAGCGAAATGGTGGCCAAGCGCCTCGAAGAGATGGCTGAGGCAGGACAGTATTCAGGTAAGTTCAACGCCCAGCACCACTTCTTCGGCTACGAAGGACGCTGTGCCGATCCTACCAACTTCGATGCCGACTATACTTACGCTCTCGGTTTCAATGCTGCAATGCTCATCAACGCAGGTCTCACAGGCTACATGAGCTCCGTGCGCAACCTCACCGAGAAGAGCGAGAACTGGATAGCAGGCGGTATACCTATCACCATGATGATGAACATGGAGAAACGTGCCGGCAAGATGAAACCTGTAATCCAGAAGGCTCTTGTAAACCTCAATGGCCGTCCCTATCTCAAGTTCGCTTCTATGCGTGAGACTCTGGCCCTCAATACTCTCTATCAGTATCCCGGCCCGATCCAGTATTTCGGTCCCTCCGAAGTATGCGACCGTCCGTCGATGACTCTTCTTCTCGAGCATGACAAAGAGATCTGATCAGCAGACAATAATGAATAATCAAGGCGTCGGCTTCACAACCGGCGCCTTTTTTCGTTATAATAAAAGATAACGTCTATCCTACGACATCACTTATCTCGATCACTCCTTAATAAATCAGTAATTTTATAATATATAAGCAACCATTATGAAGAAACTTTATTTTTTCTGCACTGCCCTGATCGCTCTGGGCGCTGCAAGCTGCTCAAGCGGCAACAGTTCCAAAACCTCAGATTCTGATTCAATCGCTACCGCAAAAGAGGCTGTAGTAGCTTCAGAGGAAGCCAAGCAGAATTATGAAATCACAGATGGCGGTCTGTTATCCACCAACGGTCTCCCTATGATTGTTGACTTTTCGGCAGTATGGTGCCCTCCATGCCAGGAACTCAAACCTATTTTCGCTGAGCTCAAAAAGGAGTATACCGGAAAAGTTGACTTTGTCACAATCGATGTAGACAGCATGCCTGATCTTGCCAATCATTACAAGATTGAAAGTATCCCGGCCCTTATCTTCATCGCTCCGGACGGGGCCGAGGTTAACAGAGTGATCGGATTCCAGGAGAAAGCCTCCCTAAAGGGAGAGATCACCAAAAACTTCAATCTCTGATCAGAACGCCTCTCTTCCCTTCAGAGTAATAGATCAGGAAACGACACCGGTCTTTAAGACAAAATTAAGAGAGATCCTTCCATTGCGGAGGGACCTCTCTTTTAATTTATCTGTATCAGATATCTGTATTGATTCAGTTTGCAGGTTTGCCGTCAGCCCACCACGTGCAGCTTACGAATTCGAACTTGGCAGGACCTACAACCTTCCATACTCCGGTATAGGCATCTGTAGATGAACCTGAATATGCGGAGAATGTGATGGTATAAAGCACCTCAAGTCCGGTGATCGGCTTGGCAGCGGGATAAAGAGTTGCGAGAGCCCCGGGAGCTACTTCTGTGCAGAAGCGTACTTTCTCAAGCTCAACGATCTCCTCATTGCTCATGCCCTCATATCCCTTGGGATACTGTCCGAGAGCTGCCGACGCACGAAGGTCAACATTGTTCTGATAAGCGGAGGTGCCTGAGTAATACTCATTGTTGCCATAAGAGGTAACGTAGCCCACACCGGATTTGATGCTTGTTGAACCGAGAGGCTTGTCGATGTTCTCGAATACCCAGTCCACACATGCCTGATAGAAGGCTGAGCTGACAGCGTCGCCCTTCACGGCAGGGAGAGTAAGTGTAACTGAAGGATCGAACATCCATTCACCCTCGATCTTATTATACTGCTCGGTTACGATCTCACGGTATACACCTGCCACCCATTTTGAGCCGGTGAAGGAGAACGGACGTGCCTGATACTTGGTGCTTCCGCTGTAATACTTGTAAAGCACTACCATCTCGTCGCCTTCAGCGGCATAATGATAGTTGGCGTTCATATAAGCGGGGAGCATGGTGTCTGGCAGATCATCGCTGAGATTACCATATTTCTGGCCCATGTCGGCATAATCCGAGGGCTGGAGAACAACAGTGTTGGAGGGTACAACCCACTTAGAACCGTTGAAAGTATAGACCGCATTTTCACTGATAGTTGCGGTTGTGCCAACCACAGAACGTGTCATTGCTGCTGAAGCTACAATAGGCTTGTTGTTTACTCCGGTCACAAGGATATTGAAATATTTCGCTTTGCCGGTTACAGCCACGAAATAACCCATGAGAGTCACTTTGTCACCGTCCTTGAGCTGAGACTTCACAAAATCCGGAGCATTGTATACGCTACCCTGATAGCTTGTGCCCTCGATATTGACGTTATAATAGTTGCCTGAAACGCTCAGAGTGCCGGGAAGCTCCACATACTGTGCGAGCATGTCTCCTGTAGCCTCGCAGGCTGCAGTTACCTTGGCACCGTCATATTTTACAGGAGCAGGATAGTTGTAATCCATTGTGCCGGTCACAGTGTAGCAGGGGGCATCGGCATCGCCTGCGATCTGAAGGCAACGGCTGTAAGAGCTTACAGTACCATCCTTGATAGTCACCTGCGCACCCACAGTTATCGCGTCGTCGTTGAATCCGGTCTTGCCCTGGTCATAGCAGATTGAGCCGGCATTGTCGGTCACTACGAATCCACGGGTTGAGACACCAGTCACAACACCCTTGATGTTGAGCACGTCGCCCTTCTTTACATCCTTGATGACACTGGTCATCTCATATTCCTCACCTCCGCTCACACTTCCGAAGATAGGATTGCTTGTGGCCATATTATAGTTAGCCACAACATAATCACCACTTACAGCATCGTGATAAGCAGAGAGAAGGATGCCGGGAAGATTGGAAGCTGCAGGAGTCATCGGTGCGAAAGCCTCGATGTAATCCTCATCACTTCCCCAGGCGCTCTTATAGTCTGCGGCGCTCACACGATATTCAGGACAAGCCTTGTTGATGGCAGTCACCACCGGAGAGGTTGACTTTGACACCGCATACACGGCACTGATTGAGCTGCCGTTGTTTGCTGTGAAATAAGGGAAGCCTGAATTTTCGAAAAATGCAGGAAGATATTTGTGAGCCTCGTCTTCAGAAGCAAAGCATTTGTTGGTGCCGATGGCGGCGAGAGCTGCTTTCTCCTCGTCGGTTACGGCAAGAGCCTTGTTGGCAGAGAGTCCCGAAAGTGTGGAATAGTCTGCATCCGTAAGCTCATATTTCACAGCTTCGGTCTTGTCGTAGACATCAGGCTTCTCAAAACCGTCAAGATGGTCGTTCCAGGAGTTCTCGCTGCAGCCGGTCAGAATGGCGGCACAGGCAAGAAAAGCTGCCGGTCTTATATTGATTTTTTTCATTTTCTTTTCTATTGATGGTTCTGGAGTGAGATTAGAAATTCACTTTAAGGCGCAATGAGAAAGTACGGCCGAATGAATAGAACACCTTGTAGGCATTCTGCCATGTGCCATTCACATTATAGTTGGTCGTTGCATCCTTAACGTAGTTGTAATTGAAAAGGTTGTAGACGTTGCCGTAGATGGTGGCGTCAAAACCGCCCATCTTGAACTTGTAGCTGCAGTTGAGATCAAACTCATTGCCCCATGGAATATTCCAGGGATCCTTTACGTCGAGGATAGCTCCTGAAGCGAGGTCTGAACCATTCACCGAGTAGTCTGAGTAGTTGCGTGCCGACATTGTCCAGTCGCCGCCGATACGGAAGCCCTTGAACGGGCGGAAAGTAACGCCGAGTGCGCCTGTGGTCTGCGCGGAACCGCCGATCTTCACACCCTTCTGGTTAACGATAGCCCATGCATGGTCTTCTGCCTTGATGCCGGAAGCGACATCACCGTTGGTGTTGGCAAGAGGCTGGCCCTGGTCATTGTAGAAGTAACCTTTGGCGTTGTTGTCCCACTGCCAGTCACCCCATGAGAACATACCCTGGATCTCCACCCAATGAGCGGGTTTGTAGGTGAAATTCATCTCCGCTCCGAGGTGACGTGCCTGAACGTTCTCGAGGTTGATGGTGTAACGTTCGCCGGCATGTGCGCCTGAACGGATCTCGGCACTGCGCTGGGTGTCGCGGTCGGTGCGGTCCATCCACTTGGTATAGTAGCCGTTGATGGTCATCGAGAACTTGGGAGAATGATAGCCGTAGCCGAATTCGAAAGAACCGATTTTCTCATTCTTCATGTTCGGGTTGATAGCGTTGCTGGTAGAGGATGAAAGGAATACGCCGTTTGAGAAGAACGGAGCCTTGGAGATGAAACCGCCGTTAACGAAGATATTGTTGTTGCGGTCGATGTTCCAGTTGGCACCACCCTTGATTGTGCCGCCGAGGAATGTTTCCTTCGGTGACTTGGCATGCTCCTCATCATAATAGAAGTGGTCGATACGCTGATAGGTGGTAAGGTTGAGCGAACCTGCAAGGATTGTAGTGATCTGTCCGTCAAGAAGTTTGTATTCAGCCTGTCCGTAGATACCCTCCTGAGCAGTGTGACCGTTGTAGTTGCGGTATACGATATCGCCCACACCGAGCTTCTGATATTTCCAGTTGGGATCAAGAGCGGCTGCATTGTTGGCGGCCTTCACATTCTTACGGCTGGAGTCATCCATGAAGTACTGACCGCTGTAAAGATCGGTGATCTTGTTGTTGTGATGTCCCACATAGTAACGGATGTCGACACCACCGGTGAGGGTAAGACGGTTGGGGAGCACCTCATTCTTATATGTGGAAACAAGGCCATACCATTCATGAGAGTTGTTGCTCATAGACATAACCATGTTTGAACCGGTGGTTGAAGCGGCATTCATGTCCTGGATTGCACCATAGTCGAAAGTGCCGTCGGGACGACGGATAGTAATGTTGCCTGTGGTCCAGTTCAGATTGCCGTTAGAGGCAGCATACCATGAGCTGTTGCTGTAGTCGCCGCGGCCCTGGCCTGAATAACCGCCACCGCTTGCGAGAGAAACGTAGAGAGCGGTGGAGAGTGATGAACGCTCGTTGATCTGCCAGATATGATTGAGAGAGATGATGGGCTTATGATACTTGTTCTTGTTCATTGTGCGCACCTGTCCTTCATTGTCATAACCGAAAGCGGCATTGTAACGATAAGGACTTTCTCCATTCATATACTGCTTCACAGCCTGCCAGTTCTCGATGGTGAGACCATTTGCAGAGTTACGCTGGTCGTGCCACTGGGGAGCGCCGAAAGCTGTCAATGAAAGCTGATGGTTGTCGTTGATACGCTTTGAAACGTTGATGAAGTAATTGTAGGCTTCATATTTTGTGCCCTGCACATATCCGTTGGCCCATTTGCGGCTTCCGAGCACTGTGATGGCCCATCCGTTGTCCATGAGTCCTGTGGAAAGATTGAAGCCCACATCATTGAGGCCGTCATTGCCGGTGCCATACCAGAGAGAACCGCCGCGTTTTGAGTCGAGACCCTTGGTGGTGATGTTGATAGTACCTCCGATAGAGGGTGATGAAAGGATTGCTGCACCAAGTCCGCGCTGGGTCTGCATGCTGGAAGTCACTCCGGAGAGTCCTGCGAAGTTCGACCAGTAAATACCGCCCCATTCCATGTCGTTCATGGGCACACCGTTAATAAGCACAGCCACGTTGGGAGCCTTGAAACCACGCATGTTGATTTTAGCATCGCCATAACCACCGCCGTCAGGGGTAGCCCAGACACCGGGAGTGGTGCGGAGGATCTCAGGGAATTCCTTGTTGCCGAGTTTTGCGTCGATCTCTCCGGCAGTGATCTCGGAGATAGCGACAGGTGTTTCACGTGTGCGTGCCACAGACTGTGTCACCACCACGTCCTGAAGCATATGGGAATCAGGCTCCATCTTTATGGTGCCCATTTCTCCCTTAGCTGCCACCATCAAAGGCTTATAGCCTATATAGGTGATCTTCAGCTCTTTTGTCTTTGCGGGAACTTTCAAAACAAAGTTACCGTCGATGTCGGTGGGAACAGCTGTTGTGGTTCCTGCCGCCTGAACTGTGGCGCCAACCATGGGCTCGCCGAGCTCATCGATTACGTAACCTCGACACGTCATCGTGTTGCCCTGGGCAAAAGCCCATGACACCACGCTTATCAATGCCACGGTTAAGAGAAATAGTCTCTTCATAAATTAGGTTGTTTTTAATTATGAATTATTGGGATTGTTTTGGTCTCTATATCTTTCTGCAATTCGGCGAATCTCCCCGAATCAAACATTCTCATAAGAATTTAATGCAAATTTAACTATTTTTACACTAACATCCAACTTTAGGGCGATTTTTTAACAAATTATTGTTAACACATCTTAATCGCAATAAAATTTATATACCAACCATGACATTTTGACATGATAATATCTCATCATACTACGATGTTGACACTGTCAAGTCGCCCTCTGCGTCAATAATCGCAGCTTTTGAAAGTTTTTCTGTTTTATTCACACTTTTTTTGCCATTATATGAAAAATAGAGTAAATTTGCATCTCTTTAGGACATATCGGTTCAGCAAAGGAAGTATATTCGATGACAAAACCGATTTCCTACTGTTCTGAAATTTTCTGACTAATCAAACATATGACAGCACAAAAAAAACTTAACGCAACCCAGACACTGCTGCGCGACAAAGCGTGGGCTCGCTGGACGGCTCTGGTCCTCCTCGCTTCGGCGATGTTTTTCGCCTACATTTTCGTGGATATCCTATCCCCTATCCAGGAATATCTCACAAGCACCAAAGGATGGTCGCCTATGGCCTATGGACGTTTCGCCGGTTCTGAGACTTTCCTGAATGTATTTGTTTTCTTCCTCATCTTTGCAGGAATCATTCTCGACAAGATGGGAGTGAGATTCACGGCCATTCTTTCGGGAGCGGTTATGGTGGTGGGCGCTTCCATCAACTATTATGCACTGACTGATTCATTTGCCAACAGCGGCCTGTCCTCATTTATGGACGGATTCATCAATCTGCCTGACACTTGGTGGAATGTCACTCCTTTCTATAAAGGTATGCCGGCCTCAGCCAAACTCTCAGCCATAGGATTCATGATTTTCGGATGCGGATGCGAAATGGCAGGCATCACGGTGTCTCGTGGCATTGTGAAATGGTTTGAGGGAAAGGAAATGGCTCTTGCCATGGGTCTCGAGATGGCTATCGCCAGAATCGGTGTGGCCGTTGTGTTCATCGGCTCTCCCGCCATTGCCGCATTCCATGGCAATATAAGCGTGTCACGTCCTGTGGCATTCTCGGTGCTTCTTCTTATCATCGGCCTCATCGGATTCATCGTGTATTCATTCATGGATGCCAAGCTTGAAAAAGAGATGGGCTCCAATGGTGAGGAGAAAGATGATCCGTTCAAAATTTCCGACCTCAAATATATCTTCTCTTCAAAAATCTTCTGGATTGTGGCGCTCCTCTGCGTGCTTTACTATTCAGCAATCTTCCCCTTCCAGAAATATGCCAACAACATGCTTCAGTGCAACCTTGGCATAACAGCCGAACAGGCCGGATGGGTATTCTTCGTATTCCCGCTCGGAGCAGCAGCCATCACTCCTATCCTCGGCAATTTCCTTGACCGTAAAGGTAAAGGTGCCACAATGCTTATCTGGGGCGCTATCCTCATGATAATTTGCCACCTGACATTTGCCTTCATCCTCCCGGCAACAAAATCAGCCGTCGTGGCCTATTCGGCGATTGTGCTTCTCGGCATCAGCTTCTCTCTTGTGCCCGCGTCTCTCTGGCCTTCCGTACCCAAGCTTGTTGACAACCGCCTCCTCGGATCAGCATATGCCGTGATCTTCTGGATCCAGAACATCGGTCTTTATGCGTTCCCCATGATTATCGGAGCTGTGCTTGCTGCAAGCAATCCGGGCGTTGAGAATCCTCTCGCCTACGATTATCAGGCACCGATGCTCGTGTTCGCATCTCTCGGCGTGCTTGCCCTTATTCTCGGCATTATCCTCAAGGCTCTCGATGCCAAGAACCATTACGGACTTGAACTTCCCAGCATTGCTAATAAAGAGGAGGCTCTTGAAGCTGAGGTAATCTCTGCTGAAGAATAATCCGTATTATCTTATTAGGAAAGAAGTTTGAGCTATGGCAAGTATTCTAAAATCCAAAGCAGCCGCATGGGGCGCCATGATTCTTGTGGTGCTTGTGATTATCCTTACTTTCAGCCTGCGTCCGGCATGGTGGGCTTTCATTGATGAGTTTTTCATGTTTATGGCGGTGTTCTGTCAGCTTGTGGCTCTTTATCTCTGGAAACTGAATCCTTACGTCGGGAAGAAACTGCAGACATTTGCAATGTATTTCGGAATATTGATGGTCATAGCCCTGATTGGAGAATACATAGCATATCAGGTATTGATCTGACACATACTGCACATCGTCAGATATAAAAAACAGAACGTGAATCCTTTTCGGAGTATTCACGTTCTGTTTTTATATTCTGTTTATATGATACTGACGACATCCGTCAGCTTACTGCTCGAAATGGATGGAGGCTTCCAAAATGAAATCCCTAAAACTTAAGCTGTTACTGGGGATTCTCGGCAAGCCATTTTTCAGCATTCTCGAGATCAGCCGGAGTGTCTATGCCTATCGTGGGTTCGGAAGTGACAGAGGTCCGGATACTGTAGCCGTTTTCAAGCCAGCGTAACTGTTCAAGACTCTCGGCAATCTCCAGACCACTGCGGGGAATAGACGTTACCTCCGCCAGCACATCGCTCCTGTAAGCGTAAATGCCCACATGCGTGTGGAATGTCTGCCGGTCAAGCCATTCTTTCCATTCCACTCCTCTCACATAAGGGATAATGCTTCTTGAGAAATAAAGGGCATGTCCGTCTTTAGAGGTCACCACCTTCACAAGATTAGGGTCAAACAACGCTTCAAAACCTTTGCTTTTGTCAAATTCCCTGACGAGAGTGGCAAGCTGGGTATCAGGATCTTTTCTGAAACAATCCATAAGAGCCTCAATCTGCGAGGGAGCAATGAAAGGTTCGTCGCCCTGCACATTTATCACCACCTTGGCTGGACTGCCGAGCTTAAGGAATGCCTCATACACTCTGTCGGTGCCGCTCTGATGGGATTCGGAAGTCATCACAGCTGTAAAGCCCGCATTCTCCACACATTCGGCAATCCTGCTGTCGTCGGTGGCGACAGCCACACGGGCTCCCGTGGAAGAGGCTCTTTTGCATACTCTCACAATCATCTCCTCTCCCCCTATCCTGGCAAGCGGCTTGCCGGGGAAACGCGAGGATGCATACCGGGCCGGTATTATGATTATGAAATCATCAGTTTCTTTGGTCATAGTCTGAAAATATTTTGTTCAAATTGTTTATTCGGTTTCTTCCACGTATACACATTATCAACCTACGGTTTCTACGTATTCAGTCAGATTTCACGGCGTCTTCTGTCGATATGGCTTTGCTGTCTGATTTTCTGTCATGATAGTGATGATATGAGCTTTTGAGCCATCCAGGCACTATCAGCGCACCCATAATCAGATATAAATAATACGTCACAATCCTCCAGAACACAGCCATGACCAGCACCATAGCAGAAGAGGTGACAATGTCTCCATAATATCCGGAAAACAGCCATTCGCTGATTCCGGCTCCACCGGGCGTGGGACAGATCATAAGAATGACCCATATCACAAACTGACGGGCAAAAATCACCCATTGCCAGGGTTCCGAATCCGGAATAAAAGCCATGAACAATGCATTCACCACTAAAAAACGGGAGATCCATGACAATGTCGTGCCACTGAACACTTCTATCCAGAACTTGAAAGGACAACTCTTCAGCGAGCGTGATGTGGCCACCATGTCATCGCCGAGTGCCTCGGCCTGTTCACGCCATCTTTTCAGAAGTCGCCACCTGAAAACTTTTACAATCAGTGATTTTATCCAATGAGGACGGAGAATTATTCCGCAGAAAAGGATGATGGTCCAAAGCACTATACCCCCGTAAATAAGCCAGAAAGTGACCCTCACTCCACTTGAGAACAATGATGCTCCCGACGCAAAAATCTCGCCTGCCGGGGTGAGCAGAACGGCAATAGGACAGAACACAACAAAGAAAAGCTCATCAAGGAAAAGAGTGGTGATCATCAATGTTGTGGCCCTTCCGAACTCAATCCCTTTTGAATTCAGGAAAATCATACCTACGGAACTTCCCCCCACAGCCGACGGAGTGATGCAGGATGTGAATTCACACAAAAGATCAACTTCAAATGCGCTTCTCCATTTAAGCTGATTGCCTGTCAGAGCCCTGAATCTCCAGGCATAACCGAACTCTCTCCAGAAAGTGAAGAAAAGTGCCGCAGCTATCCACACCCATGTCTGGAATGAGAAGCTGATTTCTCCCAGCACCTTAAGGAGATTTTCCCGACTTGCGTCTTTCCAGAACATATAGGCCACCACTCCAAGTCCTATCACGACGGGAGCGAGCACTTTCCAGAATGCGAACGTGCCTTTTGATGGAGTTTGTGCAAGTTGAGACGAGTTCATGCAATATAAACAAAAATCCCGGATCAAAAGATGAACCGGGATTCAATTTAGAGGTGCCAACCAGATTCGAACTGGTGTAAACGGTTTTGCAGACCGGTACCTAACCACTCGGACATGGCACCATTCCAATGCTGTAGCCTCTTCGGCTTTGCGAGTGCAAAATTATGAATTCTTTTTCAAACCACCAAATTTTAACACCCTTTTTCTTAATATTTTTTATTTATACTTCGCGTAAATTTCCAGTCCCTTCTGCTTAACTTTCTTCACATCAGCAGGATTATGCGGATCTATCCCTGTCTTCGACAAAGGGGGGACAACCACTTTTGTGCCGGGACGAATCCGGTCGGGATGTCCGAGAATATCCTTGTTGGCCTCATAAATCAATGGCCAGAGATTGAAATTACCATAGTGTTCCTTGGCTATTGTGGTAAGATAGCGTGTTGTGGAGACCGTGTCATAGACCGGGGAATCCGATGGAGCGGTGGGTACATCCCCGTCCCCCGTACCTTCATCGACATTAGTCTCAGTTCTTTCCTCAGAAGTTACAGCCGGTGTTTCAACACTTCGCTCGGACTCTGAACCTGACATACGGCTTGCATCCGCCCTTTTTGAAGGTGTCTCCACTCTTTCTTTATCCAATGTCTCTTTCACGGCTGCCTTGATCTCCTTATTGATATATGAGGGACCCCATATGAACAGTGATATTCCCAATGCCAATACAGCAGCAAGAAAACCGGCCGCAAATCCCCAAAGATAGCGATGACGGGGTTGCTCTTCATGTCTATAAAGATCGATAGGATAATTGATTGTTTCAATTTCCTCCGTCTCACAGCCGTTTCCCGTTCCGGAAGAAGCATTCTCTTCAGAGCGCTCCCCCGCAGAATCCTGATCTTCGTTTTGGGGAATATCATTCTCAGTTTCCCGGTTATCTCCTTCATTTTCCACAGTCTCCGCGGGTGTATCCTCACGATCCCGATACTCATAGACTTCCTGAGTGGCCACTTCCGAAAGTTCCTCCTGATCCGACGCTTCTTCAAGCTCGTAGTCATAGATAGGATCATTCTCGTCAATGACATAATCGTCATCGGCATATTCCCCGTTGCCATCCGGTTCCGGATTGTCAATCACGGCATCTGTAGGTATCTCGTCGGAAATCTCCACGGCCTCAAAAGCCTCGAAAGGCGTGTTCACGGCCGAAGCCACCTCTTTGGCGGCTACAAAGATCACTTTTGAATGTCCGGGTATCTCGATCTGTTCTCCTGTGGCGACATTCACGCTTTTCCGTGCCTCCACTTTCACAAGCTTGAATGTGCCGAAGCCCTTGATCCTTACGTTCTCACCGTTCGCAAGTTCATCCGCAACGATGCGGAAGATCTCCTTTATGAAATCCTCACACAGTTTCTTCTGCTTCCCTGTCTCTATGGCAAGCATGGAGGCAAGGCGTTGAATAGATATCTTATTCTCCATTTTTGATTCGCTGTTTCAAAAGTGGCGATGGTCTGAACGACATCACAATTTTTGGCGGAACAAGAAGCCGTTTTCCCGATGAGGGATGCACGGCAACCCTCTCCATGCGTTTGCGAGGCTCGAAGGTGCCGAACGAAGGCACAGTGACGCTGTCGAGCTCCGCGCCACACTCACCCACGGCAGAGGCAAGTCCGTCGATCAGGTTTTGAACGGTGTCTCGCGAAATATCAAGATTTTTTGAAAGTATGTCGACGAGCGTCTTATTGTCCATGCTTTTATTCTTTTGCAAATTTGAACAAAATTAATGAAAAAAATCGTAACCTCAATCCGCACTTATGATTTTTTCTCCTCTTTTTCTCATCACATTGAAATTTTTCTATAGTTTTACACGTCTATTAAAGTGAGTTGCGTTTTGATATGCATTAGTAATAATTTAAACTTTTCTATCATGAAACTGAAATCACTTTTCGTTTCCCTTGTTTTATTTGCAGCACTGATTCCGGCACAGGCCCAGGTGCTTTACAAAGTGGAAGGCAACGGGCTTAAACAACCCTCCTACGTATTCGGCACACATCATCTCGCGCCTGTGGCTATAGCCGAGGAGTTCGGTGCGGTAAAACCTTTTGAATCCGCATCTCAGGTGGTTGGTGAAATCGACATGACCGTAAACCAGATGGAACTCGCCATGGCGATGCAGCCCCACATGATGGCTCCTGCCGACAGCACTCTCAGCAAGGTGATCGCTCCCGAGGATTTCTCTGTCATTGCAGAGGAATTCAAGAAGTGGGCCCCAATGCCGGGAATGGAACTTAAGATGCTCGACGGAATGAAACCCATGGCTGTCACATCTATGGTGGCTGTCTCGATGGCCCAGAAAACCATGCCTGACTTCAACCCTCAGGAACAGCTCGACTCATGGTTCCAGAAAGAGGGGAAAGCCGCAGGGAAAACCATAATTCCTCTGGAAACCGCCGAACAGCAGGCCACCCTCCTCTTCGACACCACTCCCATCAAAGCTCAGGCCGAAGCTCTCGTAGAGCTTCTCAAAGATCCCAAGAAAGGGAGTGAGAATACCGCCAAACTTACCGATGCCTATAAGAAACAGGATCTGAAGGCGATGCTCTCCCTCAGCGAGGCTGAAGACGAACACCCGGAATTTATGGAAGCCCTTCTTGACCGCCGCAATGCCGACTGGCTGACAAAACTTCCTGAAATATTCAGCAAAGGGTCAACATTCGTGGCTGTGGGTGCCCTTCATCTTGCCGGAGAGAAAGGCGTGGTGGAAGGACTCCGGAAACTTGGCTACACAGTGACTCCTGTGTCAAAATAATATTCAATCGGGAAAATCATCCTGAAATAAAAACCGGGCTGTCCTGCATTTTTCAGGCAGCCCGGTTTTTACGCGTATTTCACAACCGCACCGGTTATCCTTATTTGCTTCCGGACGAGGACGGGGCTGATGAGGCGCCCGGTGCCGGAGAGGGAGCCGGAGCAGGAACGGCGGCAGGTGCCGGTGCGGGCTGCATTGCCGATGGCAACGGGCTCTGTGACTGCTGAACCGGATATCCCGGATTTTCGGGTGTGCCGGAATTGTTGAAGAACGGATAAGGTAAACCAAACAGAACATCGGGATTCTTGCCAGGGCTGAGCCATCCGTCGTTGACGGTGTCGCGGCCGGATGCATTCTCGAAGGTGTAGAGATGGAATTTATAGAGCATGGATGAAAGATGCTCGAAAACTCCTGCCATGATCGACTCATACGTAAGCCATGCCGAGGTGGCGGTGAAGCAATACACCTGGAAGGGGATACCTCCGTTAGTCTGAGGCAACGTAGTGACGAAGCAGAAACATATATCCTTGTCTGGCGCGATATTCGGATTGGCATCAAGCCAAAGTTTCATATATGCGCGGAACACTCCGAGATTCGTCTCCAGCGAACCGTCAACGAGTCCTTCGGGATTATTTACATCGGCCACCTTCCCGGCATCACGCTGCGCGATCTTCTTTGTGATCCAGTCTTTAAGAAGGGGAATCTGTGCGAATTCCTCAAGCATCTTGTCATCTGTGGGGAGCACACTGTCGGCATCAATCATGTAGGAACGCTGTATGCGGCGCGTGTTGCTCTGCTGCATGCTCCGGTAATTGGTGAAACTTCCGCTCACAAGATGATACGGCGGGATGGTTGTGGTTGTCTTGTCCCAGTTCAGCACCTTTATCTGTATGAGCGACACCTCAGTGACGGTGCCGTTGGCATCAGTGCCCGGCACTTTGATCCAGTCACCCACATGCAGGGAATCATTTTCCGAGAGCTGCACCCCCGCAACGACGCCCAAAATGCTGTCTTTGAAAATCAACATGAGCACAGTGGCGAAAGCGCCAAGTCCGGCGAGAAGTGCGGCGGGCGACTTATTGATCAGGATGGCGGTCACCACAATTGCACATATTATCCAGATTATACCCTTCACGAGCTGCACAAGACCATGAAGCGGCAATTTCTTTTTGTTTGCCCTCTCGTCGACATGCCTCCACACAGCTTCCGTAAGTATGCAGAGGGAGATCGACAATATGAAAGCTATATAGACCCATGAAATTCGCGTGAGCCATCCGGCGAGAGACACCTTATGAGTGAGGGTAAACTGGATGAGCACAATGAAAACTATGGGCGGTACTATCCTTGCAGTCTTGGAGAAGAAATTACTGTCACGGAGCGTGGTGTAGAGATCATTATGGAATCTGTCGCCTACTCTGCGGATTATAAACACCACAATCCATTGCACAACCCAGCCCACGGCCCATGCAAGGACAAAGACCAGAATGGCATATATCCAGGTGAACAACGTTTCGTTGTGCTCCTGCCCGATGATGGACAGAAGGAAATTGTCAATATCCATCATCAGACGGGCTATGGCATAGGTGTCTTCCGCGGCATGCGGTGTGAGCTCCACTTTAGGAAGCTCGTTCATGGCCTGGGCCACTTGGTGTGCATGTGGAATCATATCATTCAGATTAAGGTGGAACAGATGTTTTATAGTGGAATAAGAATCAATCTCTCTTTCCTATTTTAATTACAACTCAGGCTTGCCAATAGTTCAGTCCTCTCTATTCAAAAAAAAGGGCACTGGCTCAGAGCCACCCCAAGCCATTTGCGGCATTTTTCATTCCAATCATATATTATTGAAAATGGAAAACTTAAAAATGCATTAACATATTTTCACATTTAGAAATAGCAAAAATTGCACACTCAAAAACCCATTGTGCAAGCATTAAAAAAACATGTTGTAAAACATATTTCCTTTGTATCTTGTTATATCATTGCCGCTTATGCAGCCTCATTTCACTTTTTATCCTTATATTCAGAAAAAATAACTTAAAATAATTAGGTTTACACTCTGACTTATTATAACTTTGGAGAGGAAGGAAAGAGAAATCTTAAAAACTATTAAAGAATTATGGAACAAACTTTAGTCATCCTCAAGCCTTCATGCGTAGGCCGCGGACTCATAGGAGAAGTGGTAAGCCGCATAGAGAAGCGTGGCATAATCATCACTGCAATGAAAATGATGCAACTTGATGAAACTATCCTCAGGGAGCACTACGCGCATCTCGTCGACAGACCTTTCTTCCCCGGACTCTGCAAGTCTATGATGGCCACTCCTGTGGTATGCATGGTGCTTAAAGGGGTTGACGTGGTAAGTGTGTTCCGCACGATGGTTGGCGCCACCAACGGCCGCAAGGCCGAGCCCGGCACTCTCCGCGGGGATTTCTGCATGAGCGGACAGGCAAACATCATCCACGCCTCCGATTCACCGGAAAACGCCTTGATCGAGATCAACCGGTTCTTTAAACCCGGAGAAGTGTGTGACTACACTCCGGCCAACATCTCTTTTCTTTACGCCGACGACGAAGTTAACCAATAACCCCTAACCAAGTATATTTCCTCTCTTCAGGAAACTCACACCTACGAAATGACATTTTTCAAGAAGATAGCAGCTCTCGCCTTAATGACAGCGTTCGCTGTGCCGGGAGCATTTTCACAGACAATAGTCAGCAAAAACCCTCATTCTGCAGCTCACAAACAGCTCCTCGCGAATCAGGCGAAAAATAAAGATCAGATCCGCCTGGTAGAGAAAAACACTTTCATCGACCTCATTGATGATATCGAGCCCGAACCTGACATCTTTACAGAAGGCTGGAACAGCAAGGCGGTGAATCCTTTTAAAGCCGCGGATGTTCCCGATTCTCAGGTTATCGACGTCACAGGCTACGCGATGCCGGTGCCCGGAAGAGTAACATCCAACTATGGCTACCGTGCCAAGTTCGGAAGAATGCACAAGGGAATCGACCTTCAGATCAAGAGCAATGATACAATCTATGCGGCATTCGACGGAAAAGTACGACTCGTGAACTATGAGGCACGCGGATTCGGAAATTACGTTATCATACGCCATCCCAACAGCCTCGAGACTGTATACGGACACCTTAACAAATCTCTCGTAAAGCCCGACCAGAATGTGAAAGCGGGCGATCCGATTGCTCTCGGAGGAAGCACGGGACGAAGCACAGGTCCTCACCTTCATTTTGAAACCAGATTCATGGGTTATGCGATCAATCCTTCAGCTATCTTCGATTTCGCTAACCAGACCACCCACACCGACACTTATCTTTTCAGCAAGAAAACTTATACCAAGGCCCGCAACTATGCGCCCAAGGCAAACTTTGCAAAATCAAAGGAGAACCCCTACAAGGCAGCAGAGACAGAGATTGCAAGCTACACTGTAAAGAAAGGCGACACTCTCTCGTCAATTGCCAAAAGCTATGGTCTCTCCGCCACCTCGCTGCGCAAAATCAACGGCATGGACAATTCCGATGTCATTCGCGTGGGACAGGTGTTGAAACTTAAATAAAACCCCATAATTCCAACACGATATTTATTTCATAATCAGAAGCGCCGCCCGGATTTTCCGGTGCGGCGCTTCTGATTATTGTTGTCTGGTTATTATTGTCTGGAGAATTATCCTTGAGAAGGTTTTATTCTCAGAGTTTAGCTGCCTCCACAAAGGCACATCTCATCATGCACAGCTTCTCAAGCAATCTCTCCATCTGAGCAAGGGGAAGCATGTTGGCCCCGTCGCTCTTCGCTACAGAGGGATCCTGATGAGTCTCCATGAAAACGCCGTCGGCGCCTGCCGCAAGGGCAGACATGGCTATGGTGGAGATAAGACCCGGGAGACCACCGGTCACTCCCGCTGCCTGATTCGGCTGCTGGAGACTATGGGTGGCATCTATGATCGTGGGGCATCCGCACGCCGCCTTCATCTCCGGAAACGCCCGCATATCCACGATAAGATCTGTATATCCGAAAGTTGTGCCTCTTTCCGTCACGGCCACATTGTCGTTGCCGGCATCCCTTACCTTCCCCACTGCATGGGCCATGGAGCCCGGCGACAGGAACTGTCCTTTCTTGATGTTGACAAACTTACCGGTCCGTGCGGCTGCCACAAGCAGATCGGTCTGACGGCACAGGAATGCCGGAATCTGAAGCACGTCGACATATTCTGCAGCCATTTCCGCCTCCTCCGGAAGATGGATGTCTGTCACAACAGGTATGCCGAATGTGCTTCTCACCTTTCCGAGTATTTTCAAAGCTTTCTCATCTCCTATACCCGTGAATGAATCTATACGGCTGCGGTTGGCTTTCCGGTAACTCCCCTTGAACACATACGGTATGTCAAGACGCTCTGTTATCTTCACCATCTTTTCCGCTATGTCAAGAGCCATATCCTCACCCTCGATCACACATGGTCCGGCAAAAAGGAAGAAATTGTCGTGACTGCTCGAACTGAGATATCTCTTTATGTCTATATCGGTTGTCATCGCTTATTGTTTTTGGTTTATGATTAAACAGGTGTATCAGTTCTTAAACATACAAACACCCGCTGTTGTCAGCATCTTTTGTCCATCTGATTTATGATATGCACTGCCGTAACGCCATATAGAGCGGCTGTCTCGGTGCGCAGACGGCTCTCTCCGAACGTCACCGGTGTGAATCCGCATTCCACGGCAAGACTCACCTCTTCGGGCGAGAAATCCCCCTCGGGGCCTATCATTATCACCACCGGACTCCCGGCCTTGCAACAGTCCACGAAATCTCTGCGAGGATATGCGGAATCGCAATATCCGAAAAATTTCTGAACCCCTTCAGGCACACTCTTGACGAAGGAGCGGAAATCCGCCACCTCCTCTATCTTCGGCATAACCCCTTTGAGACTCTGTTTCATGGCCGAAACCATCACCTTCTCAAGGCGTTCTGTCTTCATGATCTTGCGCTCGCTTCTGCGGCATTTGAGGAGCACTACCCTGTCTATGCCGATTTCTACTGCCTTTTCAAGCAGCCATTCCATACGGTCGGCATGCTTTGTCGGTGCCACGGCAAGCGTAATTTCGCTTCCCCAGTGATTGGGCACATCCTCCCTCTCTCTGATTTCTACGAAAGTGTGGCGCTGGTGGGCCTCGACTATGACGCATCTGAAGCGATGCCCCTTGCCGTCAACCACAACTACCTCATCACCCTCCTTCATTCGGAGCACACGGCAGCAATGTGCCGATTCCGATTCCGGGAGCTGACCTGTGGTCTCGATATCCGGTGAATAAAACTGAATCATATATCTGTCGATAATCGGAATCCTGTCAGGGTTCAATCACGGAATCATCAATTGCCTCGTCGGTGGTTACTTTCGGTTTCTCATCGTCCCTGAATACGACCCAGAAGCTTACCGCCACTACAAGTGAATAGGCTGCGAATATATACCATGACGTATGCCAGCCCTCAATCTGGGCAACAGGAGCAAGACCATCCGAGAACACATAATGGTTCACCACACTGCCGGCGGCAACTGTGCCGAGAGCCGCGCCGATACCGTTTGTCATGAGCATGAAAAGGCCCTGCGCGGAACTGCGCATGGAGGGATCGGTCTGCTTGTCGACATAAAGAGATCCTGAGATATTGAAGAAATCGAAAGCCACGCCGTATACTATCATGGAAAGCACGAAGAGCCACACACCGTCTCCCGGGTTGCCGAGACCGAAGAATCCGAACCTCAGCACCCAGCCGAACATGGCAAGGAGCATAACTCCCTTGATTCCGAATCTCTTAAGGGCATAAGGAATCAGAAGGATACACAGAGTCTCAGACATCTGCGAGAGCGAGATAAGCGCGGTGGCATTCTGGGCTCCCCAGGTGGATGCAAAATCAGCTATGTCCTTATAGGCATTGATAAATGTGGTGCCGTAACTGTTGGTGATCTGAAGCGACACTCCGAGAAGCATGGAGAATATGAAGAATATCGCCATCTTCTTCTCCTTGAAAAGTGAGAACGCCTTGAGTCCGAGTGCCTCGCCAAGAGATTTGGCCTCACCTTTGGAAACCGGACACTTCGGCATGGTCAGGGCATAAGCGGCCATTACCACACTCAGAATACCCGATGAATAGAGCTGATAATATGTTTCCTGCATCGAAACACCATCTATCCTGAGGAAATTGGTCACGAGCATGGAGCAGATAAAGCCCACGGTGCCGAAAACCCTGACAGGGGGGAAATGCTTCACAGTGTCAAGACCGGCTTTCGAGAGGGCTGTGTAGGCCACGGAATTGTTAAGTCCGATAGTGGGCATGAAAAATGCCACAGAGATGGTATAAAGGGTAAAGAGAGGCCCGAATTCAGCCACATCCACACTTGAACAGTAATAAGCCGCTCCGCACATCGACACGCCGGCTATCAGCTGACAGAGGCTGAGCATCTTCTGGGCCTGAAGCCAGCGGTCGGCCACGATGCCCACGAGCGCGGGCATGAAGATCGACACGATTCCCTGCACTGTGTAAAACCAGAAAATCTTGTCGCCGAGGCCCTCTCCGGCAAGGTAGATGCCGAGCGACGTGAGATATGCTCCCCATACGGCGAATTCAAGAAAGCTCAGAAGCGCGAGCTTTGTTTTCAAGACTGTGTGTGATGCCATTGTTTCAAAGTATTAAATTTGCAGACCATGTGTAAGCCTCTGGAGGAACACATGGTCTGCAAATTTAAGCATTTTTATTGAAAATAACGCCCACACCCTGCACAAAATAGAGCATCACGAACCGTGGAGCATATTTAAGACCCTGTTCCCCTGCGTTAACATACATTGAGGAACGTGGTCTGAGTCACGTTCAGACGTCAAGAAACTGACTGCGCGAATGGATGTGGATGGATGTGGAGTCGCAATCGGCAGACCCTGATGCCTGCAATGAGTTTTTCCATTTTCTTATCTCATCAGGAGTGCTTGAACAATATCCGGCAAGGGCGTCATCCGTGCCGTTGATCACCACTCCCCGGGCTCCCGGCTCGGTCATGACACACACAAGACGTGCCATCATCTGATGGATTGTTCCCTGGCAATATCTTGACGATGAATCCACACTTCTCTGTGCCCGCAGCGAAAGATAATTGAAGAAGTTCAGCATATAGATACGGTCGGAATGCAGGAGGTTGACATATTGCTCCTTGCTGAACTCCATTATGCTCGAACGCCCTATCGACACCGTCTTGTAAGGATAGAATGTATGAATGCCGAAAAGACGGTCTGCTCCAAGCACTTTTCCGAAACCCGAACGCTCCTCGATAGTGATCGGTGACTCCTCGAGAGGATGAATCAGACTCACTTCGCCGGAAATGAGAAACTTCACCATACTTACAGGATCCCCGGGCTCTGTGAGCACATCTCCCCCTTTGTAATTCTGAAAAGAGATATTGGTCTTCTCTAAAAAGGATGACACATGGTCTTTACCCACTCCCTTGAAAAGCGGAAGATCCATGATCATTTCATACATTGTGGCCATACAGCATTGAAAAAAAATTGCGACTATTCCGGTTAATTTTCTGATTCAGAAAACGTTGACGCGAGGAGAGTGAGAAGTTGCGGATATTATTTAAAGAATCTCCTGATTATTTAACGTTCTTTGACCTAAAATTGTTAACGATTGAGCCACTTTTTTGCATAAAAAAAGCAGCCGACTCATCATCGACTGCTTTTTTTTGTAGCGGGACCGAGAATTGAACTCGGGACCTCCGGGTTATGAATCCGACGCTCTAACCAACTGAGCTATCCCGCCATACGGACTATATCTTTCCGTTTTGCGAGTGCAAAGTTACACATTATTTTTGATTCTGCAAAACCATTTTTAAATATTTTTTCAGATTTCCCCGTAAGCCGATCCAATTGAAGGAGATACCTTATTATTTAAAAATCACTTACACGAAAAAAAAGATTTCTGATTTTATCAGGCGTCTGCAGCCTGAATCTTTCCGAACCGCCGTTTCAAGGCGTTTTTCGCGCTTATGAATCCGGCAGACATCATAAAAGAAGTGATCGGACTGAGATAATTGAACACACAATATGGGAAATAGACGAGTGTCGGAACGCCGAGCACCGCAGACTGTGTGAGTCCGCAGGAATTCCAGGGGATAAGCACGGATGTCACCGATATCGAATCCTCAAGGCTCCGGCTCAGAACTTTCGGATCTATTCCCATTTTCTGAAAAACGCCCTTATACATATTGGCTCCTATTATTAAGGAGAGGTACTGATCGGCGGTGAAGCCGTTGAGCAGAAGTCCGCTTCCGAGGGTGGTGCCGATCACCGATTTCCTTCCGGTGAGCCTGGATGTGATGCCCCGCGACAGCGACCTCAGCATACCGGTGCCGATTAGAACACCGCCAAACAGCATGGCGCTCGTCACTAAAAATATGGTAGGTAGCATACCGAGGAATCCCGAAGTGCTCACAAGTGAGTTGAAACCCTCGTCGGGTGTGGAAAACACGGCTCCGCTCCATAATGACTTAAGGTAATCGCCATCAACCGGAAATTGCGGCTGAAACAGCATCATGGACCCACATCCCAACATGGCGCTCACTGCGAGGGTAATATTGGTGTTGACTCTGAGAACTATCAGTGATACTGTGATTGCAGGCACAAGCAGAGCCCACGGGGTGATCCGGAAAGTGGCGTTGAGTGTCTCCACCATTCCTCCGCCTGATGAAAGGGATTCCACCGGCTCTTTCAATATTCCCTCGGCAAGAAAGACAGCAAGCGCTATGCCCATCGACGGACCAGCAGTAAGCAACAGGAAACGGATATGCGTGAAGAGATCCACGCCGCAGCTGCTCGATGCAACCACTGTGGTGTCGCTCAACGGGGAAACCTTATCGCCGAAATATGCACCTGAAATCACAGCTCCGGCTATCCACGGCTCGCTATACCCCATCACGCTTCCTATGCCCATGAAGGCCACGCCTATGGTGGCGATTGTGGTCCACGAACTTCCTGTAAGCACCGAGATGCAGGCACTCACAGCGCAAACGGAGACAAGGAAAAACGTAGGATTCAGAAATTGAAGGCCATAGTGGATAAACGTAGGCACAACGCCTCCGAGCATCCATGTAGTGGAGAGTAGGGAGATAAACACAAGAATGGGGATTGCAGGCAGAATCTGCCTTGCGCTGATCTTCATTCCGTTCCAAAGCTCCTTCCTGTGGGTCCTAAGTCTGCCATATGACAGAATCAGCCCCAGGGCTCCGGCGCCCAACAATACGTAAGGGCTCCACGTGCCTATAGAGTCAGCTCCCTGATAAATTATCAGAGAAACGAGTGAGATTAATAAAAAAGCTATAGGAATAATCGAAAGGAGAAATGAAGGGTCAGTCGGTGTCTGGGTCTTGCTGTCCAATTTGTCAGTATTTTATCAAATATTAAATCCTATTGCCGCAATATAAGGGCTATATATGCCCCGATGCGCTTTCACAGCGCAAAATTACTAAAAAAACACACCCCAGTCAATCATTTTAAGTTAAAATTCATCAATCACCACCCTCATCCCTCCGCAGCCTGCCGTGAAAATAATGGAGGCACCCCTCGCGGGATGCCTCCATCGACCGACGTTTCAAAAGAAACATCAATCAGTTTACGCATGACTGTAATTGTCAGCGTGTTTTTCACCAACGGCTTTCACAAGAGGTTGGCAAAGCCTACATATTACTAATTGCATATCATAGAGCAATGTTTCACAACATCGCTCTACAAAAACGTACTTGCTTACTTTTCTAACATTAAATTGCCAATTAGTTACGTCTTTGGTAATGATTGGAGCGACCTCGGATAGAGCCAGCCCGTCTCCGAGATTCGAGAAGTTCCTGAAATTGAATCAAACAAATCATCACCATTCTTACATATACTTCTAAATAAATCTAACTACTATCCTATCAATTTATTAAAGCTCGAATCCTTAATAAGAATCATGCCTTCGCCGTCAAACAGATAAATGGAGGGCAATGCCCTTATCACATAAATCTCCTCCTCTTCTATCCGGTCAACAGCAATACCCACCATCCAGTCGTCAGGGAATTCCTCTTTTGAGGATTCCCATCTCTCTCTGTCTCCCGTCACATCTACGGCTATGATTTTCATATCCTTTCTGACGGGAGTACGTATCATCTTATTCTTCACCTCCGAGCATTGCTGACAATCCGGATCATAAAACATCAGCAGCGTCAAAGAATCACCGAGTTCCCGGTGCAGACGGTGGCTTTTGCCATCCCTGCCTATGAAAGTGAAATCATTACCCTTGGTGCCGACTCTGTTTTTCATTGCCTGCTTTAACCTGAAATCAGCCCTAACCCTTCTCTCTACAGGAGTTGAGCTGTCGTTGATCCACTCGCGAGCGAAAAGGATATAGAGTTCTTCATTACCCATCGGACTGTTGGGATCATCAAGATAGCGGTCAGCCACGTATCCCAACAGCTCTCCGGAATCCTTTCCCTCTGATGCTCTCTTCAGGAGTCTGGAGACAGCCTTCTGCGCCTCAGCCTCGGGAGTGACAGCAAGCAAAGTCTGGAAATTCACGAAGTTCTGCTCCATGAAAGCAGTGTCAAGACTCCTGCTGTCACGTGCGAAATCCAACGAATCCCAGAAATGCTCAGCCACAAAAGCAGCCCTCTCCTCAGGATTCCTCATAGAATCAGGCACCACCGGCAACGCCAACTCCATCACATTTTCTTTAAAAGTCTCTCCTGCGGATTGCTCTTTACGAGAACCTCCGCAGGAAGGAACCAATAAGATTATTAATGAGGTTGCTAATATATGAATTACCTTAATATCCAAATTAATACACTGATTATGGAATAAGTGAAGAATTCCAATCTGTATAATCAGGGACTCCAATTGGATTATTTGAAGGGTCTCTTGTATATTTTACTTCAATAATATCTGAAGCTTTTATAATATCAAGATTATTCCCGTTCCAATCGATTTTAGTCCATTTACCCTGCTTAAAATAAGGATTTGTAATTCTGAGTGTTGTCTCTGTTTCCGTATCTACAGAATTAATTGTTCTCAAACGACAACGAACCCGTCGAATTTTCTTATTACCATTATGGTCATTCAACTTGTCAGGTACAATCAAGCCAAATGGATTATCGGCACTCAGTTCATCGTTGTAGTTTTGCCATGTAACCACCTTTTGATATTTAATTCGTCGTTTTCCTTCTGTAAACACTGATGGACCAGAAGAGACAACAAGCGTACCAATAGGATTATTCTCAATATCCTGTTGATTTGATTCGATTTCAAATACTAACGGGAAAATAGCCTCAGGCAAATTATCATCAAGTGTAAAGAAGACAGTAAGTGGTTTTCCTATCTCTGCCTCAACTTTATTTTCCCATTGCAACCGATTATACGGGAATTGGTCAGGAACATTGTAGTTACCTGCAAATATTCTGTTGCGAGTTATCTCAAATGGAGGTGACACAATAATATTTACCTGTCTACCCAGACCTGTTTCTTGATTCACAACAACAAATGATCCGGTAAGTGTCTCAGTAGGAATCGCAGTAGTAGTAATCTCAAAGAATTTATAATCAGAATACTGATCTTTTGCATATCCCTCCGGAACTCCGTTAAATTCCTTTATACTTGTCACTACACCAGCAAGATTAGGATTTGTAATATCAAGAGAACTGTAATCTATTAGATTATTATTCTGTTTAACAGAATTATTATTTATATCTGATTTATATTTATATCCAAAATAGAACATACGGTTCTCTTCTTTAGTCACCACATGAGTTGTCTGTGTCACCCAAAGCATTGACGTTCCATTAGAGATGTTCAACATCTTTTCTGTTCTAAAATCAAACGACAGATTATTGTAAGTAACGCCACCCAACGCTTCTCCAGGAGTTTCTCTACCTGAGGCTGTTACTTTGTTAATCGTTACAATATATTTAAAATTTCGGATAATATTATAGACATTAAAGACGCCTGTATCAGCTTTCTTCCCAAGATCTATCTTATAATATGATGAACCTTCATTCTTATAATTGCCCTTGACTATTATAACCGTAGAGTTAAGAGAACTCTTTGGTCTTTCATATAAAAATTTTGCTTCAGGAGTAAAGCTGCCGGCGTTAACATCTGTATTTTCAAATTCGGCTTCACCTGCCAAAATGCCCGGATAATCTAAAGACTCATAGTCTTTCTGAGTTTTATTTTCAAGAAACTCGGGAAATTTAGCATTATACCAAGGAGCGACAGTACCGGCCGATGGAGTATTTACAACCATAAAGCCTTCAAGTTTGAAGTTGTTATCAGCACTATTTTCGACACTAATCTGAGCAAAATTCCGAATCATCGGAACAGCTGTCAATTTAGTTTTCGTTTCATCGCTGAGAGTGAAATTACCATTATCATCTACTGTTCCATAACCATTGGGGAAAACGACACGCTGCCAATATGCTTCATTTCCTCCTGAAACAGTCAGACGGGAAATCAACTCTTCTGATCCATATTTACCAAGATCAAGTGTAACATCGTCAGGTACTGCAATTAAATGCAGAACCCGCGGTTCATTTGTCTGCAACAATGTCACATTAAAGTGCAACATTCCATCATCTCCGATACGCTCATTGGTAGCCTTATAATTATTTATATAAGTATTCGCAGTCGGATCTCCGTCACTCTTCTTTGCAAATGCAATAATATAAAGCTGAAGATTATTATAATCAGCAGTTTCTCCCATTGCACGTGTATGGGTATTCACCATCTCAGGAACAGAGACGGAAACGTCAAGTGTGATCGTCCCATCAGGGTTAACCTCCGGACTATGATCGGGAGCAAAAACATCGTCATCCGAGCAAGCTACTGCAGACAATAGTATTGCTAAAAAAGATATATATTTAAGTATTTTCATATATTGTTCTTTTAAATCATGTTAAGAGGTTAACGAGTTTTATCTCCCCAAGTGAAAGGATAATAAGGCACATTAAATTGATATTCTGCTTCATACCGACCGTATGAATCTGTGATAATTATATTACTTTGTTGTTTCACTTTATCTGTCCAATACCATTCATCATAAACGCAACGTACAGAAGCAGAACTTTGATCAGATGCAATTTTCAAAACACCTCCAGTTATTGATGGTTTCTGCACAACACGACCCTGTGCAGTCCAATAACCATTATGACTACTTGAATCATCATCATAAAGGTTAAATAGCATGGGAATCTTTTCTGAATCTGAAAGCTTTGTTATATATTCCAATTCACTTCTTGTCGGGAGACGCCATCTTCCGGCAGGGCAATCCTTTTCCTGAAATGATGCACATCTTCTAATTGCGTCTTCTTTAGACATTTTTCCCGATTTTCCCCAAGAAGATGCAACTCTGAATTTAGGTGCAATATATTTGTCCTTATTTATATCTGCAGGATAATAATTCTCTAAGGCTCTAGTTGTTCCATCCATATCTTTCACCTTAACAAAATTATTGTATTCTAAATCGAATGGATTGTCAACTCGAGGATCTCCAATTATATATTTCGTATTTTCATCAAGTTGGGTAGTCGTGATAATATACATATTCGGATTTGAATTATTACCACTCAACGTTGAAGGTTTTCCCCAAGTTTGAGAAGTATTTGAATTGTTATTGATATAAACATTTCCAAATTCCGAATAGTCTTCAGAATTTATTTTTTTTGTTTGACTGAAAATATAATCAGATCCTGAAATCTTATTTCCTGTTATAGTTCCTCCTGCCCAATTTTGATCTGCTTCAATATACATCTGTGGATATTGTTCTATGGTTATTAATTCTTTAAAAGAAGTTCCACCAACCTTATAAATATCCTCATGCTGAATTGTTATTTCTATAGTATATCGAGAATACGCCTTTTCCAAAGGATTAGAAGGGCTGTAATATGAAATACTTTGACTGTTTACTGCATAAGGGAGTGAACTCTGGTTAATTTTCGCTCCTCTACTATCATATGGCTCCCATATATCAAGTTTATGTGTAAAATCTATAGATGCCTGCTTATGTATATCATCTATATTCAAAAAGTCATATACACATAATCTTGTGGTATCATTATTATTTTCCTTAAATCTATCATTAGACTTATCTATAATAGATTTAGGGACAGTTACAACATACTCACTACCGTCTGTATTAGTATTATACCTACGGTATTTCATCTTAATATCAGTTATTATCGTTTTATGAGAAGTATATACCGGTATCGAAATATATTCCTCATTATCCATAGTATAGTTATTTCTGTCTACTACGAGATAGCGAGACTCATTTAAGTCTACATCCATTTTCACACTACCCCATTCAACAGCGTAGTAACTGAGGTCATCAAGAGGCAACGGCACATCAGGAGTGAAACTGCCTAAAACGTCTACGTTGAGTTTTACGGCATAATTGATATTACGCCCAAGCTCATTACCCTTTACGACAGGAACCATATAATAGCATGTGCGATAACGTTCCTCTCCCTGTTTTTTCCAAGGCACAGTAAGGGTCATGTAAGTCATCGGCGTCTCCACATCGTTAGGATCCCATTTGTTGGGGAAAGTATAGAATGGACTATTGAGCTGATAAGGATAGTCAGCTCCTTCCACTTTAGAGAAAGTTCTCTGTCTATGATCATTATCAGCAGCTGTTGTCGTTTTATAATAGTCTTGACTCTGAGGGGTGTAATCAGAAGAATTGACCTGTGAACGAGTCACTCCATTGGTAATAAGTACTGATATATTATCGGGGGCAGGAGTCCATTCAGCTCCCGAATCATCAACATACTTATCAGAGATCTTTACCGAGAATGAAATTTTCGATGCAGATCGTCTTAAATTTACAGAGCCAGATGCCTGATCCTGTGAAGTATTGGCATTACTTCTGTTAACCGTTGCAGTTCCGTCCATGACAAATGAACTCTGCTCTTTCATAGAAGCAAAATCTGGATTTACAACTATTTGTTCAAGAGATGAGAGTTGTGTGTCAACATTAATCTTACTTGCCTCGGCATCCGGAAGATTAGCAATTACATAAGCTGTGCAGCTGCCGTTTCCGGTACCGAACAAAGTAGTCGCAAGACTTTTAGAAAGCTTTATTTTAACCTCTGCAAGTTCATTCTTATCTATGTCTTTAACATACTCCACGTATGACGGAGTGACCGCAGCTTCCGTCCCGTTCGGATACAAACAGATTACCGCTGACTTGATAAGATCTTCATTACGAGTGTTGTCGGCAGCTCGCGTTGCTATCTTTGAATTACGGAGTCTTATTGTTATAAATCCTGCATTTTCTCCGGATTCCAGTCCGGTGTCAAGATCATCAGAACAGCCTGATTGTATTATGGTCACCAGCAAAACAGTCATCAACATTAAACTGAGCCGGCATATATTTTTGAGTTTTCGGATCATAATTTAGATGATTTATTGAATCTGGCGATTCTGAATTATAGTAATATACGATTTACCGGGGCCATAACCTCCACCCTTGAGTACGTCAGCCGTCACAACACGACCATCCGCCATTTCAACAACAATCTGAAGTCGCTTGACATTATTCTCCTCCCTCGGGTTATCCTTTGTTCGGATTGTCAATTCTGCCGGAGTTGTTCCATCAATCGTGCCGCTTAATGTTTCAACCTCGTTTCCATTTTTATCTACGAAAACAAATGCTCCCTGTTTACCGCTCTCATGAATGAATACAGCATGCCATGTTGCATTTACCGGTGTGGCAAGAGTAAATTTCGCCTTAATGTCCGTTAAATCATTATGGAAAACTACTTGTGCATTTTCTGTATCGACAGTGCAATTATTGTCTGCTGAATTAAAGTTGATTGCACCTCCTGTCGCAAGACCCGGATTATCTGTATAATCCCAGATAGTTTCATGTTCGTCCCAATCAAGAACTTTTAGTGTGAGAGTTGCATCCAAACCTGCCACCTCAACAACCTCAAATTCATATATATGGTTACGAGCCATATCAAGATCGTTCAATGACTTCCTGACTTGATAATGATAAATCTTTTCCGAACCATCGGCTGATTGAACATTAATGTTAAGAATCGGCTCATCACCTGCATTCGCAGTAGTCCATGAAAACTCGGGAATATAAAATCCCCAGGCATTTTTTCCTTCATGATTGTATGAATAAGCCTGGATTTCATTATTAATAAACCATTCCGGGTTTGAAATCGCAAACTCACATACAGATGTCTTTTCGGGCCAAACCTTATTTTTATCTACATCAGGCAAATATGCGCCGCGATTATTCATACCAGTCAAAGTGACTGAAGTTATATTTGCTCCATCCGAGTCGGGGATCGCATCAATAACTCTGATCTTAGCCATTGCCCTCTGCATATCAAGGGGCTCTGTTTCTGTAAGATCAATTCGATTTTCTTCATCAGCGCCATCAATCTGAGCACGAGTCAACGTGAACTTCCGAATACCTGCCATAGGGATATATCGTTTCGAATTGATATCAGGGGTCCACGCTGTAGTAGCATCTTGAAATCCATTATATGCAAACCCAAGTCGTTGTTGTGACAGTTTACTGAGATCATACATATAAAAAGCCATGTCGTTAATCTCATCACAAGTTTGACTATTACCTATACCTTTCGAATTAGCTATAACAAGAAGACTGAAAGTTACATTATCTTGGGCATAAGAAAAATACTCCCGATTAATGGCCATTGTCAAATCATAAGCTCTATGATCATCGCTTACTCCGGAGGGAATTACTGTAAAGTCACCTGGTTCGAACTTTTTCATAAGTCGTCCCTCATCGTTCAGAAGCAGTATTCTTATGTCTTGTGTGTCAATGTAATTTTCCGCAGCGGTTGAGCCTTCATCCGGATGTCCATAGTCATCAGCAGCACGAGTCGATCTGCCCATACCGTCAATCTCATTCTTGAGATTAAATGTGAGCCAGACGTCGTTGCCTTCCTTGTAGCCGGGCTGGTCTTCGATGCAGGCGGAATTGTCGTCGAGACATCCGCTTAGCGACACCGTCAGCAGTCCCCCTACAAAGAGGCTTAAGGTTCTATTTATTATTCTATCGATTTTCATCGGTGAATTTCCTTTTATAGGTTAAAAATGAATGTTATTCCACCGGTGTCACGTTGCGGACTATGCGCCAGTCATTAATGATCACCACAGTGCTTATCCATCGGTTACCCTCGTCGAGGAAGAAGGTCATGTTGTATTCATCCTGACGGTCGAGATACTCCTGTTCGCTCATGTTCTTGTTATACATACCCTTTACGAGCATTGCATAATCGTTGATGTTTATGCGCATCACAGTTCTGCCCTTGGCCTTATCCGTAATGGTGAGGATCGGTTCCGCACCCCAGATAAGTCTTCCGGTAGTGAACTCTGCAAGAGCGGCACCTAAGCTTGCGCGGGTGTCCGGGAGAAGTGAAACATCGGATTTTGTGCCGGGCACATCCTCCGGATCTGTATTTATGTCTACAGAACCGCTGAAAAGATACCAGGGATGATACGTGAGCTGCTCGTCATCACGGAGTGAATTGTCATGATTCAACCAGCCGTTGGAGTCTGTGATCTTGAAATCGAAATCATCACAGTTCACTCTCTCACCTGTGATGTGCTGAAGCACAACCCTGACCACATTAGTGTCTTTCTTAAGATACACAATAGATTTCTGCGGATTTGAGGGTGATGCGTAACCTGCATCAAGAGTAAGAGTGCCATGATAGAGACGGGCGAGGTCGTCGTTGATGTGTCCACCCTCCTCACGATTCATGCGGCAGTGGAAATCCTCGATCTTTGACTGACCCACCACACCGTCGGCAATATCGAAGCTGTCGCTATGGCGTCCGGCCCATACGAGAAGGTTATATTTTCCGGGATCGAGATTCAGGTAGATCTCGTTCTTGTCGGTCAGTTTATCCTCCTCAACGTCCATGCGCTGAACAAGAAGTCCGGTTTCCGCATCAAAAGCGAGCAAAGATACCTGTTCCACTTCCGAGTCGAAAGCATCGGCAAACTTCATGTTGTGATCATAAACAAGCTGGATCAGGTTGCAGCTTTCAACGCAGTCGGAATCGTCATAGATCATTGAATCGCAATTCGCAAACAGCAATCCCGAAAGAGCCGCCACAACTGCGACAGAACCATTTCTGATGTTTTTATTAATTCTGTTTAGTATCATGACTGGTTGTATCTCTTAAAATTGTTATTATTCGTTGTTAAGTTTCTTATTCGGTTATTGGTCGTCAGTTTTTCGTCAGATTTCTCTAAACGATAAACTATAAACCATTTATATTGTCGCCGGATCCGGATAAACGTCACCAAGCGTTTGTTTTCAGTTTAAAGGGCGCCGATGCGCTCTATGCTTCAGCCTCGCGAATCTCTTGAGGCCTCTAAAAATCAAAATCCTATCCTATTGTAATCAAATCCTACTGCTAAGCAGCCGGGTTATCAATGGCATTGGTTAACCATTTATCAAAAAGCCTTTTTCATTAGAATTACCGTCAGAATAAATCATATCAAACGACTTATCATGAAACAACATCCTGTTTAAGTAAGAGAAAAAGAAAATGTGGCGGCCTCGTAAGCTCGGGCCGCCGAAGCCGCCACACAAATTATAAAATTCTATTCCAAATCAAGTATTACTCGAGAGTAACCTTGTTGCTTACAACATGCCAGTTAAGCACATACAAACGAGCAGCGAGGAAAGTCTCCTCCTCATCCTCAGGATTTGTAGGATCATTACCGGGGACGCCAAATCCAATTACATCCTCAAATGTGTAATCATAGATGTGGTTACGAACCACGCCATATTTACCACCAAGATGTTCTATATTAAGATAATATGACGTAACGCCATCTTGCCACCATGAAATATCACTGAAGTTGGTGCTCCAATCAGTATTATTTACCTGAGCATGCCATTTGTTATTTTTATCCTTAACAAAAGTTACATTATCCTTTGTAACTGCTGTACCAGTTGTAGAAGTATAGTTCTCTGCAACACGCTCTTTAAGGCGGTCACTTGTATAATAAGCTCCGGCCCAACGCATCATATCGATAGGCTTACCATCTTTTTTAACTACACCTTTTACTACAATTGCAGTTGACTGAGCAGTACGATCACTCGCAAAGGCAGGTGTGTAACCTGTGCTTTCATAGCAATATGCAATGTTCTCGGTCGGTTTAGTTGCATCGTAACCTTTCAATGCGAACTGAGAAGCGTCATAAATATCATACACGGTCTTCTGAGGTGTAATGGCACAAGATACAGCCCAATATGAACGATGCTTGTCTTCTGCATTCCATCCAGTAAACCAATCTTCAATAGCGCCCTGATCATTTGTAATCTTCTTGAACGCACGTGACTGATTTGCTGTGTTGCGAAGCTGCCAGCCAACAAGTTCTACTGTGAGATTTGCATCTTCATTATCAACCTTATATTGGCCATCGACGATAGCTCCCTCTGCGTTTCTCATTTTAGGAGCAAATTCTGCAAGACCAGTAGCTCTTACTTTTGCTGCCAGACGCTCGATATAGATAGTCGCGGGATTTTTTTGAGCCTCTTCGGGTGTTGATCTGAAATTACCAGTAACATCAACTGCTGTAATTACCTTACCACCGGATGCATAAGTAGAACTTGTCATTAAGAAGCCTGTTTCAGCAGGAATAGCACCGGGTACTTTTGACAAAGCTCCATAAACATCACTAAGCGATTTGTTTGCAAAATCAGCAAGACCTACTGTTGGATTAGCAACACATACTACCTGAGAAGGGGTGGTTCCTACATATCCCTCACCAACAGCCTTACCAAGCACAAGCACACCGTCAATAGTGGTTACACCACCGTCTCCCTTATCCTGAGAAATAGTGGTTGGCTTAACGACGTTAGTAACTACCTCACCATTTACATTTGCGTATGCAAGAGGGAAAGGATTTCCCTTTGCATCAAAGAAATAGAAATAAAGTTTATCGGCTGAAATATCTCCTTCAGTGCCTTTTGCATCCTCAAATGCAGGATCGCCTTCCACCCCGGCACGTGTGCCATTGAGACCAGCAGTCTGAATACGAACTGCCATATATTTGCTACCTTCCTGAGCTGTGTTGCCACCGTTGATTTCGGGAGCATCTTCACTTGAACATGAGTAAAGACCCATGCTGAGAGCCGCTAAGGCTCCAAAGAGAATTTGTGATTTTCTCATAATTGTTACGTTAGTTAATAAATTGTTTATTTGTTTACGATTTGTTATAAATTCCAATCTATATTATTGGTTTAGTTTCACTTAGTCTATACAAGTCACTTTAAAAAAGGTGTAGGAATCACCTGACGGCTGTTTTCACAGTCATCTGAATCATTATTCCAATACGATATTTTTAAATAGTGCTTCTTACGTCTGTCTACATGTCAGAGAGACCGATAATCGCGGATTTATTCAATCCAGCCCCAGTCTTTCATCTCGGAAATAAGCCTGTCGGCATCCTTCACACCGGCCTGAGATGCTTTCTGAAGAAGCTGTGCAGCCTTGAAATAATTGCCGACTTTCGCTTCGAGCACTCCCGCAGTATAAAGAGCTTCCGCAGAGTTACCCGCTTTCTGAAGATATGTGCGTGCAAGATCATACTCTCCATGGTCGAGAGCCGTTGTGGCAGCATTAAGATTTGCTATAGGATCATCGGGATACATTCTCACTGCAACCTCCATCACCTCACGGAATTCCGGACTGTTCTTGTCAAGACTCTGAGCATAGATAAAGAGTTCTTCGAGCGAAAGTTTCTGAGGTGCCGTCTTCATCACCTCCGCTATCTCGTTCACATCAGTGAAGTTGCGTATCACATAGTTGACCGTATAGTCAGAATGACGAAGCGAGGGATAGATCTCGGCAAGCATATATGCATACTGCTCGGGGAATCTCTTCTTCAACTCGGCATCACGCGCATCGGGGGCCATATTGCCGTCATTGACAATGGCAAGAATAGCATCCTTATTGTCGATTTTGGAGTTGAGGAGTCTTTCGGCAAGTCCGTTCCAGTCCTCGGCTTCCCATTCTGAATGCAACACAGACTTCGGGAATGAATAGAGGTCGCCCACATATTTCACAAGAGCCTGCGTACGCCCCTTGGCAAGTCGCTCATTATTGGCATAAGGTCCTTCTGGAGACGCGAATCCCTTGATTGTGAGAGACGTGATGTTCACATCCTTGTCATTGCTCACCTCATCGATGGTGCGTTTAATCTCCGCAAGCTCCTTGGGATTGCTGCGATAGTCAGGATAGATCACCGTCTTGTTGACAGGGAAGTCGATATAGGCCTTACCCTCCACATTACGCAATTTCTCGATCTCACCCATCGGTTTCACATAAGCGAACACCGGAACAATCTCCTTATTGCGGAAGTCGAACGCCATCAGATCATTGCCGGAGGGCTCGGCAAGTCCGTCGCCACAACAACCGTCGATCTCGCTCACCATTTCAAGCTCACCCTTCTCCATCCAGGATTCATAAGGAACATTGGCGTAATAGGAATAGGTTTCCTTGTCGCCTGAACGCAACAGAACATATTCCGGGGAATCACCGTCGGCACGAAGATCCTGATAATAACGTGTCCTTCCGGCCACCACCACAGGTTCCAGCCACAGGGAGTCATTGCCCGAGACAATCACGGGACGCAGCCACACCTCGCGGTTCCATTTCTTTGCAAACACCTCCGGATGAACCTTCATCGAGACAAGAAGCGATGACTCGGAACGCTCCACCGCCACGTCGCTCACAGCACCTTCCGGCAGCTGAGAAGAGGGCGCGTCTTTTGCAGCAGCGCCGGAAACGGCCAGCACAGATGCCGCTATAGTTGTAAATATCTTGTTCATGATCAAATCTGTTTCCTGAGGTTAGAATACGTAGACAAGGTTTATGGCAGCCTTCGTAGGTGCGAACGTGCCCCCCTTGCCGTTGCCGGTTTTTCTTCCGCAGCCCTCACATTCATAGATGTCATATTTGCTGTAGATCCAGCCCACGCCGAGTTCAGCCTCCAGATTCCAATGCTTACCAAGGATCCAGGTGTAGCCATAGCCGATGCCGGCACCGGCATACCAGCCCTGATAGCGGTTGTCCTGAAGATGGCTGAATTTCATCCCGAGGAAGTCGCGTGCAAAGGGAAGGTTTCCCACGTTGTATTGTCCTCCGAGGGCATGGACGGCAAAGAAGTGACCGGCCATGGCATCGCAAAGCCAATAGCGGGCCTCCGGCTGAACCATCCAGTGTTTCCAACGTCTGCCGTTTGAGAATGACCACGCATTGAGATTGCCCGACAAATCGAGCGACCATTTAGGCGCGACCTGCACCTCCGCACCCAGATTTACTGTTGCGGTTGCATCATAAAGAAGATTGGTTTTAAGAGCCACTTCCTGCGATTGAGCCGGAAGAGCTGTGCAAGCCAAAGATAAAGCAGCAAGCAATTTAGGGAATCTTCGCTGATGATGGCGTGTTGTTCGAGTTAAGATGCTTGATAGCATGCCTTAGTGATATCTGTTGTCTCTCTGATTCCCTGATGAGAGACCTATAAAAATAAAAAGCGTGGGAACCTGCTTTGTTGCCATCCCACGGAACCGGGCCTTCGCATTGCCCTTTTGAGATAAGATGACAACAGTGAAGCCCACGCATATACGAATATGTATTCAAAGAATAAACGCTTACGCGTTTATCCCCCCAATACATGGAATCATATCCATGCGGCGTCTACTGCTGCTAACTCTTGATCTCAGTTGAAGTTGCGAAGTTCGTTCCGTCAAGAATCAGCGCAAAGTAACGCTTTAATATGTTTGGTCACCTCCCTCCCGCAAGCCCACGATCATATGGGCTTCGGAGATCGGTTGCGCAAAATTAGTATTATTGTTTTTTTTATGCAAATATTTTCCTGAGAAAATTTTACTTTTTAGCATATTTTTTCCAAAAAGATTTCAGTAATCTTTAAAACAGTCCTTATTTTAACAATACGATCAATGATTTTAACAGACCATTACAATCTTAAAGCGGTGTCTTTCATTTTGACGGGTGTGTTTTTTTTCCTAATTTTGCAATGAATACGCTTCCTTCAGGGACGTGTGAAATTCAACAAGCGCCATGATGCGCTTAAGACTGCATTCACTTCTTTATTCCATCAAGCATTGAAATCATTCTCAATAATACGCGTAGAAAAGATGAAATTTCTTATCCGCTCTCTGATAATCTGTATCTCTGTTCCTCTCCTCTCTTCGTGCTTCACGGGGGTGGAAGGCACACAGAAAATTTCCCTTTCGCGCGATGACAGAAAGCAACTCGAGCCTACCCCGGAGGAGGTTTTCTTCAGACCGGTGGCCGGTAAACCCCTCGGCGAATGGGTGCCGGGAAAGATATTCATAGCGTCTGACGACCGCTCAAGCCTTATTTTCGACCAGGACGGACTCCCCGCCGACCAGTCAGAGCTGAGACTCGGAGGGAAAGAGCTGACTTTCCAAGGAGTAGAGCCCCGCATGGCGGTAGACGGATCCTCTACAGCCGTGCTGATCTTCTCTGACGGACAACATGAGTTCCGACATGACTCCGGGAAACTGGCCGAAACGGCAAATTCACAGGTGACAAGCGACCAGATCCCGATGCTTATAGATAAGGAGATGGTGGAGTCGGCACGTCAGCTTCTCATGGGCAAGAAATTATGGACGCGCACCCCCCTGTGGTATGACGCTGAAGGGAACCGTGTGGCCGGAAGAAAATATGTGCCTGTGACCGTCACAGATGTCAGGCCCGGAACCATAGTTTTCCCCATAAAAGTGAAATTCAAGGATGAACACGGCATGGAGGCATGGGCATTCATGAATTTCGGTCACTCGGGAAAAGAAAGCCGTGGATTCTCAAATCTATTCTCCCTCTCCGACATACGCGCGAAATATCCCAATATCGATGATGAAACATGGAAGGTGATAACCCTCGGCCGCCTCAAGACAGGAATGACCAAGGCCGAATGCAAACTGTCGCTCGGGAATCCCAATGAAGTTGATTCCGGCCACGACTATTCGCAGACTCTCGACCTCTGGCATTACACCGACGGCACCGTCCTATGGTTTGAAGACGGCATCCTGACCCGTTACCGCCGTTGATAAATCATCATTTACATCTCTAATCCATCCGGAAAATGTTTGAACACAATAAAGACCTCGCCCCTCTTTCCACATTCGGCATCCCCGCCAAGGCAGCGCTTTATGCCGAATATTCCTCGCTGAAAGAACTTATCAGGATTTCAAGATCCGAAGAGTTTATCGAAAACGAGGTGCTCCACATAGGTGCGGGCAGCAATCTCCTGTTTGTAAATGATTTCAAGGGGCTTGTTCTCCACAGCGGGATAAAAGGTATTGTTAGATATGACAAAGACGCAGACAACGTCTTCGCGATCGCGGGAGCCGGAGTTGTCTGGACCGACTTCGTGGAATGGTGTGTGGAGCAAAACCTTGCGGGTGTGGAGAACCTCGCCGGAATTCCGGGTGAGGTAGGAGCCTCTCCCGTGCAGAACGTGGGCGCTTACGGTGTGGAGGCCAAGGATGTGATCCACCATGTGGAGTGTTTCGACACCGTGACCCGCCAGACCAAGATCTTCACCAATGAAGAATGCGGTTTCGCATATCGCGACAGTCGGTTCAAACATGAATGGAAAGGTAGATACATAGTTCTCAGGGTCAGCTTCCGGCTGACACCGTCAACCGAGGCAAAGAACCTGGATTACGGTCCGCTGAAAAACCTTGCCGCCACACTAGGCCACAAACCTTCGATATCGGAAGTGGCGGAGGAAGTGAAAAGAATCCGCAACGAGAAACTCCCTGATCCTGCAGAGATCGGGAGCGCCGGCAGCTTCTTCAAGAATCCTTATGTCAACCGTCACTATTTCGAAGAGGAACTTCTGTCGAGGAATCCCGACATGCCGTTCTATCCTGTTGACGAGCACACGGTAAAAGTGCCGGCCGGATGGCTCATAGAGCACTCCGGACTCAAAGGGGCGCGTTGCGGCGGCGCCCAGGTGTATCCCAAACAATGTCTCGTGATTGTAAATACCGGCGACGCCACAGCATCCGACGTTACAGACCTTGCCTCTAAAGTGATCGACACGGTAAGGAGGAAGATGGGTATAACACTTCATCCGGAGGTGAACTATATCGACTCCGCCATAGAAGTAACCATACTCGGCAGCGGCACCTCCAAAGGGGTGCCGGAGGTGGGATGCACATGCAGGGTCTGTTCCTCACCGTTCAGGAAAGACAAACGCCTGCGCGCGTCTGCTCTTGTAAGGACTCACGGCCTGCAGCTGCTCATCGACGCCTCACCCGATTTCAGAGAGCAGGCGCTCAGCAATGGCATTTACTATCTCGATGCCGTCCTCATCACCCACAGCCATTATGATCATGTGGGAGGGTTTGATGATCTGCGCCCCTTCTGCGGACTCGACCCGATGCCGGTGTTCCTCAGAAAGGACGTGAATACCGATCTGCACAAACGCCTTGACTATTGCTTCAGGGAACATCCCTATCCCGGCGTGCCGAGATTCGACATGCACGAGATCGGGAATGAGCCGTTCTTTATAAACGGACTGAAAATTGTGCCGATAAGCGTAATGCACGGGAAGCTCCCGATCGTGGGCTACCGCATCGGTGATTTCGCATATATCACGGATGCCAAGACAATCCCCGAAGAGGAGATGGAGAAGCTTAAAGGACTCAAAGTGCTTGTGGTGAACGCCCTCCGCTGGCGCAGTCATTTCGCCCACATGTCGTTTGACGAGGCTTGCGGGCTTATTGAAAAGCTAAAGCCGGAACAAGCCTATCTCACACATTTCAACCATGAAGTGGGCCGTCACCACGAACTTGAACAGAAGATCAGGGAAAAATACGGAGAAAACATCCATCCCTGCTACGACGGCGAGGTGATAAAATTGTGATAACGAGGTGATAAAGTTATAAAAAAGGAGCGCATTTTTCTGTATGCGCTCCTTTTTTATGTCAAGTTCTGCTTTTATGTCAAAGTTCCGCTTCCTTAAGCCGCTCTGTATTCTCTGCAATTGTAAGGCGGTCGATACATTCCTGAATGTCGCCATCCATGAAAGCCGCAAGATTATATACCGTATAGTTTATGCGGTGGTCGGTCATACGTCCCTGCGGGAAATTATAGGTTCGGATTTTTGCTGACCTGTCGCCTGTAGAGACGAGAGTTTTCCTTCTTTGGGCGATATCGGCAAGATACTTCTCCCTTTCCCTGCTATATATATATGTGCGCAGGCGAGAGAGAGCCCTCTCCTTATTCTTAGGCTGGTCGCGCGTTTCCGTACACTCGATCAGGATCTCGTCCTCCTCACCGGTGACAGGATTGCGCCACACATAACGGAGTCTGACCCCGGATTCCACTTTGTTTACGTTCTGTCCGCCGGCTCCTCCCGATCTGAATGTATCCCACTTTATAGCCCCTTCGTTGATTTCCACATCAAACTCCTCGGCTTCGGGGAGAACAGCCACTGTTGAGGCGGAAGTGTGAACCCTCCCCTGGGTCTCTGTCGCGGGCACGCGCTGCACACGGTGCACTCCGCTCTCATATTTCATGACACCATATACGCCCTCTCCGGAAAGATTAAAACAGATCTCCTTATATCCTCCTGCCGCTCCTGGACTTGTGGAGGTGACTTCCAGATTCCATCCCTTCCTTTCGGCAAATTTCTGATACATTCTGAAGAGATCGCCGGCAAAAAGAGCCGCCTCATCCCCTCCAGTACCGCCACGGATCTCCACAACCGCGTTTTTGGAATCCTCGGGATCAGCAGGCACGAGCAGCATCTTGATCTCCATCTCCATGTCGGGCAACCTCTGCTGCAATGCATCAAGCTCCTCCCTGGCCATGGCTCTAAGTTCCTCGTCCTGCTCGTCGGCAGCCACTGCCCGGGCCTCATCAATCCCTTCAAGCGCCTCCCTGTAACGGCGGGCAGCTCCCAAAAGCTTCTCAAGATCATGATATTCCTTTGTGAGCCTTACATACCGTTTCTGGTCGGCTATCACCTCAGGGTCGGTGATAAGGGTTGAAACCTCTTCGAATCTTGAGTCAAGGCCGTCAAGACGGCTCAACAGGGCATTTTCTTGCATCTCTTCGGGATTTGATGATGGATGATTTTATCTTTTCAAATGCAAAATTACAAAATAAGCACGAAAAAATTGCATGGGTGAGAAAAAAGCACTAATTTTGCACTCGCTTAACGCAGGGGTTATTGCCGTAGCCTCAGGCAGAAAGCAAATTTAAAACAACCTAAACAATAAACCGGCAAGTTTTATGGCAACAAAAATCAGATTGCAGCGTCATGGCCGTAAAGGCTACGCTTATTATCCTATTGTAGTCGCCGATAGCAGGGCACCACGAGATGGTAGATTTATTGAAAGGATAGGTTCTTATAATCCGAACACTAATCCTGCTACAATAAGTTTAGACTTCGACCGTGCTTTGTATTGGGTAGAAGTAGGAGCACAGCCTACCGACACAGTTCGTTCAATCCTCTCCAAAGAG